>WNGR01002263.1_pt1 | contig 41925 bp, 31 predicted proteins | sample 5407581 | NCBI WGS metagenome assembly WNGR01 (sample SAMN13153383, study PRJNA577476) | soil metagenome | isolation source: 80 cm soil or saprolite under Garry oak tree replicate 2 | place: USA:California | collected 2016-06-15 | reverse complement strand
TGAAGTTTCCCTTGCCGAAGCTACGGCTTCCCTTCCTCTGAATGACTTCGTAGAACAGCGTGGGCCGGTCTTCGACGGGACGCGTGAAGATCTGCAGCATGTAGCCTTCATCGTCGCGGTCCACGAGAATGCCCAGGTGTTCCAACTCCTCGATCGGCTCATCGATCCGCCCAACCCGTCCGGAGAGCTCCGTGTAATAACTATGTGGAATGGTCAAAAATGCCACGCCCTGCGCCTGCATCTGCGCGACCGTTGCAAGGATGTCATCCGTCGCCAGCGCGATATGCTGCACTCCCGGACCCTGGTAGAAGTCCAGATATTCCTCGATCTGCGATTTCCTGCGACCCTCTGCCGGCTCATTGATCGGGAACTTCACATAACCATTGCCATTGGCCATCACCTTCGACATCAGCGCCGAGTACTCCGTGGAAATGTCCTTGTCATCGAAGTGTTGATAGAGCCGAAAGCCCATCACCTTGGCGTAAAAATCGACCCACTCATTCATGGCGTGCCAGCCCACGTTGCCCACCATGTGGTCGACGTGCTTCAGGCCCGTCGGCCGAGCCACCGTATCAGTCGGCTCGGCGCGGAACCCGGGCAGGAACGCGCCGTTGTAGTGACCGCGCTCGACGAAAGTGTGAATCGTGTCGCCATAGGTGGCAATCGACGCAGTTGTAACGCGGCCATGCTCGTCGGCAATCTCCGCCGGCTCGGCGATGCTGTGCGCGCCCCGGGCTGTCGTCTCCATCCACGCGGCGCGAGCGTCATCCACCTCCAGCGCAATCACGTGTACGCCATCGCCGTGCCGCGCAACGTGCTCCGCAATCGGAGTGCCCGGCCGCAGCGAAGTGGTGAATACAAATCGGATCTTGCCCTGCTCGACAACGTATGAAGAACGATCGCGTCGGCCGGTCTCAGGTCCGGCGTAGGCAACCAGGCTCATACCGAAGGCCGCGCGATAGAAGTACGCCGCCTGGCGAGCGTTGCCTACGTAGAACTCGACGTGGTCGGTGCCTTTCAAGGGCAGAAAATCCTGCTCCGTGTTCACCGCACTTGCCGCAAAGGCTGCCATTCCGACACCTCCAGCTATGTCTTGTGGCCGCACCCCGAACTCCGAGCTTGGCGGCACATCTCACCAAGAGCATAGGCCCCTTAGTAGACGTATTTGAAGGCTGGTTGAAAGAAATATTTCGCCGCTTGCTTTATGTTCGTATGGTCTGGCGGTCGATACTCCTAAGAAATGAAGATTCCGGGATTATTAGACCGACAGCACGACACCGCGGCACTCCCCAAGCGAAATCTCCGGATAACCCTCGCGCCGGCAAACACCCCGCAGGATCACCTCGTCGCCATCTTCAAGCTGGCTGCGACGCTCACCGTTGGGAAGCAAAATGGGGTTCGCGGCACCGCCGGTCAGTTCCAACAGACAGCCGGCCGACTCGTCTTCCTTGCCGGAGACAGTGCCCGTGGCCAGTAGGTCACCGGGCAACAGATTGCAGCCGTTGCTGGTGTGGTGAGCGATCAGTTGTGCAGGCGTCCAGTACAACTCCCGAAGATTCGCTAGGCTCAGCCGGTGAGGATCAAGTCCCGCAGCACGCATGTTCGCCGTTTGCAGGAGTACTTCGAGCATGGCGTCGATTGCGCCGATACGCTGATCGTCTGCATCCAATAAATAGTCGAGCGGAGCTGGGTCGTCTGCGGCACGACAGAATGCGGCACAGCGAAAGGGCGCAAGCGCGGCCATCGGAACCACCCACGGCGAGACGCTCGTGGCGAAGCTCTTCGCAAGGAATGGACCCAGCGGCTGATACTCCCACGACTGCATATCGCGCGCCGACCAGTCATTCACCAGAGAGATCCCAAACATGCGCTCCCCGGCGCGATCGATGGGCACCGGTTCGCCCAGCGAATTGCCTTCGGTGATATAAATTCCTACCTCGAGCTCATAGTCTAAAAAGCGCGTCGGCCCGAAGCCAGGAAGGCCACTCGTTGCCGGTTTGGTCTGGCCGAGCGGCCTCCGCACCGGTGTTCCGCTGACTACCAGCGATGAGGCGCGCCCGTGGTAGCCAATCGGCACAAACTTGTAGTTGGGCAGCAGCGGCTGCTCCGGCCGGAACAGCCGCCCGACGCGGGTCGCGTGATCGATCGAGGCATAAAAGTCGGTGTAGTTCGCCGACACGACCGGCTTCAGTAGCGTCGCGCTGTCTCGCAATATCAATGCGCCGGCCACCTCATTTTGTGTCGCCCGATCCGCCGTGGAATCGAGCAGCTCCATAAGCCGCTTGCGCAAACTCGCGTGCGCCTCTGCTCGGCAGGCGATGAGCGGATTGAGATTTTCCGCCTCGCAAGCCGATCGAATCGCAGTCGACAGCCCAGCGAACAGATAACTCCGGCCACATCTTCGCAAATCAAGAATGAACGAGCCGATGCCCACCCCAGGCCTCGGCCCATCTTCGCCGGCAAAGATGCAGTACGGAAGACTCTGCAGCGGAAAGCCGCACGCCGGCTCATTCGCCGACTCGACCCAACTGGTCCGGTCCCACTCGGCGCTTGAAAACTTTTCCGTCAACCGGCGCTCCCGTCTCGCACCTGTGTTGCATCTTCGATGATTCGGGTCAGGCGCCGCGGAAATTTTTCTTCAGCCCCTGCCAGCATTCGTAATATTCGTGCTGCAAAATTCTCTCTTCCAGCGCAAAGCGAGTGGGCCGCACGGGCAGACGCGTCTCGAACATAAAAGCCAGTGTGCCGTCGATGTACTGAGGTTTCAACTCGGCATGGCTTGCGCGCTCAAATGTCTCGGCATCCGGTCCATGCCCCGACATACAGTTGTGCAGGCTGGCGCCCCCAGGGAGAAATCCCTCGGCCTTGGCGTCGTACTGTCCGAGAATCAGCCCCATAAACTCGTTCATCATATTGCGGTGGAACCACGGTGGCCGGAAGGTATGCTCGGCAACGATCCAACGCGGCGGAAAAATTGCGAAGTCAACATTCGCCGCTCCGGGCAAACCCGAAGGCGCGGTCAGCACCGTGTAGATCGACGGATCGGGATGATCGAAGCTCACCGTATTGATGCAGTTGAAGCGCGCCATATCGTACTTGTAAGGCGCATAGTTGCCGTGCCACGCGACAACATCGAGCGGCGAGTGGTCGATCTCCGCGCGCCACACACGTCCCAGAAATTTCGCGATCACTTCGAACGCGCCTTCGCGATCCTCGTACGCCGCCATCGGCGTAAGGAAGTCGCGCGAGTTCGCCAGCCCATTCGCGCCGATCGGCCCCAACTCCGGCAGCCGGAAACTCTGCCCGTAGTTCTCGCAGATATAACCCCGCGCAGTGCCGTCGAGAACCTCGGCGCGGAACTTGATGCCGCGCGGAATCACCCCGAGCTCGCCCGGCGCAAGGTCCAGAATGCCGAGTTCCGTCCGCAGCAATAGCCTGCCCTCTTGCGGCAGAATCAGCATCTCGCCGTCCGCGTTGTAGAAGAAACGGTCCTGCATCGAGGTGTTCGCCACGTACAGGTGAATCCCCACACCATCCTGCAGAGCCGGGTCGCCATTGCCGCCCAGCGTCACGATCCCTTCCACAAAATCCGTCTTCTCCGCGGGAACAGGCAGCGGGTTCCAACGCATCTGGTTCGGCGGAGTAGGAGCCTCGTTGAACGGGCCGCTGCGCATCCATTTAGGCTGCGCAAACTCGGCATACGGCTCATGCATCACCGAGGGCCGGATGCGATAGCTCCATGTCCGGCGATTGAGTGCACGCGGCGCCGTGAAGGCCGTGCCGCTGATCTGCTCGGTGTATAGCCCCAGCGGCGCGTGTTGCGGAGCATTTTGTCCCTGAGGAAGCGCGCCGGCGTGGGCCTCGGTCGCAAACTCATTGCCAAACCCGGATTGATAGCCGGCCTGATAGCCGGCTGCAGCGTGAGATCGAGCCATTTTGAAAGCCCCGTGGTGCCTGACGTCCGGAAGTATCGCATTCATTCACAACAACTGACAATCCGATTCAACAGGAACAAGCCACTCATGGGTTTACTTTCTTTGGAAAGCAATGCTAGTGTCCTTTGATTCGAAGGTGAGCCCATGTCCACGACCCACTACCGACACCGCTATGAGCCGGCCGAACTGGATCGCATCTCCTGGAAGATCGTCGAAGAGCTGCAGCACAACGCCCGAATCTCGTGGACGGAGCTGGGCCGGAGGGTCGGATTGACCACTCCTGCCGTGACTGAGCGGGTGCACCGGCTGGAAAAGCTCGGCGTCATTCGCGGCTTTCACGCCGACATCAGCCTGGAACGCCTCCTGATCTTCGTGCGCCTGTCGATGTCCGGGCCAGAGTCCCTCGTGCGCACATTCCAGCAACAGGTGAAGACCTGGGACGAGGTCATGGAGTGCCACCGCGTCACCGGCTCCGACTCCTTTATCGTGAAGGCGAGCGTCGTCTCGATGGAGCATCTGGAACGCTTCCTCGACAAGCTGGGCCATTACGGCTCGACGGCCACCGCGACCGTACTTTCCTCGCCGGTTCTGCAACGAACCATCTCCGAGAAAGTGGTCGACCAGTTTCACAGTGGCAAGTAGAGTAACTCGTTCCTGGTGTCGTTCCGAGAGCCCGGCACACCGCTTCCGCCGCCGTCGAAAGGCCCGCAGGAGTTTGCAGTCGACGCATCCCGCTCGATATGGACCGCAAACTCCGGAAGCAACACTATCTCTAAGTTCATAGGGTTAGCCAGTCCGGTGATGGCTCCCCTCGCAGCTACGGTCGCTCCCTGATTCAACCTACTGATATTACAAGCAGAACGGCCTGCTCCACTGCTTTGTCAGGAACCAATCCATCCCTGTTGCCCGGCAAACAATATTTGCGCGGGATGAAATTGATTCGTCACAAATACCGCTTCTGGACCCCAAATGGGCTTCCCAAATCCCTGACATCTGATATATCGTCACAAATAATCGTAACCAAATTCTAACGTTACCGCCCCTTCAAGAGGCTGTGGTCTTCGTCGAACTTTCCTCAGGATTGGGCGGTCGCGCACCTTTTGGAGGCCGAACGTGAAACTTCTCAAATCTCTCTGGCTACTGTCGATAGCAGGCATATTCGCCATCAGCGCGTCGGGGCAGTCTACGGCCACCCTCTCCGGCACCGTCTCCGATCCCTCTGGCGCAGTCTTGCCCAACGCCCAGGTACAGGTTCACTCCCTGGCGACCGGAGCCGACCGCGTCATTAGTACCGATGGCGCAGGACTTTACGTCGTTCCGTCCTTGCAGCCGGGCGATTATCAACTGCGAGTCTCAGCCCCAGGCTTCAGCAACTACATGGTCCAGAAAGTGACTCTGGACGTGGATCAGAAAGCTACCGTAAACATCAAGCTCGCCATGGCCTCCGCAGGTGAAACTGTACAGGTAGAAAGCACAGCAGCCCAGATCGAAGCCCAGACCATGACCGTGGGCCAGGTCATCGATCGCACCACCGTCCAGGAGATCCCACTGAATGGCCGCCACTTCATGGACCTCACCGTACTGACCCCCGGAGGCGTGGTCGCACCGACTGCAGGTAGTCTTACCGGCACCAGCCGCGGATTGGGCGCCAACTCATTTATCACCGCCGGCAACCGCGAAGACTCCGTCAACTTCCAGATCAACGGGATCAACCTCAACGACATGGCCCAGAACCAGATCACGTTCCAGCCATCCATCAACACCACCTCCGAGTTCAAGATCGACAACTCAACCTTCAGCGCCGAGTACGGCCGCAGCTCCGGCTCGATCGTCAACGTGAGCACGCGCTCCGGCACCAACGCGTTTCATGGCGAAGTCTTCGACTACTTCCGCAATGAAGCCCTCGACGCGCGCAACTACTTCAACCGCCCGGTCAACGTCGTCACCGGTGCATCACTTGGCGTCGCAGGCAGGAAGGCCCCGCTCAAGCGCAACAACTTCGGTGTCGCCATCGGCGGCCCGATCTGGAGAGACCACACGTTCTTCTTTGGGAGCTACGAAGGCCTGCGCCAGCACCAGGGCATTCTTCAGAACAGCACTGTGCTCAGTGCGGCACAGCGAGCGGCTGTTGTCGCAGCGGGCAAGCCAGCAGCAAACGCTATGCTCGCATTGATCCCAATCGCGAACAACGGAAACAACTACGTCGCATTCACGCCAGGACCGGTGCAGATCAACCAGTACACCGGCGATGTGTTGCATATCATCAACCTCAAAGATCAACTCCACGGCTTCTACGCGTTCCAGTCGGATGTGCGTACAGAGCCGGCATTGCAGGGCGACACGATCCCCGGTTTCGGCGATCACCGTAACGCTCACCGCCAGATCCTCACAATTAACGAGACCCATATCTTCGCGCCGAGCTTCGTCAACGAGGCGCGCCTCGGCTTCAACCGCATCAATATCGCCTTCACACCCAACGTCCTGGTCGATCCGAATACCTTCCACTTAAGCGATGGGCTCACAGGGAACGTTGGCCTGCCGCAGACGACGATCTCCGATGTCGGCCTGACATTCGGCGGGCCAGCCGGATTCCCACAGGGACGCGCGGACACCTATGGCGTCTTCTCCGACGCAGCGACTTTGATTAAGAGCAAGCACACCATAAAGTTCGGCGGAGAGTTCCGCCGCTTTCTGGGTGCAAGCTTCGGCAGCGATACTGGGACTCTCACCTACGCCAACACGCCGGCTACAAGCACTACCCCGCTCATCCTGGGCTCCACAAACTTCGCCAACGATGTAGCAACCGGATATAGCGTCCAGCCCACCACGGTTTCGAGCCGCGCCTACATTAATGCCATGGGTTTCTTCGTGCAAGACAACTTCAAATTAACTCCGAATCTCACGCTTGAGTACGGCTTCCGCTTCGAGTGGAACGGAACCCCGACCGAAGGCCAGAACCGCCTTGTCAATTTCTTCCCAAGTTCCCTCTCGCTTATCCGCACCCGCACCAACGGCACAGGCGGCATCTTCAAACAGAACTATAACTACGAGCCGCGCCTCGGCTTCGCCTGGGACGTATTTGCCACCGGAAGGACCGTTCTCAGGGGCGGCTATGGCTACATGGCCGACCAGCCGGTATCCGGCGCCGGGACTAATCTGGCAACGAATCCGCTATTCACGGGAGCAGTCTCGTCGGTCGCCTATAGTAACGTTGCCAAGCCAATCCCTGTATCGACTCTCTATACTTCTGCCGCGGCGTCCGGCATTGCGCTGAATTCGATCAACCCCAACTTCAAGAATGCGTATACCCAGACGTACAACCTGAACATCCAGCAGCAAATGCCTTGGGGCGTCGTCGCTTCGGCCGGTTACTATGGCTCTGTCGGAAGGCACCTGCGCGCACGCACCAATCAGAATCAACCTCTGAGCAGCAACATCAACAACCGGCCTTACCTTACGCTCTCAGCGACCAGCCCCATAGATCCCAACGTGTCCATCGCCGTCAACATCTCCGAGGCCAACAGCGTGGGCTCCTCCAACTACAACGCGATGTGGTTGACGGCGGTCATGAACTACGACTACTCCAAGTCGCTCGATACCAATTCGCTCGGCTCGCAGGGTGGATACACATTCCAGGACAGCACCAACCCCGGAAACAACTACGGGCCATCGGATTTCGATGTCCGCAATCACTACGCCGCAAATGCAATCTATGCTCTACCATTCAAAGGCAATCGGCTGCTCGAAGGTTTCCGTCTGTCGACCATCATTCAGTTTCAGACCGGCAACCCTGTCACTCTCACCAACACCTCCACCTTCACCGGAGTATCCGGCGTAATCCGCCCCAACCTGGTTGGCCCGATTTTGACGCAGAAGATACAGCGGCCGAACACAACCAATGTGACGTTCATTCAATCCAGTGTCTGCACGGCCACGCTGCTTCCTCCCAACTGCAGCTTCCAGAACACCACCAACAGTCTCGGCAACATGTCGCGTGGAATGATCTTTGGCCCTGGTTTCCGTGACATCGATCTCTCCGGCGAGAAGGACACGAAGATTTTCGAAAGCCTCACCTTCAAGCTGCGCGTCGATGCGTTCGACATCCTCAATCATCCAAACTTCGCCCAGCCATCAGGCAACACAACCTCTTCGGCCTTCGGCACAATCTCCGCGACCCGCTTCGCCATCAGCGACGGCGGCTCCTCGCGGCAACTTCAATTCAGCGGCAAATTCGTGTTCTAGCAGGCCGTCTTAAAGGGCGTGCACTTCTCGGCAACCAACCGGTGAGTGCACGCCTCTCTATTTGTGATCAGTAACAGTCGCCTGCTCCTGCACACTCCCGGCCGCCTTGCGTACAATTCTCGCTGAATCGGATCCTCCCATCGAGGTCGCCCCATGCGCCGTCGTACCTTTCTCGCTACGCTTCCGCTTGCCGCGGCGGGTTCCGTCTCTCCGCGTATTGCCGAAGCGCAGGGCAATCCTCCGCAAGCCGCCGCTTCAGACAAATTGCTGAAGTATCAGGCGCCCGGCGCCGAAAGCTTCATCCGGCCAGACGTCCACGCAGGCGACCGGCCTTCGGGCGCGAGCTTTGCCAGCCGGTCTGCTGCCCTGGGGTGCTCCGGCGCAGCGGGCACAGCCCATCCGCTGGCAACCCAGGCGGCCATCGAAATCCTGCGCCGGGGCGGTTCCGCCGTCGATGCGGCTGTGGCAGCGAATGCGTTGCTCGGCTTCGTCGAGCCGGTCAGTTCCGGCCTTGGCGGCGACTGCTACGCCATGCTCTGGGACCCGAAGCAGACGAAAGTAGTCGGGATGGCAAGCTCTGGCAAGTCGCCAAAGTCGCTCTCTCTCGCCACCGCCCGCTCCCGCGCAAAACAAGGCGTGCTCCCCCGGCTCGGCGCGGTGACGGTATCGACTCCGGGTGCGCTCGGCGGCTGGTGGGCACTGCATCAGCGCTACGGCAAGCTGAAATGGGCGGAGCTGTTTGAGCCCGCCATCCACTACTGCGAAGCGGGCTCCCCCGTCCCGCAGATCATCGGCTACTACATCAAGCGCAATATGGCGACCTTTCTAAAGCCGGGCTCAGGCGTGGAAGAGACGGCCAACGCCGTGCACACCTACTCGCCAACTGGTACGCCTCCCAATGAGTATGACGTCCGCCGCAATCCCGATCTTGCCCGCACGTACCGCATGATCGCCGAAGGTGGCCGCGACGCCTTCTACGACGGCCCCATCGCGGCCACCATCGATGCCTACTTCAAGCGCATCGGCGGGTGGCTCTCGAAGGAAGACATGCGCGAGCATCAGGCGGAGTGGGTCGAACCTCTCGTCACCAGCTATCGCGGCGTCGACGTCTACGGCATGGGCGCAAACACGCAGGGTCTCGCAACGCTCCAGATGCTCAACATTCTCGAACAGTTCGACCTCAGGGAGATGGGCTTCCAATCCGCCCAGTCGCTTCACGTCCAGATCGAGGCGAAACGGCTGGCGTACGAAGACCGCGCGCGCTACTACGCCGACCCCCACTTCGCCAAAATCCCCATCGAGTGGCTGAACTCAAAGGAGTACGCCAAGGAGCGTGCGAAGCTGATCAGCCTGAACCGGATTCTCGATCCCGTCCATCCGGGTCAGGCGCCGAGCCACGGCGATACTACATACTTCACCACCGCCGACAACGACGGCATGATGGTGTCGATGATTCAGTCGAACTTCCGCGGCATGGGGTCGGGTCTGGTCGCCGACGGGCTTGGCTTCATGTTCCAGGATCGCGGCGAACTTTTCTCGCTTCAGGATGGCCATCCCAACATCTACGCCCCAGGCAAGAGACCCTTCCAGACCATCATCCCAGGATTCGCGACCAAGGGTGGTGTTCCCTGGATGTCATTCGGTGTCATGGGCGGCGATATGCAGCCACAGGGACAAACCCAGATCGTGCTGAACCGTGTCGACTACGGTCTCGATGTCCAGGCCGCCGGCGATAGCCCAAGGTGGCACCACGAAGGATCGTCGCAGACCATGGGCGAGGATCTCCCCGGACTTTCTCCAAAGGGCGTGTTGCGGCTTGAGGCAGGAATTCCGGTGGCCACCCGCAAGGCGCTCGTCGACCTCGGTTGGCCCATGGCAGCAAGCGATGGCGGGTTCGGCCGCTACGAGTGCATCGAAAATCGCAAACAAGGCACAGATCGCGTCTACGCCGCCGCAAGCGAAATGCGCGCCGACGGTGTCGCATTGGCCTACTAACTCTTAACTCTCCGGCATCGTGAAACGCGGCGAAGGATGACGCGGCTGGCTAGCCTGCAGACCGCGACGTCAGCGCTAGTTCCATATCCTGAAATGAGGCCGTCGGGCGCTCACGCCCAGAAACTTTCGATCTCTTCGAGCGTCTTGCCCTTGGTCTCCGGCAGCCATTTTTTTACGCCGAGGAATCCCAGCATGCATACGCCGGCGTAGACCCAGAATGTGCCAGCGGTTCCGAGCGATGCGTTCATCAGCGGGAAGGTGTAGGTCAGCACGAAGCATGCCGCCCATAACGATGCCGTCGCGACCGCCATTGCGGTTCCGCGGACGCGGCTGGGAAATACTTCGCTGAGCACGACCCACGTCACCGGCGCGAGCGTCATGGCGTAACAGGCCAGCGCGGCGACGACCAGCGCGAGCATGTGGACCCCCTTGCTGTGGATGCTGAAGAAGTATCCGAGCGTCACGTAGATGACGGCGAGACCGCCGCAGCCGCCAAGCATCAGGATGCGGCGGCCGTTGCGGTCGACGGTGGCGATGGCCAGGAAGGTGAAGATCAGCATGGTGATGCCGGTGACGACGATGTTGAAGAGGATTTCGCTGAGGCCGTAGCCGGCGGCAGCGAAGATGTTCTGCGCATAGTTGAAGATGACGTTGATGCCGCACCACTGCTGCAGGACGGCGAGGCCAATGCCAAGGAGCATGACGCCGCGCAACTTCGGTCCCATGAGCAGCTTCAGTTCGCTGTGCAGTGTGGCGGTGTGTTCGCTGCCGCGGACGCTCTCTTCGATCTCGGCGAGGATGATGGCGGCGCTTTCGGGGCCTCCGAGCCGCTTGAGCGTGCGTCGGGCTTCGTCTTCGCGGCCGCGCAGCGCGAGCCAGCGGGGACTCTCAGGCACGAAGAGCATGCCCACGAGAAATACGGCTGCCGGGACTGCTGTCGCGCCGAACATCCAGCGCCAGCCTACATCGGCGTTTCGCTGCAGGAGATCGCCCGATCCGTGCGAGCCGATAAGCCAGTTCGTCACCTGCGCCATCAGAATCCCGATGACGATGGTCAGCTCGTTCAGGCAGACCAGGCGACCGCGCATTCCCGCGGGCGAGACCTCGGCAATGTACATGGGGCTGAGACTGGATGCGAGGCCGATGGCCAGTCCGCCGCACATCCGCCAGAGAACGAATGCGAGGAAGGTTCCGGCCATGCCTGTGCCGATGCTCGAAACGGTGAAGACAAGGGCAGAGGCGAGCAGTGCCGGCTTGCGTCCGAACCGCTCGCTGAGCAGGCCCGAGAGCAGCGAGCCGATCAGGCAGCCGACCAGCGCGCAGCTCATCGCCCAACCCTGGACCGAGGGCGAGACCAGCGCGAAGTGCGCCTCGTAGAAGGGCTTCGCGCCGCCGATCACTACCCAGTCGTAGCCGAAGAGCAGCCCACCCAGCGCCGCCACCGCGGCGATCCACCACACATAAAGTCCGCCGGATTTCATTGAATGACAATCTACCTGCCGCTGCGCGACGGTGTCACGTTGGTTTTTCGGGACTGGTTTTACCCCCGGAGACTGGAGGCCACCAATCCATCGTCAACCTGTTTTCCGGCGCTGCACTCCCCCGTACTTAAGTCCTAAAGTACACCTTTTAGAGGACTTAGATTTGCAAAGTACCCCGGTTGGTCTATACCAAACGAGACGGCTCCGGATGTCAAAGAAGCTGCTGCGGATCTGGATCCGGGTGGAGATGGAGGTCCTGCGACAACGGCGCACGACGCTTGATCTCTATTGTTAATCATAACTTGGTGTGTCAATAGGCGGGCTGTGGGAAAGGCGGTATAGGCTATGGGTTTTGTGGGAGTTGCGGCTCGCTTATTGTCGTTGAGTGAAGTCGAGGGCATCGGCGCTTTGCGAGTCTTTGCCTGAGCGAGCTTTATCGTCATCTTCGGAGATTCTGACCCTACGGGTACAAGGATAACGTCGTTGGGAAAGGAACCTGGTCAAGTGCGAGCGTGTCTTCGTGTTGGCTGAGGTTCACGCGGCTGGGGTATGCTTGTCTGCACGTTGGTTCCGAGGAGAATCGCCATGTATCCGATGCGTTCCGTTCTTGCCGCCTCCGCCCTTTCGCTTGTCGCCTTCACGATGTCTGCCGGACCTGCGCACGCGCAGGCAGGTGTGCCGAAAAACGGCAAGCTTGTAGTCCCGATCAAGACCTCGAAGGGTGAAGATGCGGGAACAGCAACCTTCAAGGAAGAAAAGGGCGGCAAAGAGCTTTCGATCAGCCTGAAGCTGAAGAACATCCCGTTTGGGGAGCACGCGGTCCATATCCACCAGAATGCAGTATGCGATGCGCCGGACTTCAAGGGCGCAGGCGGCCACTTCAACCCCGAGAGCAAGCAGCACGGCATGGAGAACCCGATGGGCCACCACGCCGGCGACCTGCCGAAGAATATTTCCGTCGGCGAGAACCATATGGGCGAGATGACGTTCAAGGTTGACTACCTGTCGCTGACCCCGGGCGCCGCCAATTCGGTTCTCGGTCACTCGATCATGGTGCATGAGAAGGCCGACGATATGAAGACCGATCCGACGGGCAATGCGGGTAACCGGATTGCTTGCGGAGTGATTGGCGCGGCAGCGATGTAGGAGAATGTTGTCAGTTGCAGGGCGGACGGTTCCGACGGCCTTACTGCGGACGGGGCAAATTGGCTTGAATTCCGAGCGCTTTTGCTACGGCTGCCAGCCGGATATCGCGCGTCCAAAGGAATGTTCCCGGTGTCATCAGGCAGGAGGCTACGAGGTGCGCGTCGACGAGGCCAATGCCCTTTGAGGAGAGGGAGTGGACTTCGATCATGTTGCGCACTTCGCTCAGATGGGAAACTTGCACCTGCGGTAGCCTATCCAGCTTCGCGAGCGTCGTTCGACGCTCCCGAAGCGAGCCGAGAGCCAGTTCCGCCACTATGAAAGGGTGCATCGAAATCTGTTCGTTGTCGAGTTGCTTTCGCAACTCAGGATCGCCGCCCCGGAAGAAATCGATCCAAATTGTTGAGTCAGCCAGGATCACAGGTCGTCGACGCGCCTTCGTGGGATATCTTCGAGGTCAGGCATGGTTCCACCCAGCAACGCGAGCCTGCGCGAAGCCTCCCGATGAATCAATGCCTTGAGAGCTTCCCGGAGCAGAGCGGTTCTTTCCTCGATTCCAGTGTATTCCTGGGCCGTCCGGACCAACTCGTCATCGAGTACCACGGTTGTTCTCATCGGGCACCTCCATAACATCAATTCTATCACCAAACGATGATAGATTGGGTGCGTTGCCCTTTATTTAAATGCTTGCCAACTCGGCACTCAACCGTGATGGGAGACACGCGCAATGAATTCTCTGCGCCCGTAGATTGAACGGCGAGGGCCCATGCTGCGACTTAAGCAGTGAACGGATGATATGGAGAACGAGGATCGAGCGCGATACGAGTGGCTGGCACTGCGATGTCAGGCGGGCGAGCCGGGCGCTTTCGAGGACCTCATTGCCGTGATGGAGCGGCCGCTGCTCTACTACGCGACCAGCCTCACCGGCAACCAAGACGACGGGCTCGACGTGCTGCAGGAGGTTTGGATCAAGGTGCTGCGCCGGATCGGGGAGTTGCGCGATCCGGGCGCGCTGCGGGCGTGGCTGTACCGCATTACGCATGGAGTTGCGATCGACCGAATCCGCCGCAGCCGCTCGCGGGAGAAGGCCGAGGACGAGCAGTACGCGGAGTTCAACGAGGCCGATGCGCCGTCGTTTGCCGAAGAAGATGCGGCGGCGATTCATCAAGCGCTCGGCGAGATTGGATTGAAACATCGCGAGGTACTGGTGCTGCATTTTCTTCAGGATTTATCGATGGCCGATATCGGGAAGATTGTGGGCTGCTCGGAAGGTACGGTCCGGTCGCGCATTTTTTATGCAAAGAAGGCGATGAAGGAGATTTTGACGAGAGGTGGTTATGGAAAAAACTGACAACATTCGAGACCGTTTGCTTTCGCATCTTCCGCAGGCTGCGAATCTTGTAGCCTATCGGGAGGAAGTGGCGTCCACGCTGGCGAGGAATGATAAGAGGCTGCGCATCGAGAAGTGGGGTATGGCAGCTATGTGGCTCGTTGCGGTGGGCGTTTTTACAGCGTGCGTTATGAAGGGAGAGAGGTGGCTGGACACGCCCACCGGTCACTTCATGGAGTTCGTGGTACTGCTTCTGCTGGTTACGGGCGCAGTAGAGGTTCTGAAGCACTTCGTGAACCGGACCAGGGTGGAGCTTCTGAAAGAAGTCAAGCAGGTGCAGTTGCAGGTACTGGAACTGCAGGCTTCGATACAAAAGAGCGGGAATGCGGCTGGACTATAATCGCGGCGAACCAGAAAAAGCAGAGAAGAGAAGGAATTATGCGAAATCGAGTAGGGCTCAGGCTGATTTCCGGGCTGTTGGCGATGTGCGGTACGGTGTTTGGGCAGGCAGCTTCCGGCGGCCAGGCTGCGGCGAAGAACCTGACTTTCGATGTGGCGACGGTGCGGCCAGCGCCTCCGCTGGATATGGCGAAGTTGCAGGCGGATGTGCAGGCGGGGAAGATGCCGAACTTCGGCATGCACCTGGACGGCCTGCGCGCGGAGTACAACTACATGTCGATGAAGGAGCTGGTGGTTGCTGCTTATAAGGTTAAGCCGTACCAGGTCACCGGTCCGGACTGGATTGCCACTGAGCGCTACGACATTGTGGCGCGCATGCCGGAGGGATCGAAAAAGGAAGACGCGGCGGATATGTTGAAGGCGCTGCTTGAGGAGCGGTTCAAGCTGCAGGCACACACGGCATCGCAGGAGAGGCCGGTGCTGGCGCTGGTTGCGGCCAAGGGAGGCACGAAGTTGAAGGATTCGCCGGCACCCGAAGCGATCGATGAAACCGCGCCGCTGAAGCCCGGTGAAAGGAAGCTGGACATGCCCGATGGTCCCGCGCGCATCACGCAAAACATCGATCCCGGGAAAGGAATGTCTGCCGTGGTGAACATGGGCGCACGCGGCACATATACCCAGAAGATCGACATGGCTACCCAGGTGGTTCAGATCAATGGAACCGGCGTCTCGATGTCCGGATTTGTGGATATGCTTTCGCAGATCATGCAGATTGGAGGACCAGCTTCCAAGCCGGTGGTCGATGAGACGGGGTTGACTGGTCACTACGAGGTGTCGCTCAACCTCTCGCTTGCCGACCTGATGGCGGCGGCCCGATCGCAAGGCCTGAATATGCCCGGCGGCAACGCGGGTGTCCCAGGTGGCCCGACGGGGGAGGCCTCCGATCCCGGAGGCGCAGGCTCGACCGTCTATGCCTCGGTCGAGAAGCTGGGGTTGAAGCTGGAGCCGCGCAAGGCTCCGGTGCAGCAGTTGGTGGTGGACAGCGCGGAGAAGGCGCCTACGGAAAACTGATAGAGGCAGTTTTCAGTTCTCAGTTGTCAGTTCTCAGTTCTCAGTTGCCAGTATCTGATCCATTGGGGAAGTCGCCGGCCGGCGAGGACAGGTCCTTGAGGACTGGCGGCCCGGTCCGGCAACTGGCAACTGAGAACTTATCCGGGCGCCCCTGCGTATAGAGCCGCATGGGCGTTCTGCAAATGACGATGCCAGCCGCAGGAATCTTCCCCGGCACTCCCCGAAGTTTTCGGGCAAACCGCCGCGGGCCTGCTGGCGCAACCAATCGGCGCGAGGGCGATCCGGCCGAGAATGCTCACGCAGTCAGCGGCCAGCCGGCAGCGCAAAGCGGTACACTTTTGCCATCGGCCAAGCCATCTCCGCAGACTCCTCCGCGGACTGGGGCACGGCCTGGCCACGAGGCGAGCTTGCTCCGAACACCCGAACAGGAAGCTGCGCAGGAAGCGCTTGGCAAGCTGGTTCGCCAGTGTATGGCGGGTGATCAGCAGGCGTGGCAGCAGCTCGTCGTCTCGCAACACCGCCGGATTTATGGGATCTGCTACCGGTTCACGGGATCGGCGTGCGACGCGGAAGACCTGACCCAGGACGTGTTCCTGAAGGTCTATCGCAACCTCGCCAGTTTCGACACGCAAAAGGGCAGTTTTCAGACGTGGATTGCGACCCTTGCGCGCAATCTTCTGGTCGATCATTTCCGCCGAACGCGGCTGGATCGCGCGTCCGACTCGCTGGACGCCAGCGCCTCCGCGGATGGCGAGGCTGGCACAAGCCTGGCCGATCGCCTGGCCGACCCACGGCCGTCCCAGGAGGACCACGCGTCCGGGCTGGAGCTGAAAGTTCGCATCCAACAGGCATTGGCACAGCTCTCGCCGGAATTGCGCGAGGCGGTGGTATTCCGCGACCTGGAAGACATGGATTACAAGGAGATAGCACAGGTTTTGCGCATCCCCGAAGGCACCGTGAAGAGCCGCATCAGCCGCGGTCGAGGGGAACTGGCAAGGCTTCTGCAACGTATAGAAGGGCAGGTGGTTTAAGTGGCAGACAACCGACAATTCGGCAAGCCGAAGGTATTGCAGTTCGGGGACAAAACCGTGGGGAATCAGCCCGGCGACAGCGGGCACTGTGCGCAGTGCGAGGCGATGCTGGCCGATGCTCTGGACGGAACGCTCTCCACCGAAGATCAGTCCATCTTCGATGTGCACATGGCCGAGTGCGGACCGTGCAGCCAGATGCTGGCGGATGCACGGCGCGGCGCGGCGTTTCTGGAGATTCTGCGCACTCCCCGGCCGGAGCCGTCGGCGGCGTTGCTGGAACGCATCCTGGCTCAAACCAGTGGCGCGGAAGCAGGACGAAACACATCGAGTTCGATACAGCACATGGGATTTGGCCCCGCGACGCTCGGCCAGGAACCCTCGTTCGGTGTTGCCGCGGCGACTCCGGGCTACGCTGTGGCCGGAGCCGGCAACGTGATTCCGTTCCGCCGCCGTGCGGTTGCCGCGGTCCGCGGAAGTGCCTTCGGACAGATTCTGCTGCAGCCGCGCCTTGCGATGACCGCCGCGATGGCGTTCTTCTCGATCGCGCTGACGCTGGATCTGACTGGCGTTCGCCTGCAGGACCTGCGCGCAAGCGATCTGCGGCCAAGTAGCCTGAAGCGCGATTTCTACTCGGGCAAAGCCCGGGTAGCCCAATATTACGATGGGCTGCGCGTGGTCTACGAGCTGGAGTCGCGGGTGCATGATCTGCAGAGTGCTACGGACAACGATGCAACCAGCGGCAGCCGGATGACTCCGCAGAACACAGCTCCGGCCTCAACTCCTGACTCGCAGCCGGGCAGCCAGACACCTGCTGCTCAGCCGGGGCAGAACGGTCCGGATAAGCAAAATCCCGGTGGCAAGCCGAACCAGAAGCAGCATGCGCCGGGGTCGGGACCCGCTTCGGGCCCTGCGACGGGGCCGGCGTTGGGGCCGGCGCCGAAGTCCGGTACCAGCCGCCGCGAGAACTTCGAGCGCAATCTGCGGCTGGTTGCTGCAACTGAGTCCGACCCGCTGCTGGACGGGCCGATTGGCATTATTGGCGGTAACCCGAGGGCCGTTGTTACCACCTGCTTTGCAAAAGTTGTTGTATGCGGAAGTAAGAAAGTGAAAGGAAGCCTGGTATGAACTGCGCAAACCATCAAGACCGTGAGCGCGTCGCTTTCTGCCAGAATTGTGGCAAGCCACTTTGCAACGAATGCATTCGCACGGCAGGCACGTCGATCTTCTGCGAGCAATGCCTGGCTGCGCGGACCGGAGCGGCCGCTCCGCCTGCGGGCTACGGATATCCACCGGCTGGGCCAACCGCGCCTCCGAGGGAACCCAGCCCCGTGCTGGCCGCGCTGCTGGGGTTCATCCCCGGCGTTGGTGCGATGTACAACGAGCAGTACGCCAAAGGCGTCGTGCACCTGATGGTGTTCGCGGTTCTGGTTTCACTCGCCCACGATGTCGACATCTTTGGAATCTTCGTCGCCGGCTGGATCTTCTACATGGTCATCGAGGCTCACCACACGGCCCGCGCTCGACGCGATGGAACGCCCCTGCCGAATCCCTTTGGTCTGAACGACCTCTCGGAACGGCTTGGATTCGGCAAGGCGTGGCCGAGCGGTGTGCCGCCGTCCAACTTCACTGCCGCGAACCCTGATGCGGCCGCTGACCCCAATGCTCCGCCTGCGAATCCGTATACGCCTCCGTACACCTACACCTACGTCCCGCCTGTCTCGCAGTGGGGAGCGCCGCCGAGCGGACCCGCGTATGCCGTACCGCCAACTCCGCCTGTACCTCCGGTTCCCCCTATGCCTCCTTACCCCGATCCGAACCTTCCGTACTACCGCCGGTTTCCGTCTGGCGCCGTCTGGCTCATCGCGCTTGGCCTGTTCTTTCTATTCGGCAACGTGGGGATGTTTCATTTCTTCCATGGGCGGTTCTTCGGGCCGATTCTGTTGATCGGGATTGGCGTGTGGATGTTCGTCCGCAATATGACCTCCACCGGGCATGGTCTGGAAAACGATGGAACGCCGATGTACCACTGGCGCCTTGCGCACGCCGCTCGCGGCGCATTCTGGATGATTCTGGTGGGCTTCATCTGGCTGCTCAATGACTTGCACATCCTCTCGTGGGGGCATAGCTGGCCTTTGTTTATGATTGCCGCCGGCTTGATGATGTTCTTCCGGCGCACCTTGTATCCCGGTTACGGCTTTGGCCAATATCCGGGTCAGTATCCGGGCCAACCGGGAGCGCCACCGGCCGCTCCCACGCCTCCGGTCACAAGCACGGAACTTGCACCCAGCGATCGTCACACCCAACCCGGCAATGAAGATCAGGAAGGACGCTAGTCATGGCAAGCTATCCTCCTCCTCCGCCGGGATTCGATCCTCGCGACCAGCGCCGCTACTACCGCGACCAGGCCAGGGCTCAGCGCGACGCTTTCCGCGCTCAGCGGCAACAGATGCGCTACCAGATGCGCAGCATGCGCCGCGGCTCCGTACTCGGGCCAATCGTGCTGATCAGCGTCGGAGTCGTCTTCCTGCTGATCCAGACCGGCCGCATCGACCATCAGCGTTTTATGGATTGGTACGGAAATTGGTGGCCGCTGCTGCTGGTCGCCGCGGGCATTCTTGTCTTCGCCGAGTGGGCGCTCGATCAGTTCCTGCTGCGCGATCCGCAACGGCCTCCGTACCGCCGGTCCTTTGGCGGCGCAGTCGTTCTCCTGCTAGTCGTGCTGTGCGTTGCCGGTGCAGCCGTCAGAATTCATGGGGATCGCGGGAGGTTTTTCGGCCCTCCGTTCTTCATGAACATGGACAATTTCGATGAGCTGCTCGGCGACAAGCATGAGAGCGATCAGAACGTCGACCAGGCCTTTACGACCGGCGGATCTCTTTCTGTCGTCAATCCGCGCGGCGATGTCACCGTCAACGGCACCAGCGACGATGGCCGCATCCACATCGCCGTCCACAAGCAGGTCTACGCTCGCACGGACTCGGAAGCCGAGAGCAAGGCCGAGCAGCTTAATCCAGTCGTCAGCAACGATGGCGGCGCCACCTTCATCCGGATGGCGGCGCTGGAAGGCGGACGCTCCGATCTCGTGATCACGGTGCCTTCCGCGGCGGCGATCACGGTGACGGACAACCGCGGCGACATCCATGTGTCCTCGATCAAAGGTGCGGTTACCACGACAGCCAATCACGGCGACATCGATCTCTCCGCCATTACCGGACAGGCGACCGCGCATAGCAACAACCACGACTCGTCCGTCTCCGGGCACAACATCGACGGCGGCATCTCTATCCAGGGCCACGCCGGCGACGTTACGCTCGCCGAAATCACCGGCCCGGTCAACATCTCCGGTGAGTTCTTCGGCACCACGCACCTCGAGCATCTCAACGGCGCCATTCACTTCCACACCAGCCGCACCGACGTTCAGTTCGCCCGGCTCGACGGCGAGAGCGAGATCAGCGGCTCCGGCATCTCCGTCGCCCAGGCGCTGGGTCCGGTGGTGATGACAACCAGCAACCGCAACGTTTCGCTGGACCGCGTTGCGGGCGATATCGCGGTGACGAATCGCAATGGAGCGATCGAACTGACCGCCGCACCGACGCTGGGCAACATCATGCTCGAAGACCGCAATGGCTCGGTCAAAGCGACGCTGCCCGAACATGCGGGGTTCTCCGTGGATGCGGGCACGACCAACGGAGACATCGACACGGACTTCCAACTCACGACGCGGAGCAACGAGAAGGGGCGAACGCTGACCGGCACTACGGGCGGCGGCGGTCCGCTGGTGAGGATCTCAACGACGAATGCGGATATCTCCGTGCGCAAGGGCGATATCGCGCCGCTGCCGCCACTGCCTCCGCCACCGCCGAAGATCACGCTGACTCCGCCTGCTGCGCCAACAGCTCCGCGCCCGCCGAAACTTAAGGCACCCACAGACTAGATTTGGGCGGCATGAAGAGGACGGGCTATGCGCCCGTCCTTTTTGTTGCAGCAACGCCGTCGAGCTTACTTCAGCGCTTTGACGAAAGCTGCCAGCGCGGTAGCCTGTTCGGGCGTGAGTCCTTCGGTGCCATGGCAGGCGGCGCACTTGGTCTTGAACAGCGTGGCGCCGTCCTGCGCCGGGGCCTGGAACCAGGCCAGCATGGAGATGGATGCGACGACTGCGGTTGCGATGCGGAGTTTCATGGTTTCCTCTTTCTTGAAATGTGTTGAAGCTGCGTTTTCTGCTCTGTGACTACTCCTGGGTGAGGCCGCTTTCAGGACTGGCCTCCGAATCTTTCGCCGCGGCTGAACCTGGTTCCGGGTCGGACTGCGTCGGGGTCTCCGCGTCCAACTCATGCTCTCGGTGGTATTGCTCGGCGGACATCCTGCCGTCGCGCCACGCAGTGTTCATGGGATAGGTGTCCGGGTCGAAGAAGACCTGGTAGAAGTGCCAGACGAGAATCGCCAGTGTTGCGAGGATGGCCTCGTAGAAGTGCACCGCGGTCGCCGCGTCGATCCACCAGCGGGCGAGCAGGTTGCCGACAGCGATCTTGGCCCACAGCATGATGCCGGTGACGGCCATCAGGCCCGTTCCCCAGACCAGCGCCCAGTATTCCGCTTTCTCCGCGTAGTTGAAGCGCGCGAATTTCGGCTTCTGCTTGCGGAAGCCGAGGTAGTAGAGCATCGTTCCCCACGCGTCGGTTGCGTCCTTGATCGTGGGGAAGAGGTCGCGGATGAGGCGCCGTCCATCCGCAGTCAGCGCGACGTAGAAGATGTGGTAGATGCCGTCGGCGATGAGCAGGACTCCGGCGATGCGATGGATGATGCTGCGCGAGTGTTCGCTGAGGCCGAGGATTGACGCGAACCACGAGTCCGGATACTTGAGTGCGAATCCGGTGACGACCAGGACAAAGAAGCTGGTGAGCAGGATCAGGTGCTGCCAGCGCTGATTCCGCGTCATGCGGATGACGTAATGCGTTTGCGCCCTGCGAAGCGCGATGACCTTGGCACGCCAGATGACGGCGTTGTGCGCGAACATGCCGCCAATGACCAGCAGGATCAGCGGAATGTAAAACCAGCGCACGTAGCGGACGGCGGTCGTACCCTGATCGGAAGACTGGCCGTTCTGCACGTCCACATGCACCTTGTTGCGTGTGAACTTCTGGGTGACTCCTTTATGGCATTGCCCGCAGGTGGCGTCGAGATTTGCGGGATGGATGGTGGAGCGGGGATCGCTCGACGGCAGGATGTTGTGGACGCCGTGGCAACTGGCGCAGTTCGCCACCACCACGGAGCCGCCCTGCGAGGCGAGGCCGTGATAACTGTCGTTGTAGGTGGAGACGCGATTGCCGATTACGCCGAACTCGCGGGTCAGCCGCACACCCTGGTGGCATCCGGCGCACGTCGCGGTGGCGAGGCTCTGGTCGGCGGCCGTTGCGTTGGGGCCGGAGGGCGCCTTGATGGTATGGATGCCGTGGCAATCCGTGCAGACCGGCGCGAGCGAGTTTCCGCGGGTGAGCGCCTGGCCGTGAATGCTCTGCATGAAGACTGTCTGAACTCCGGCGTGGCACTTGCCGCAGGTCGCCGGCACGTTGAACTTGTTGGTCAGCGAGCGGGGGTCGTTGGGCGGCAGGATATCGTGCGCGCCGTGGCAATCGGTGCAGACCGCAGCCTGTTGCGAGCCCTTCTCCACCGCGCGGCCGTGGACGCTCTCCTGGTAGGAGACGAACGGCTGCGCGCTGTTTCCGGTCGATTCCATCAGAAACTTCTGGCCGTGGCAGGTTCCGCAGGTCGCGGGAATGTTGCTGTGGTAGACCGGCGATTTCGGATCGCTTGCCGGAAGGATCGTATGGGCATCGCCGTGGCAATCGGCGCAGGTCGCGGGAACGCCGCCGTCAGGCTTCCGGGCGGTCGCGTGGAAACTGTGCTGATAGGCAGCCTGAGCGTCGGCGTGGCACTGGGAGCAGGTGATCTTCGCGGGCGTGCTCTCGTGCGGCGACGACTTGACGTCCTTGTGGCAGTCGACGCAGCTGAACATTCCACCGTGGATGGAAGCCTTCATCTTGTCCGCGTCGACGAAGAGACTGACTTTCTTGCCGCTCACATCTTTCGTGAGGGAGGCGTCTGCATGGCAGGCGAGGCATTCCTGATCTTTCGGTTTGTGTTGCGCCTGAATCGTGTACCCCAGCGAGAACAGGGTTGCGATGATGCTCAGTGCGCAGAATTGCCCTGCAAACTTCATGCAGAAAGTACACGCCAGGCGGCAGGCCGTCGCCGTGACTGCTATCACAGGTGGCTGGCCCGGATTTCCCAGGCGGGTGTGACCGGGTACGACCCGGATGGGAGTGCGGCTCACCTATACTTAATTGGTGGCGACCACCAAGGCTGAAAAGCCATTTAGACGTGAAATCGAGCTGGATTTCGTGCGCGGCATTGCGATCCTGCTGGTGATGGACTTTCACAACGCCGCGTTCGGGGTGTTGCACTATCCCTTGCAGTTGCTCCATCTTCCGCATCCGGGCTGGATGGGAGTGGACATCTTCTTCGTGCTCAGCGGCTTCCTTGTGGGCGGACTGCTGGTGAAGGAGTGGAAGGTAAAGGGCAGGATCGACAGCAGGAGCTTTCTTATCCGCCGCGTCTTCAAGATCTGGCCGCAGTATTACGTGTATCTCTTTCTGCTGATCGCCACGCGGCACCGCACCGTGCGGGAGTTGTGGGGCAATCTGCTGAATATCCAGAACTACGTTGGCGGCGTGGCGCATACGTGGAGCCTGGCGATCGAGGAACACGCTTACCTGCTGATCATTCTGTTTCTCGCGGTGGCGGCGCGACGGAAGATGCGGATGCGCAACCTGTTTCTCTTCTTCGCGGGGCTTAGCCTGGCGATCGTTCTGCTGCGGCTGGGGCTGACGTGGCGGCGGATTCAGGTGTTCGATCCGACGCATACGCGGGTGAATGCGATCTTCTATGGAGTGATGCTGGCGATTCTGTATCACTATGCGCCTGAGATCTTCCACCGGATGCAGCGGTGGCGCTGGTTGTGGATCGCGATTCCGGCGGCGACGCTGGGTTACTCGTGGTTCCACTTTGTGACGTGGTGGGACCCGGCTATTTCGCTGGACCTCGCCGACTTTACGGGGATCGCGTTGCTAATGCTGCTGTACCGCCACTGGGAGGGTAAGACGCATAACTGGCTGTACCGCGTGGTGGCGTGGATTGGGCTGTATTCGTATGGAATTTATCTGTGGCACGTGTCGGTGGATGCGCCGGTGGCATTCGTGGCGCGGCGGTTGCCTGAGTGGATAGCGCCGGCGTGGGATGCGGTGGCGCCGATCGGGTTTGGAATCCTGATTGGGGTGGTGACGACCAAGCTGGTTGAGTTTCCGGCTCTGCGGCTGAGGGACAAGTGGTTTCCGCGGCGGGTGGATTCGGCGGTGGGAACGCCGGCTGAGCAGGAGCCTCTGGAGGCGGAGGCGCAGCGGGCGTAGTTGGTTGCTGGTTGTTGGTTGCTGGTTGTTCGGCGGTCAGCGGGATCGGGAGTGAGGTTTGTTTAGTCAGCTATGAGCTTTGCGGCAGGAGATTTGAGGTGTGAGGCTCGGGTGACGAGGTTGTGGACGGCGTCGGGCCAGGTGGGGAAGGCGAACTCAAAGCCGTGGCGGAGGAGGACGGCGGGGACGACACGGCGGCTCTTGAGGATGAGTTCGGTTTCGGTGCGGAGGAAGATGGCGCCGATTTCGAGCATCCACGAGGCGGCGGGCAGGCCAATGGGGGCGTGCCAGGCGCGGCGGAGTTCGCGCATGAAGTCGCGGTTGGGGAGCGGGTGCGGCGCGGTCATGTTGACGACGCCGCTGGTTTCGTCAGTGATTTCGGGGCGGTCGAGCAGGAGGTCGATGGCGCTGCAGTAGTCCTGGTCGTGGATCCATGAGACGTACTGGGTGCCCGGACCCAGGGTTCCGCCGAGGCTGGCGCGGGCGAGCGAGGAGAAGACGGAGAAGACGCCGCCGGGGTCGGGACTCATGACCATGGAGGAGCGGAGGGCGATCTTTTTTGTGCGCGGGGTGTCGGCGGCGTGGAAGGCCTGCTCCCAGCTGTGGGCGACGTCGATGGAGAACGACCAGGTTTCGGGGAGGTTGGCGGGTTCGCGGGTGCCACGCTCGGAGGGGAGGTCGCCGAGCTCGCCGGTGTATTCGTCTTGCGGACGGTCGAGCGAGTGGCGGTAAAAGGTGGAGGTGGAGGCGTTCATCCAGATGCGGGGCGGGTTGCGGCAGCTGGCGATGACGCGGCCAAGAAGTTCGGTGGGGACGGTGCGGGAGTCGAAGATTTCTTTGCGGTTGGCGGGGGTGTAGCGGCAGTTGACGCTGCGGCCGGAGAGATGGATGACGGCGTCGGCGTCTTCGAGTTCGGCGGTCCAGGGGCCTGTTGTCCTGCCATCCCAGGGTAGGGTGCGCCAGGGGGTGTGTTGGGGTGTGCGGGAGAGGACGAGGACGTCGTGGTGCTCGGCGCAGAGGTGGCGAGCGAGGATGGTGCCGACTTGTCCGCTGCCGCCTGGGAGGATGATCTTCATGACCTAACCTTATACATCGCATGAGCGCGGACCGGCGAGGCGGAGCAAACGGCGAGTATCGTCGGACAAGGAGCGATGATGGGGAAGAGGCCGGAGTTCAGTGCGGCGAGCGAGGAGATGCGGCGGCGGTCGGCGCTGCTGGCGGCGGAGGTACTGCGCTGGCCGGGGACGCGGGCGGGGAAGATGTTTGGCATGCAGAGTTTGTATCGCGGCGATGTGATCTTCGCGTTACTGCCGACAACCAAATGTGCGTGGAAGCCGGATTCGATTGCAGTGAAGGATCACCGGGTGCCGGGGGCCGAAGGAAAGAAATGGCAGAGCGTTGCGGTCGCGGACGATGGCGCGCTGAAGGCCGCGCTGGAGCGGTTGGATGAGGCGTACCGCGCAGCGAAGTCGCCGTCGGGAGAGCGCTACTCCTTGATGGAGACGCCGAGGGCGCGCATTTTGCGGTAGAGGTGGGAGCGTTCTAGGCCGAGGGCTTCGGCGGTGCGGGAGACGTTGCCGTGGCACTCGTCGAGTTTCTTGAGGATGAAGTCGCGCTCGTAGGCTTCGCGGGCTTCGACGAGGGTGGAGAAGTCGTCGGCGCGGGTGCGCAGGCCGTCGCGTGCAGGGTCGCGGGCGACCAGCGTGGGCAGGTGTTTGCGTTCGATGCGCTGGGTCTTTGGATTCAGGATGAGGACGCGCTCGACGAGGTTGCGGAGCTCGCGGACGTTGCCCGGCCAGTGATATTGGCGCAGGGCGTCGAGGGCGTCGGGATGCATCTCGACATGGGGGCGTCCGTATTGCTGGCCGAACTGTTGCAGGAATTCGCTGACCAGGAGCGGGATGTCTTCCTTGCGGTCGCGCAGCGGCGGGACGAAGAAAGGGATGACGTTGAGGCGGTAGAAGAGGTCTTCGCGGAAGTTGCCCTTGGCGATCTCGTCTTCGAGGTCCTTGTTGGTGGCGGCGATGACGCGGACGTCGACGTGGATGGGATGCGTGGCGCCGACGGGGAGGAAGCGCTGTTCGTCGAGGGCGCGCAGGACTTTGGCCTGGGTCTTGAGGCTCATGTCGCCGACTTCGTCGAGGAAGAGGGTTCCGCCGTCGGCGCGCTCGAAGGTGCCTCGTTTTTCGGTGGGCGTGCCTGCGGGGCCGGACGGCATAGCTCCACGACGGTAGCCGAAGAGTTCAGTTTCGATGTGGTCTTCGGGGATGGCGGCGCAGTTGAGTTCGACGAAGACTCTATCCTTGCGCAAACTCTCCGCGTGCATTGCCCGGCCGATGAGTTCTTTTCCGGTGCCTGACTCACCATATATAAGGACGCGGCCGTTGGTGGGGGCCATGAGCTTGATCTGTTGGCGGAGGGCTTTCATAGGAACGCTGTTGCCGGTGACGCAGGAGCGGAAGCTGAGCTGGCGGACGAACTCCTGGTTGTCCTCGCGGAGCTGGCGGGCGTTGATGGCGTTTTTGAGGACGATGAGAGTGCGGTCGAGGGAGAGCGGCTTTTCGAGGAAGTCATAGGCGCCGAGTTTGGTGGCGCGGACGGCGGCTTCGATGGTGCCGTGGCCGCTGATGATGATGACTTCTGGGCGGTGGCCGGAGTCCATCTGGCGAATATCGGTGAGGGCGTCGAGGCCGTCACGGTCGGGCAGCCAGACGTCGAGGAGAACTACGTCGTAGGCGGCGTCGGCGATGAGGGTGAGGGCCTCGTGCGCAGTCGCGGCGGTGGCGACGGCGTAGCCTTCCTCGGCGAGGATGCTCTCGAGGGAGTCGCGGATTTCGGCTTCGTCGTCGACGATGAGGACGTGGTTCATAAGGACAGTTGTTAGTTGTTAGTTGCCAGTTGTTAGTTGAAGGCGCGTTGGGTTAGGAGTTTGTGGTTTATGGCAGCCGCAGATGATGAGGATACGATTCACGTGATTATGGTACTCGGCGTCAACGTTGGTGTACCCCCCTGGGGTATCGATTCGTGCATAATCTTCCAAACAAGCCACTTACCGGCCAGTGAATTTACAAGATCTTGGAAACAAAGGAGATAATTTGCAAGATCTTCAAAACGCTGGAGTTATGGATTCTTTGGAGCATTGGTGAGACACAAGCCTGAGGCTGGTGGATTCTGTCTCTACCTAGGTCAATTATACGCCCGGGTGTCAAGGGGTCGGCGGGGCGCGAGGCGAGGTATTAGCGCGAGGCCCGGCGTCGCCGGATGCCGACGCGCGGATCGAAGTCGGGCGGGGCGGAAGCGGCGGGGCGGCGGCGAGTACGGACCCGGGTTCCGGCCTCCTGCACCTCGTGATTGATTGCGAGGAACGCGCGGAGGGCGCGGTTGACTGACGGAGAGTCGGGGAAACTGTCGAGCAGGTCGGGGTCGAGGAGGACTATGTTCGATCCCTCCTTCAGGAGGCGGTCGTAGTATTTGCCTCGGACGGCCTTGCTGAGATCGAGGTTGGGGCGCGGGGCGAGCGGGTCGAGTTCCTTCTTCTTGCTCATATTGTTCCCTCTCGGTTGCGGTGATCGTGTCAGATGTGAGCAACCAACAGCGAATAGATTCATTAGCGGTGTATGGGGCACCCGACGATATTAGCTTCCTTCCTCGGCGCTTTCCATCTGCTCCAACGCTGCCTCTTCAGCGGCGGCGACAATTGGCTGGGATGGGGGAGTGACGTAACCACCGTTTTCCCAAGTGAAGAGTTCAGGCACCATGGGGATTATTTGCTGGCGCCATGGGCACCGCATCGCTAGGCGAGAGAAACTCATTCTTGCTCTGAAGTCCTCGTCATTCTGCGGTGAATTTGGGCCAACTTTCCAAAGATGAATCTGAGGGGATGGGTTGTATCGATTCTGCAGGAATCCGTTTGGAAGGGCCGCAACCTTAATCTGAAGGAGTTGGTGACGTGAATCCTGAAGGTCGCGATAGACATATTTTACGAAGATTGTCGTCGTCAAAAGTTCTTGTCCGTTGGCTATCAGAACTCTTGGAAGCGTCCCTTGTTCGTCAATAGTGCCACTACCGTCGGATCTGTCGTGCCATATTCGCAGGGACGTTTGGGCGATCTGCAACCTTATGTCTAATCCTTGCTTCTCTGCCTTCGAATCGACAAAAAGGGCCTGACGTAGTGCATACTCTGGATGAAAGATGAATCTAGCCCGCTTGTAGTCGATCTTGCCGAACAAACGAACGGGAACTTTGCTTACACCTAGGGTGTCTAGGGCATCGCGGGTTGCGTCTTCTCCTTTGTCGGCTGCTTTGTCCGTTTCATTCTGGAAAATCTCAGCGGCTGTTTCCCGAAAATCGTAGAGAGCCTGGACTACCAGACGCATTGAGGCCTTCTCGATTTCTTCGAGACGTTCCGTTTCCTGAGCGAGATCGGTTGGGCTTATCAACATATGGGAAGCGTAGCATCTTGCTCACTGCGTTCATAGCGAGTTCGACATACGTCGGTTGGAGTTCGACGCCCAGGAATCGTCGCCCCTCCTGTATCGCGGCTACTGCGGTTGTACCGCTTCCTGCAAAGCAGTCGAGGACCAAGTCTCCAGCATCCGTTAGAAGCTTGATCGTTCTGCGAGGCAACTCGAGTGGAAATTTTGCCTCATGATCGTCGTTGGTCCTAACAGAAGGGAACTGCCAAACGCCCCGGGCACCCCACTCTTTCCACTCGTCATTCGTAAGCCTTGATCTATCGATCTTTGTGATCCCAGGCTTCCAAAAGAAGTAGATGTATTCGAACTCGTCGACGGACCGATAGGACGAACTGGCCCAGCGGCTATTTTCCCAAGCTGGGTCTTTCATCCAAATTCGCCGATCATACGGATAGAAACCGGCATCTAGGGCCCATTGCTCTATGAGTCCACCCACGAGTTTAACTCTCGTCTGGGTCTCGTATTTCCCGCCGCGGATGTTGTTTCCGTTGAGCCGTCGATCGATGGTTTGTTCACTGCACCCAAGAATTTTCGCAAGTTTGTGTCGATTAGCGGCCGGGTGTTTCTTTACCGCCGCCAAGACATCTTCTCTTGTAATTGACGAGCGTTTTCCATTCAGGACCTCTGCCTGAAGCTTTGGCATTTTCTCGTCCTTAAAGCAGAGGATGTCCGCAATATTAATCACGAGAAATCCGCCAGGCTTAATAATCGGCAGATGCTTTGCGATCACCGAGCGCAGTAGCTCTTTCCAGCTATCGAATGTGAGGTGGCTTTCGTAGTTTTTCCCTACAAAGTAGGGTGGAGACCAGACGCTCAGGGCGACGCTGTTCAACGCAATCCTGGGAAGGAGGACGTCAGCATCACCTAAGTGAATCCGATTCTCCGCCAAGGTTTCGGGACTATCTGATACTCGGAGGTCGATAGCGCTCTGTAGATTCTTGGGCATTCGTTGAAGATTGAAGCCGCTGCTACGCTTCGCCCCGTTCCGCAACTCGTCCGACCCGACGATACGGTCCAGATGCCTCTTCCTGACCTCTAGGAACTCGGAAACTTCGTTCACCACTTTGACTCCATTCTGATAAGAACATACAGCATCCTTATAGTATTGTCAATTGATGATTCATCATATGATTATTACTCGGTTTCAAGCGAATCTCTGTTCTTTTCTACGAGCTCAACAATGAGGCCGCTCACCGAGGCCCTGCCCCCGGTTCTCTGAGCTCTCTTGAATGCAACTGTTCGAAGGAGCTCCCAAGTATTGCGTGGTAGGTGGATCGCCGTTGTCAGACTTTGAGTCGACCGACGCGGGTCGAGCTTCGGTGGTTTTTCCGTCTTCCGCTTGGCCATGAGGACAGTAGACCATTAGCCTGATGCCGGGCTCAAGGGAAAAGCCGTTTTCACTCTACAGTGTGGGGATACCGGCCCTGTCGGACCCACTCATGACGAAGAGACCGCACTAGCGAGCCAGACTTTCGCTCTGCGGCTGTTCTGTATTGGCGGGTTCCGAGTCAGCGGATGCGGGTTTTAGTTCGACTATGAATTTGGCGCCGGCGGGGTCGTTCTTTTCGGCGCGGATGGTGCCATGGTGTTCCTGGATGATTTTGGAGGCGATGGCGAGGCCGAGGCCGGTGCCGCGCTGCTTGGTGGAGAAGTAGGGGAGGAAGAGGCGCTCGCGCATCTCGTCGGTGAGGCCGGAGCCGGTATCGGAGATGGTGAGCTCGACCATGCCGGAGGGGAGCAGGTTGGTGGAGACGCGGAGTTCGCGGAGGAGCGACTGCTGCATGGCTTCGGCGGCGTTGTCGATGAGGTTGCCGAGGGCGCGCTTCATGGCTTCGGGGTCGGCGAGGACGAGCGGGAGATTGGGTGCGAGGCGCTTGATGAGGCGAATATTCTGTAGGCGTCCGGCGAAGAGGGCGAGCGAGTTCTCGATGATGGGGTTGAGGTCGGCGGGGCGCGGCTGGGCGGTGGGAAATTGGGCGAGTGCGGCGAACTGGTCGACAAGCGACCTCATCGAGTCGACTGCTGAAGAGATGACTTCGCTGGAGCGGCGGATGACGGCGATGGAGGGCGACTCGACGTTGGCGGAGGCGAGGGTTGTGCCGAGGCGGTCGATATGCCGGTGAATTTGTTCCGCGGATAAGGAGATGGGAGTGAGCGGATTTTTGATCTCGTGGGCGACGCGGCGGGCGACTTCTTTCCAGGCGGACTGCTTTTGTGCGCGGAGAAGTTCGGTGGCGTTTTCGAGGACGAGGACGTAGCCGTGGTGGGTGCGGTCGGATCCGGCTCCGGTTTCGAGCAGTGCGACGGTGGCGAGGAGATACATCTTTGTGTTGCTGTGGCCGTTGCCATTTGCGACGACGGTCATCTCCATCTCGCCTGAGGCGGAGCCCATGCGGTGGCTGCGGCGGAGGAGGTGGTCGAGGGGTTCCATGGCTTCGGCGGGGAAGATGGATTCGATGGGTGTGCCGATGAAGGGAGTCTTGCCGCCGGGGTCGAGCATCTCGGTGAGGGCGCGGTTGGCGAGGACGACGCGGCGCTCGGTGTCGAGGGTGGCGACGCCGTTGGGGATGGTCTCGAGCATGGTTTCGAGTTCGCCGCGGCGTGCTTCGAGGGTGGCGTTGGCCTGGGAGAGTTGCAGGTTGGAGGTCTCGACGGCGCGACGGCTGTCTTCGAGATCGGCGGCCATGTGGTTGAAGCTGCGGACGAGCTCGCCGAGTTCTTCGGTGGCGCTCTCGGCGACGCGGCGGGCGTAGTTACCGGCGGCGATGGCTTCCATCGCGTCGGCGAGGGCTTCGACGGGCTTGGTTACCTGCTTGGAGAGATGGAGCGCGAGCCAACTGGAGGCGAAGAGCGCCAGGCTGGTCATCATGAGCAGGAGCAACATATATAGGTTGCGCACCAGGCGACGCTGGCGGTAGGCGTTCCAGTAAAGGTCGACGGCGTTCTGGAAGCGGGACATGGTGGCGGACATGCCGTAGGGCATGGGCTGGCCGACGACTACGGTGCCTCCCTGTTTGAGGGCGGCGGTGCCGAGGGCGAAGTCGATGTCGCCGATGGAGACGATGGGAAGGTCGTTGCGCTGGGCCGCAGCGAGAATGGTGGCGTCGAAGTCGCCGGCGGAATGGGGCTGGGGGAGGGGGCGGCTTGCGGACGGCTGGCTTGCGGACGGCTGCGGTACGACGGCGGGCGCGGCGTCCTCGTCGACGGGGCCGGTGTCGGGAAGCCAGGCTTTGATCTGGGGCGTTGCGCCGGTGTGCTGCGGCAGGTGGAAGGCGGCGATGGAGTGGCCCTCGCGGTAGACGATGGCGAACCCGTTCTGCAGGGTGGTCTCGTGTTGGAGCAGGATGCGATTGTCGGCGGCAGTCTGCTCAGCGCCGGGTACTGGATTTGCGAACCGGGGTTCGACTGGCGGCTTGCGGGAAGAGTGCGCGGCGGCGGGGCCGGCGGGGAGCGACGCGGCGATGGATTCGGCTTCGGCGCGAGCGTTGGCGGAGGTGTATTGGGCGAGTTCGAGAGCGAGACGGTTGGCGTCGTTGCGCATCTCGTTGGGATTCTGCGAGAACCAACGATCGACGGCGCGGTTCATCAGGCCGTAGCTGAAGAGGAACATGAAGACGATGGGGATGAGCGAGACCAGGACCGCTCCCCAGAGCATGCGGGTGCGGAGACGGGATCCCATGACGCGGCTGCGCTCGTCGGCATAGAGCTTGAGCACGTTGCGCACGAGGAGCACGAGCACTACGACAAAGAGCAGGAAGGCGACGCAGGAGAGGCCGATGAAGAGGATGGTCTCGCCGGTGGTGGTGGGATTGAGGAAATTATTGAAGGCATTCATCGCCGTGAAGGCGCAGAGGAGCACAAGAAAGACAGAGCCGAGGATGATGGTGACGGTCTTCCTCCGGCTTGTGCTTGTGGCCATCGAACGAGCCCTCCGTCAGTGAGACGATTATAGGCGGGTGGGTGTGCCGGGAGTCGTGATTCGGCGTGCGCGGCGGCCCGGGCGTCTGATTTATCATTAGAGTACGGAAGAGTGGCCGAGTGGTTGATGGCTCCAGTCTTGAAAACTGGCGTACCTGAAAGGGTATCGGGGGTTCGAATCCCTCCTCTTCCGCCACTTAGTTTTTCTGTCTATTGAGGCTGCGGACGGTCTTGCGCCGGGACCAGGGTTTGCTTCGATTTGCGATAGACATTGGCGACGGCTAAGGTCCAGAACGGGACGAGGTCGACTCCGGGTGCGAGTTTGCCGAGGAACGATGGCAGGAATTCCCAATGCCAGCCTAGAAGGTAGACCAGCACTGCTCCCACGCCGACGTCGAGGACGTCACTGGCAGGCGACTCTGCGCCCTCGACGAATAAGGGGAAAAAGATGAGCTGGAGTGCGTCCGCGGCGATCGCCAGGAGCATTGCGGTTCGAAAGCGCGTGATGGGCGAGATTGTGATTGGGTCGCCGGTGATGGCGGTCTGTTGGCTCCGTGATTGATTGGGGTCGGGCATTTCGGTTGATCCTGATCCATCCGTAATGAGTTTGATGCTGAGGGGGATTTGCGGGCTCTGAATCATTAGACGGACCCGGCCCGCGATGTGGTGTACCCGCTCAGATTCGAACTGAGATCTGCCGCTAATCGGGCGGCGGTCCTGGCCATTGGACGACGGGTACGGAATTCGGTGCTCCGGGAGGGACTCGAACCCCCGATTTCTTGTTTGTAGGACAAGAGCCTTAGCCGCTAGACGACCGGAGCAAAACATGGTGCGCGTGCGAGGAATCGAACCTCGATCTCAACCTTCGGAGGGTAGCGCCTTGAATCCGTTAGACGACACGCGCAAGAGTAGAAAGATGGTCAGCCCGGCAGGAATCCAACCTGCGTAATCCCGTTTAGGAAACGGGTGCCTCTGTGCGCTCGACCACGGGCTGGTTTCTACGTGGTGCCGCGACCTACCTTTGATATCCTCGGAACCGCGGCTCGCGGCTCAGGAAGTGGTGGGTCAACAAATACAACTACAGGGATTCTGCGCGTCGCGCAGAATGACGACTCCGGGGGAAGGGTGTGAGCCCGGGGAGATCGCGGCGAGAGTGGTGACGTGTACGGGATTCGAACCCGTGATCTTCTGCTTGAAAGACAGAGGACTTGGCCACTAGTCGAACACGTCGTGGCTGAAGACAGCGTGGCGCAGCCAGCAGGAATCGAACCTGCATTGCGGAGTTAGAAGCTCCGCGTCCTGATCCGTTGGACGATGGCTGCGTGGTGGAAGCGGTCAGGGTCGAACTGACATCTCTTCGCTTAAAAGGCGAGGTCTCTGCCATTGAGTTACGCTTCCGAAATCTAGTGCGTTCGCCCGGATTCGAACCGAGGTTGGGATCGCTCCCTCTGATTAAGAGTCAGGTGCATAGCCTCTCTGCCACGAACGCATGTGGTGCCTCGCCTGAGAATCGAACTCAGCCCCACCGCCTTATGAGAGCGGAGGTTCCCCTCGAACGAGGCTTGGCGAGGGAGGCAGGATTTGAACCTGCGGGTTCGGTTTTGGAGACCGACAGTGTAGCCACTTCGCTTACTCCCTCGATTTTTCAGTTGTCAAAGATCAAGAGCATTCGCCGGCCCGAAGACATGACCTCGGCGGCTAAAACCAAGTTGTAACCGGGCAGTTTACAGCACGGATAAATCCGTGCCCTTAAGCACAGCCAAGACAAATACGGAGATTCTGGCCTTTCAGTCCAGAATGACAAGCTAAGTGGGGGCGAGGTTTTTCCGCAGCATATAAATCCGTGTCCTTAACAAGAAATCCCCGCACTGGGCGGGGTTCTGTGAGTGCGACACGAGACACAGACCCCTAGGACATAACCCACCCCATCCGCTTTTCGCGGATTCGGATGACGACGTTTTTGCTTCCCTGTCTCATGACTGCTTCACTCCTTGATGCCGCGGTGTTGCAACTTGAAAAATGGTGCAGGCGGAAGGAATTGAACCTTCGTCTCAGAGTTCGTAACTCTGTGCCCTGGTCCGTTGGACGACGCCTGCAATATGGTCGGGGAGGGGAGAATCGAACTCCCACCGCTAGTTCCCAAAACCAGGATGCCGGCCATTACACTACTCCCCGATTTTTTGGTGCTGCCTCGCAGAATCGAACTGCGTTCTCTGGCTTTTCAGACCAGCGTAATCACCAGACCTACGCAAGCAGCGATGGTGGTGGAGACGGAGGGAGTCGAACCCTCAACTTCGGAGTGCAAAACCGATGTGTTCCCGCTAGCACTACGTCCCCGAATGGTTGGGGCGGGATAGGAGAATTGAACTCCTGTATCGTGTGCCACAGACACGCGCCTAAGCCTCTCGGCCAATCCCGCCATAAATTGTTGGAGCACTTCCAGTGAGTCGAACACTGTTGTCCGGGGTACAGGCCCGGTGCATCGCCGTCAATGCTTGAAGTGCCTGTGGAGCCGCCTGCTACGACAGCTCCACCGTTACGTGCTGCCGACTCCCTGCGTTGTCGTAATACAGGTACCGCTGCCAGACTCGCTCTTGCTCACCGTGTGCGCGCAAGATGCCGCGAGCGGTGTGCAAGGTGACAGGCCGGGGACGTCGCAGCAATGGCATCCTGGCTTCCTCAGGCGTGCGGTCCGCTTTGCGACGGTTATCGGCAGAGCAGCAGGCGACAAGGTTCTCCCATGTGGAGAGTCCACCCCGCGACCGGGGGATGACGTGGTCGAGGGTCAACTCCATTGCAGAAAATGTCTTTCCGCAATACTGACATTGGTGGGCGTCGCGAACCAGGATGTTCCTGCGCGTAAGCACCTGAGCTCTGTGCGGCACCTTGCGATACGACTTGAGCCGGATCACCGTGGGGAACATGATGCCGGCGTGGGCTTCGCGACCGGCGTGCTCCTGAATGTGCGCGGCATCCTTGACGATGAGGACGAGAGCACGACGCGCCGCACAGATGTGAAGCGGTTCGTAGCTGGCGTTGAGAACCAGGACCGGACTGTTGATGGTGTTGCGCATCGTGTTTTCCTCCTTTCTGCAATCTGGAGCAGGAACCCGGAATTGAGCCGGGGACTTCGGTATACGAAACCGATGCGTTGCCGACTACGCCATCCCTGCATGGAGCGGAGAACGGGACTCGAACCCGTGTGACCAGAGTGGCGCTCTGACGTACTTGCCGCTGTACGATCTCCGCGTATTAGGTGGTTCCGTCGCAGGGATTCGAACCCCGATCGATGGCTCCAAAGACGACCGTCCTGCCATTGGACGACAACGGATCACAACTGAATTGGCCGGTCAGGAAGGAGTCGAACCTTCATCTTTCTCGTTAACAGCGAGGCGCATTGCCTTTATGCTACCGACCGTAAAAAAGCCTCCGACCTAAGGCCGGAGGCTCTGCTTCAAACGTGTTGAAGAAGGTCCGGCTACATGGGGCTACCCTGACGCGGTTCGACCGCGACGGTTTTGCCAAAATTGCGAATTGTAGTCAGATGCTTCATATCGAGATTGGATATTCCCATATTACGAGTTACTTGTCAACTACTAGTTACGAGTTACTTGTCAAGAACCAGTTACGACTTACATATTAATAACTAAGAATGGCGGTCCCAGAGAGAATTGAACTCTCGCATTCCGCTAGACAGGCGGACATCATGGCCACTAGATCATGGGACCAACTTGGTGCAAGCGGTGGGGATCGAACCCACTGGCTCCGCAGAGTCCCGGTTTTACGGACCGGTGCCATACCTTCACGGCGGCGCTTGCAAAATGGCGGAAGAGGCAGGAGTCGAACCCGCTTGTGCCAGGATCTCTGACACTGACTGGTTTTCAGGACCAGCGTCCCACCGTGGAACACCTCTTCCATTTTGGCGGAGAGTGAGAGATTTGAACTCCCGGCACCTTGCGGTGCTCCTCGTTAGCAGTGAGGTGGTTTGAGCCGCTCACCCAACTCTCCAATATGTGGTGCGACCGACAAGATTCGAACCTGTAAGCACGAAGGTTTGAGCTTCGCCGCTTTGCCTATTTGCGTACAGTCGCGTGGTGCGGGTGGAGAGATTCGAACTCCCAATCTGCTGGGTCTAAGACAGCCGCCTTTGCCATTTTGGCCACACCCGCACATCTCAATTTGTCAAAGAGCTCTCCCGTATCGCGCGGCGATGCAGCGCAATTGGGCAAAACAAAACCCGCTCATTTTGAGCGGGTCGGTGTGCCTACGGATCATCCTTTGGTTACGGTTGATCGAGAACACGCCGACGCACACTCAGGCAATCGAGTGACGACAGATACAAGCGCGAACTGGATAACGTGAACTTCATGGCGATCCTCAAGTGCTTGCGGGAACTGAGTGGAACCGCATCCCGCTCAGATACATTCTCACACTCGCGAGCAATCGCGCAACAGAAATCTGCGGCGCGGATCGGCGCTTAACGGCAGCGAGGCCATCTGAAGATGGCCTCGCAGCTTTTGGATTTGGAGTTCAACTACGGGGCTGTGCATACGCCGTCGACGTAGTTGTCGATGAGGGCGGGGCGGTTGAAGACAGTCATGTTGGCGGGATATTTGCGGGAGAGTTCATTGCCATCAATGTCCCAGATGCAGTTCGTACCAGGCGGAACGGCGTATTGCGTTGTCGTCTCGCGCGGAGTGAACCAGACGAGATTTCCGGTGTAGCCGGTTCCGTTCACCGTTTCCGAGACCGGGCAGGTCCACACTGATTGCGTGGCGATCGTCCCCTGGCCGTAGGAGTTGAGCGTGCCGGTGAAGGTGCTGGTGTCGTAACACTTCGGTGTGCCCACGACTTCCCAGGTCACGCCTCCGTCGGCCGTCACGTTGTACATGCCTTGCGACCAGGTTGGACCGGACGTTCCAGAGGTTCCTGCTTTGGCGACGCGGTGCAGCAAGCCGCCCTGCGAGACGAGATCGTTGACGCTGTATGCCGTGTTGTGCGCGTAGGTCTTCAGGCTGGAACCGGGGATGCCGGTGAACTGGATGTTGCGGCCGTGGAACCAGGTGTAGACCTGGTTGAAGGTTCGGCCCATCGGCGTGGCGAAGGGATGGCTGCTGGTTCCGCTGACGATGTGCGGAGTGGCGACCACGTCCTCCCATTTCAGATCGCTAAGGACGCCGTTGATGTTGCAGTCGTTGCGCCCGGTGCTTTCGAAGATGGTGCCGCCCTGGGTTGCGCTCCAGCCTGGCTGCGAAGTTCCGGACTGCGCACTGCAGAGGGCTTCCTGAAGGTGGGAGCCATCCCAGACGATGTCTCCCGTCGAGTAGTTGGTTGTGGGCGTCCAGTTGGTGGTTACGTTTGTCCAAGTCACGGTGCCGTCCGTCGTCGTGCCGCCGCTGTGGTTGAAGCTGGGGAAAGTTGCGCCGCTGGTTCCGGTTGACGATGTGGCCTTCTGAATGCTTTGGCCATCCCAGATGAACGTTCCGGAGTTGTAGGTGTTGTTCTTCAGCCACTGCTTTGCGGGCAGATAGAACAACGGGGCCCATTGCGTGTTGTCGGCCTGGTACCAGAGGTTGAGCGCGTCTCCGCTGGATGCGGTGAGGATGGATTGCCGCGCGAGGTAGGACTGATCCAGGAACGCGGTGAGCGATGCATCATATGGGTCGTGCGCCGACGCGGTTGTGGTCTGGGTGCCCTGGTCGGACGAGAAGATGGGACCGATACCGCTCTCCGTGTTCCACACTGGTACCGATGGGAAATTGTAGGAGGATGGAAGCTGAGAGATAACGTTTTGTATCTCGACGATTGCACTGATCACCGAGTCTCGGCAGGAGAAGCCGGGATGAGGTTCGGATGACCACGAGCCTGTATATTTGACCGGCTCATTGATTCCGCTCAAGGTGCCTGCACTGCCCGGATAACATCCGGGGTGGGATGCGTCGTTGTAGGAGAGGTTGGTCTCGGGCATGGGCGGATTCAGGAGGTTGTCGCGGCTTGGATATGGGTGGAAGCTGATGGCGTCTGGATAGATGGGAGTCGGATAGCGCGGGGAGGTTGCGTCAGTCTGGTAATACCAGTCGTGCAGCAACTGACCGAGCGCCTCGGAGTAGACGGCGGACCCATCGGCTCCGGTAGGGAAGTTTTGGTGATATCCGTCGCCGCCCGCGGAGACGCTGCCTGCAATGAAGTAACAGTCGCCGCAGAACTGCTTGATGATCTCGTCGGCGTCGACCATCATTTCCGCGAGTTTGGTGTAACTGCCCGTCCAGTAATTGTCCGCGTTGAACTCGTTCCAGCCTTCGAAGTAGTGGATGGCGCAGCCGCCATGCAGCGGCGCGGGTGGAATGGAGGTGCGAGGGGTGCCATCTGCATTTGGACAGTTGTACTCCATAAGCTTGGTGACGAACTCGCGGAAGTAGCAGTCGCCGTAGACTGCGTTGGCTCCGGTTCCGCCGAGATAGACGTCGGTGCCCGGGCACGACTCGGTCCAGGTGTAGATGTCGGACGGCGGGTCGGCGGATCCGCCTCCGGAGGCCCAGGCGGGAACGGTGTTGAAGGAATAGAGGAGGTTGCCGGCGATCTTGGTGCTGCCTCCCTCGGTGATGGTTGGGTTGGTGTTGTTGCAATCGGCCGCCATAACCCAGCCGTTATTGGAGCCGCTGCCGGAGACGGCTGCGCAGGATCCCGTCCAACTGAAGTAGAGGCTGCCCAGCGTGCTGCTGTAGGTGCCGCGCGCGGTCTCGATTTGGTTCCAGTTCGCGCCGCCATTGACGCGCTGCAGGCCGGCGTTGGGCGGGAGCGCATTCGTCCCGGTAAGGAATGGCCAGTCCGTGAAGTGCAGAAGATAGGCGGTAGGGAGAGGGACCGAATAGCCGTTGTATATCTGCGGCGTGAGGTTCTGGTTGGTCTGGTATGGAGCGCTCTGGGCATGGGCTGTGAGCGGGGAGGCTACAAAGATTGCGAGGATGACAAGAGCAAAGGGCCAAGAAAGCCAGGAAGGGGGAATCGGGGAAGGGGAAATCCGGGAACAGCGAGGGGACGAATTCATGGTGAATCTCCTTTGGGTAAGGTGCGATTTCTGTCGTCCTGGGGGAAAAATTTCTCTTGCGCGAGAGCTCGCTTTGAGGCTTGCCGACCGGCCTTTGGAAGGGCCGAAATCCAACGAACGCCCGGAATCCTACTCGTTATAGGCTTAAATAGTCAACATGTACTTTATCGTTAACTCCAAGTAAATTCTCCAATAATTGTTGATCCGATGAAAGGAGGCACGGGGGCTGGACCAGGGGTTCGCACCCGCCCGTAAAGGCGGCAGAGGATTGCGGGGCCGGTTGCTGTAAAGTCAATGAATGGCTGCAATCACGATGAAAGACATCGCTCGGGATTTGGGTGTCTCGGTTGTCACAATCTCGAAGGTGCTGAGAAATCATCCTGACATCGGCAGCGCCACGAAAGAGCGGGTTCTGCAGCGTGTGAAGGAGTTGAATTACACGCCGAACCTGATGGCTCGCGGATTGGTTACCGGGCGGACTTCGCTGGTGGCATTTGTGGTGCCGGATCTTGCGTCCTCATTCTTTTCCGAAGTGGCGATCTATCTCTCGATCGAGCTGCGCAAGCGTGGCTATTTCATGCTGATCTGCTGGACTGAGGAAGATCCGGAGATTCAAACGAACGAGGTCCAGCGGCTGCTCTCGCTTGGCATCGATGCGATGGTCATCGCGACTTCGGGCGACGACATATCTTCGTTCCGATTGATCGAGAGCCGCAATGTGCCGTATGTCTTGTTTGACCGCGAGGTGCCGCAACTGAAAGCTCCTTTCGTAGGAGTCAACGATGTACTCGCCGGCGAAATGGCGACGCAGCACTTGATTGACATTGGCTGCAAACGCATTGGGCACATCTGTGGGCCACCGATGAGTCCGGGAAGGAACCGGCTTGAAGGTTACAAGAATGCGCTGCGGCGGGCGGGACTGCCAGTGAAGGAGGGCCTTGTCGTTACGCCGCTGGAGAGTGGTCCGCGCGGCATTCAGCATGGGTTCGAAGCCACGCAGCGACTGCTGGCAGTGAAGCCGCGGGTTGATGGGATATTTGCATCGAACGATCCTCTGGCGATCGGCGCGATTGAGGGAACTCTGGCGGCGGGTCTTCGTATTCCGCGGGACGTCGCAATTATCGGTTGCGGGAATATTCCGCTGGGGAGAGCGCTGCACATCGGGCTCTCCACGATCGATCAGAATACGAAGGAATTGGGTGAGAAGACGGCCAAGCTGGTTCTGTCGCTGCTGCAGAAGACGGGCGATTCCATGCCTGCGCGGAAGCAGATATTGAAACCCAAGCTGATTGTGAGAGAGAGCTCGGACTTGCAGTCGGGAAAGAAGCTGGCCAGGAAGAAGTAGCGCGAGCGGATGGCACGACTGCGATTGCTGCGGTCAGAAGTCCGGGCGCTCGACCGCTGTGGCGCGATAGTCGGCCCAATCGAAGTCGGCGGGGGTGGAGGTGGGCGTGCCATTTCCTGTGCTGTACATCCCAACGTATGCGCCAGTCCAAACGTTGGCGACTTCGCTGGAGATCAGACGCGCTGTTCCGGAGCCGATCAGATTCCATTGCCCTTCGCCGATTGAATAGTAGAAGCGATACTCCTCGGCGTCGCTCTCAATCTTCAGTCGGAGCGAGCTTTCGCTGATGGTGACGGGCGTAGTTTCCTGCTGGAGGTTGCCTGCCGACTTGCGCAGTTGGATAGTTGCATGCCCATCGCGCAGGCTTTTGAAGATTTCGCAGTGGTAGTTCGGCGCCATGTAGACAACGATGCCTGCTTCCTCGTTGATGCTGTGAGGAGCGAACTCCATCGCAGATTCAAAGGTCATGCCGCGCTCCGTCTGTCTTCTGCCGACGAAGGCAGTGGCCGAGGATGGCGCAAGGCCATCGGCTTGTCCGTGCAGGCGAAGATAGCCGGGCCGCTCTGTTAATGAGTAGCTCTGCTGCAGGGGAGGGCCGAGAAGATTCCAGTATGAACTTAGTTTGGGCTCACTGAAATCGTCGCGGGATGGCTCGGCCGGCCACGGATGTTGAGCGGGCAAATCTGTTTTCACCGAGAGATGCTGTAGGGCAGACAGCTCGATTTGAGGCCAGCCGTCGATCCATCGCACGGGCGCAAGGAACGTTTCGCGGCCCAGGCTGAACTGGCCGGAGTTGTCATGACGCGTGGCCAGATAGACCGCCCACCATCGTCCATCCTCGGCTTGCACGAGATCGCTATGGCCTTCGCTGAGGACGCGATAGTCCCACGAGAGATGCTGCGCGATGAATGGGTTGGAGGGAGACGGCGTGAATGGTCCCCAGGGCGAGCGGCTTCGCGCCACCGTCTCCATATGCAGGAAACGGCTGCCGCCTTCGGCAAGGGTCAGATAATACCAGCCGTCTATTTTGTAGAGATGCGGGCCTTCGC
>WNGR01000986.1_pt1 | contig 41973 bp, 61 predicted proteins | sample 5407581 | NCBI WGS metagenome assembly WNGR01 (sample SAMN13153383, study PRJNA577476) | soil metagenome | isolation source: 80 cm soil or saprolite under Garry oak tree replicate 2 | place: USA:California | collected 2016-06-15 | reverse complement strand
CCCATAAACCAGTAGTATGCTCCTCAGACTTGTCTTCGTTTATCTACTAGCGAATACCATTGTCTTGTCTCCTCATCCTTGTGTGATCCTCTTGCCTCTATCATTCACATTGATTGCCCTTGATCTTGGACAATCACTTTGGAGCCTTTGAGTGTTGAGCTATATCAACACTCCGCACACCCCGAACCCTGTCCCACCAAGTCATAGTTGACTTGGTAGTATTTGACTTCGCGCACGTCGCGCGCAGTGCCCCCGCTAGGGCATAACACCACTCAAAGAAGGATGGAAACCACGAACGCGATGTTTGCAACTATTGCCAGAAGACTGGTCATAGGAGCAACATCTGCATGATCAAATACATGGGGAAGCCAGCCAAAGCAAAGGCTGCAACAACAACAGAGTCCCCCACATCATCCTCCACTCCATCTTCTAATTCCACATCTGTGGTGGCTACTGCTTCAGCCACCACTGCTCCAGCCAAAGGAAAGTCCCAGGTAGAACTTATGGCCCAACTTATGGAGCAAGTCAAGAAGCAGCAAGAACAGATTGCTGCCTTGAGCATGGCTTTTTAGATAAGGGACTGTCTCTGGCTGCATCCAGTCCCTCTGCAGTTACATATGCCTTGGTTTTGGCCTTGGTTTCAGACTTGTCTGTAGCTCATGTATTTAGTTTTCCTACCTGTAAAGTTGATAGTAGTGAGGTTTCGGTTTCTTCTGTTTCTCCTTCACCTACATCTACATCTGCCTTGGAGATGAACAATATAATGAATTCTGATGCAGCACTCAGTTCTGTAATTATACCTGAAACCAAAGAAAAACATAGTCATTTCCATATTTCTTGTTTATTGTCTGGACATCATCGTACTGTAAAAGTAGCAGCTATGGTAGATTCTGGGGCAACTTTGTTGTTCCTAGACAAAAAGTACGCTGACCACCACAAGATGCTTCTGATTCCTTTGGATAATCCCATACATCTATTTAACATAGATGGGACTCCAAATGAAGCAGGTAGTATAACCCATATGTCATAATCCCATGACATGCTGTACGATACCTACTTCTTTTCTTTCTCATATGACTCATAACATGACTCGCCATGGCTTACTTTCCTGATGACTCACCTAGCGTGTATGGTAACTCATCCCTGCTTATCTCCCCTGACTCTGTATGACTCATTCCTAGTACCAATACTACTAGTCATGGCTGCGTTCATCTTCTATATAAACCCCTGTAAAACCCAGTAGTACTTTCCTTAGACTTGTCTTCATTTGTCTACTAGTGAATACCATTGTCTTGACCCTCAATCCTTGTGTGATCCCTCTACCTCTACCATTCACATTGATTGTCCTTAATCTTGGACAATCACCTCAGAGCCTTTGAGTGTTGAGTTATATCAATACTCCACACACCTAGAACCTCGTCCCACTAAGTCATTGGTAGTATTGTCTTGCACACATCGCACGCAGTGCCCCCGCTAGGGCATAACATAAGACAAGTCTAAACTACTGTGACAACTTGTTGCATCCTTGCACCCTTGAACCCTTGAACCCTTGACCCTAGAACCCCCGAACCTTGTCGTGGTGAGCATTACCCTTGACATAGAACCAGGAAGTCAGTGGACTGAAGTCACCAGGAGAGAAGCCAACGACTTACCTCCACATGTCAAGGGAACCGCCTACTGGAGAACCTCCATCACTGACAGGGAGGGAGGCTATTGCGTCGCCTACCAAGGACAAGAAGCCCATGTCAAGTTTATCAACAACACGTGGTACAAGTTAGAAAAAAGAAGCTTCACCTTCTTAACCAACAAATCCTGTCGCATCATAAGAGTCAATGTTGTAGGCCTTGGCTGGTGGAATCCTGACGATCCCCAGAACCCAGAATATCTCCCAGCAAATCATCAAGATGGCATGGCAACAAGCAGATACCATTGTAGCCCACATCTTCAATGTGTGCCTCTGCCTCAGACACCATCCCTCTTTCTGGTGTAAAGTGGTGGTAGTGGTCATCCCCAAGCTGGGGAAAGATGACTACCTCCAAGCCAAAGCCTACCAGCCCATCTCCCTGATTGAGTGCCTCAGTAAACTACTGGAGAAGGTTGTTGCCAAATGCCTTCTTTTTGATGCAGACAAACACTCCCTCCTTCCAACTTCACAATTCAGCACCCATGCTTTCTCATGCACCATCAATGCTGGACTAACCCTACTGCATGACATCCAGACACACATGAGGACAGGTGACTGCTGTGCGGCACTCCTTTTTAACATAAAGGGATTCTTCAATCATGTGCATAGGAAACATATGGCTCACACATTGCAGATCCTCAGCTTTGCTGAGTTGATCGCAGCATGGGTTGACTCTTTCCTAGCAGATTGAAGAGTCACCCTATCTTTCAACAACGCTTTTGGCAATGAACACGGTCAACCAGTTGGAACCCCACAAGGCTCCCCAATCTCCCCCATCCTGTCTGCCTTTTACACATCTACCCTCCTCAAACTCACCTCTCAGGCTTGAGACTCAACCTTGGGTATGTACGTGGACAATGGCATTATCTTCACCCACACTAAGGAGTGGCCAGAAGTTAACCACCTCCTCCAAGTCCGCTACACCAAGTGCCAAGATTGGCTCAAATGATCTAACCTTGTGTGCGAACCAGACAAAACCAAACTAATCTACTTCATTAAACCCAGACTTTTGAAATACCTACCCCCCCCACCTCCATCTCTCTACCAAGCCCCTCTGGCTCCTTGGACTATACTATACACTCATCCACCACTGTATGATACCTTGGCTTCTTCATTAACCATAAGCTTGATTGGGGACCGCACGTAACCACAATGTGCAATTGCGGCTGTGCATCCCTTAAAGCCTTACAGATGCTCAGCAATTCCCAGAGAGGGATATCCACAGCCAGCTGGCAACTTATGTTTAACACAGTCTCCTTGCCTGTGCTGATGTACAGATGTCAACTCTGGGCCAACTCTACCAAGCACAAAACACTCATCAAACAAATCCAATTGGTAATGAACGAAGGGGTCAAGGTGGTGTCTGGTGCCTTCCACACCATGCCCCACCTAGCCCTTCATGAGCTTACACAGATTCTACCTGCATCCTACTATATTGAAAAACTAATGCAAACCTCTTCCCTCAGGCTGTACCATGTCCCCTGTACCTCTCAATTGCTGGTGCAGCTTGGCCCCTACTGGGATGGTACAGTTCAGAATGGCCCACACACCAGCAATGGGGGAGTGGTACAAAGCAGCACAAACTAGGTGAGGTCTGGATCATCCAAACAGCGCCCCACTGCCTTGGAAGCTCTCGGTGAATGGGTAGACCCCATGGGCCCCCACATCGACGTCACTGCCATCGCCCCCTGGGAGGTTCACAACTGGGAGGCGCATGTGTCACATGAGGGAGTGACGAACCCCAAGAGCTGGAATGAGATGGTCAATGGGCTATATAGCATGTTGACTGACTCTAGTATGGTCATTATCCATCTTGCCGGAATGGTCTCCAATAAGAACCAATTCAATGACAAACTGGTGGGCAGTGTGGCAGCCAGTGTGTCAGAAGGAAAGGTTGGGACAAGGACTGGATACACCCACACCATGATGTGGTGCTTAGGCACAGAGGTCACTCAATATGATGTTGACCTCTTCGCCATTTCTAAAGCCACTAAGTGGCTGTCAGCTGAGTACTCACGTGCCCCTGCCCCCCACTCTGTTTATATCATCTCTGGTAACAACTTGGCCCTACACCACATTACCAACACTCAGTCACATGACAACCAAACTGAGCTACTTACATGGCATTGTTCACTTACCGCTTTCTTTTCCTCACATAGGGACACAAGCATCTCACTTGTGTGGTCACTGGTGTGCTAGAGCAGAACCCAAGACACAGGAGCCAGGCAAGCAGCCCTTCAAGCTTGTATGTGTGCACCCCTATCCACCCTCAACTGCATTCAGTCTGCATCTTATGTCAAACAAAAGGCCAGACAATGCGCATATCATCAGTGGTCGGTACAGTGGCAACTGGATCATGGAACGTCACTCTTTTGCGACAGCCCCACTTACAACTATGCTATTACCCAACCCCCTGATGGACATAATCACCCCCTCTTTATAGGCTCCATCCCCCCTAAAAAACCAGCCCAGGAGTATGTCACCATCATCAGACGCTCCTCCTGTATAGCCATGCAACTCACAGTCCAACACTCCTTCACCACCAAGTACACCTGATGCCACTGACCAGACCTCCCCCTGGAAGCCCAATCCTGCCCATGTGGCTTCCTGGACCAATCCATCTCCCACCTTCTCTATGACTGCACGTGCTTCGAACATATATGCTGCTATCCACTTTTCCTCCAACAACACCTGGCTACTGTCCTGCCAGAAGAACTCTTTGGCCTGCATGCCTACTCCCTCCTTCTGTTCATTCAGAAATCTGAAGCTGCTTTAAGACCTGAGGTGGGCCCTCTGGGCCCATTTGACCCTGGTTGAAGGCTATTTCTGCTACCCTAGGCCCCGCTGAACACACAGCCTGCACATTGTAAGGGCAGCTTGGCCCTTGGCCACGAAATCAGCCATTTCCATTCATTTCAGTCACCTTAGAGTTGTCACATGTCACCTCTTATCTTGGACATTGCCACCAACTCACTTGTTTTCCCTCATGTCTCCATCTCACCTTGCATCTATGCTTTCTTCATCCTTCCCTCTATCTCACAATTCATTGTTCCTTGCCTCGTTGTATTCCCATTCATTCCGCCATCGTCAGATGCCCCTCATTGCTCAAGCCATTCCGATTTTGGAGCGACAACGTTCCAAGATCATCTTTCAGCTGTCTCCAACTGCGATGCCAACAGCCTCAAGCCTTTGCTCCTAGCCTCATGTTTCCTTCACCATCCCTCCACCATTCATTCCTTCTGTCACCTCTGTTGTGTCCTCCAGACACTGCTCGTATTCCTTCTCAGCCAATCAACATTGTGCCTCTTGTCTTCTTGTTCGATCGTCTTGTGTGTCGCGCTCTCTGTCTTGGGCATAGGCACGCCGATCTTTCTTTTATTTTCCTTACTACTTTCTAACAATTTGTTTGTACTGTTAGTGTGCGTCATTCATATTGTCGGCGCTGTTCTTCGGCCATGCGTTCTTGTTCACTGACTCCCCTACTTCTTACTTTCAACTTGTGTTACTTACCTTGCATACCCCACATGTTTTCATTCGTCGACTCCCCTTCCATCCTCAACTTTTTGTTTACCTTTCCCCCACTTGGACTTTATCCCTCACAGATTTCAACTTCAACATTTTCGACTTTGCTAGACCTTAGATATGGACTGCTGAGTATATAAGGGCTTCGGATTCATGCTTAATACATTGTCAATTTCCCCCATTTTCCTCACCTCTCTCTTGTGTGGTTCAAAGCTATTTTTGGGTCTGGTCAAATTTGAAGACACCCGACTCGTTGCTCACTTTGTGTGCCCTTCTCTTCTGCTTCAAAATCGATCCTCTTCTCTTGTTTGCGATTCACGTTCTACTGATTCCTTGTCCCCGTTTTCTAGGTTTCCTGCTTCATGTTAGTCAAATCGGCTTTCGTGAAGAGTTTCTGAACTCCAACAAGTTCCACATTTGCCCTCCCCTTCCTTTCTCTCCGACACATAAACTCTTCCTCAAGTCAACTCTCAACCTTTCAATCTTCTGCCATTCTCCTTTCCACTCGTATCTTGGCCAGTCTGCATCACGAACATGTGTCGAATGCTTCATAACACATTCAGGTCAGATTCCACCTGCCTTCTGCATCACCCTTTCAAACCTTGGTGTCTTGTTTTCCTGGACTTAGTCTCTTGTGTTCGCTCTTGGGTTCCTGGCTGCTCTCTAAACCCTAATCCCCTTTCTTGATCTACTCTCAGCCCACATTTACTCATGCACACGCTTTCGAGCACGTTCAACATGAGTCTTCCTTTCCTCTGGATTCACACCCGCAACCCTTCTGCACATTCCATCTGATCATTACCAAATGGTGGACTTTAACTTACTTTACTTAAACTGGCTTCCTCTGGGAGGTGCCCTTCTACCCACTTCAGCCTGTATTTACCCTTACCTACTTTTGACTTTAGTTAGTTTGGTCTTAGGGCATGTGAGTCTCTTACGTTTACCTACAGTTTCTGGTATGTTTTGGCATCTGACTGGCTTTGTATTATGTACTGCTCCAGTTAATAAATTCATTCAATAACGGACCATGATTGCAGCAAAGCTGCCTTGTTCATCCCATGTGTCACATTCGCATCCAAAGACACTTACTCATAGGTCATGACTACTGGAGTAAGTGGTAATTAGTCATGGACTTACCATCAGTAAGCATATCAGTCAGATTGGATATCACATGTATGATAGTATGACTCAATCCTAGGATAGTAGTACTAGGGTTCAGGATTCATGAGGCGCTTTAAAGCCCTCCCTCTGTAGTACTTAAGATGTAGTCGTTAAAGACCTAGCTCTCCAGCTTGGTCTTCTTGAATCGCCACTAGCATTCCTCTTCTACTCTGCAAGATCTAAGGGTTCACTCCCTTTCTCTACTTGTGCACCAGAAGCCCCTCTTGTTTCGTGTCCAAGTGTCATCAGACCTTGTGACCCTTGTATTACGTGACCCTTGGAAGTCCGTGTATACTCATTGCTGCTAAGTCGTATCATGCACCGTCCCCAAGCCTAAGTCAAGGCTGACGTTCAGTGGCAACGTAACACCATGTAGAGAAGCAATGACGGCTGAAGAAACAGCAGGACTAATCATCCAACATGTCTTTCCACAATTTGGACTCCCACTAAAGTTCATAAGTGATAGGAACCCTAAATTCGCATCCAGGTTCATCCAAGGATTGTGCAAAGGCACAGGCACAATGCAAAATATATCTACGGCCTATCACCCAAGAACTGATGGGCAATTGGAATGCACCAATCAATGGCTTGAACAGTATCTAAGGTTCTGGATTAATGAATGCCAAGATAACTAGCACAACTACCTCCCACTTGCAGAGTTCGCGCACAACAATTGGCCTAATGAGACCACAGGGGAGTCCCCTTTCTTTGTCCTATACAGATTCAACCCCTGCACTGATTGGACCGATAAGCCAACCCCTATCCCACAAGTAGCACTCAGGATAGACCAGTTCAAAAAGGCAAGACAGCGTGCACAAGAATTGGTGATCAAGGCACAACAGTCATGGGTAAAACACAAAGATACGCCCAAGTACAAGGAAGGAGACCTAGTATGGCTAGAAGGATGTCACCTATGCACAAATCAACCAGCAATAAAGCTTGCACCCAAGAGACATGGTCCCTTTCCCATCATTCAGGTGATGTCCCCTGTTGTTACATTCTCAGATTGAGGATCCAAAGACACTTACCTTATGGTTATGACTACATGGGTAAGTGGTACTTAGTCATGGACTTATTATCAGTCAGCACAAGAATCACATGTACAATACAATGACTCAATCCTAGGATAGTAGTACTAGGGTTTTGGATTTAGGAGGTGCTTCAAAGCCCTCTTGCTTGTGTATATAGTCTGTAGTCGATGAAGACCTAGCTCTCCAGCTTGGTCTTCTTGAATCATCACTTGTCTTCTCCTCCACTCTGCTAGATATAAGGGCTCTCTCCCTTTCTCTACTTGTACTCAAGAAGCGACCATTGTCTCATGTCCAAGTGTTGGCTATACCTTGTGACTATCGGTATCACGTGACTATCAGAGTCCATGTATACATACAAAGCTAAGTCATGTATCACACATTGTGCCCAAGCCTAAGTCAAGGCTAACATTGGTGACAACATAACATTAAGACAAAGCTCCCATCGTGGCGTGCCTTACAACCAAAGATTGTTGGGTTTTCGCACCCTATTCAATCAAAGAACAAGGAGAACGGGACATACCCCTCATATACCTCAAAGAAGCTAGGTGGAGGATGGTACAAGAAAGCACTGGGTATTTCGTCAACATCCCAACACAACCATCACAATACTACCCAGTTGAGTTTAACCACAACTTTATGTGTTGGACTGAGATTACATGGAACTCCCCTCATCAAAGGTGGAATGTCAATAGACCAACTGGACCCAATTACCGCTGTGATATATTTGAAGACAAAGTGCAAACTGCAGGGAAAGTAGGACCCATCGACAGACAACCACCTTAAACCCCATGAACTCCAGCACCATCTACAGAAGACGAAGATGAAGGAAGTGAACATTCTGACAATACAGTTGAGTTGGGAGCTCCAGGAAACACTACAGAAGAAGAGAGATTGGCTGATCTAGCTGAGTCCATTCACATCAACCCACCTGCAATGGCTACAATGACCGAAACAAGGGAGTATGTACTCAATGAAGAAGCCAACTACCTCAGAAGGGAGGTAATGGAAGACATGTCATGATCCGGACGCTTCGGGTCGTGAGACTTGTATCACCACAGTATGTCCTCTTATCTTGACCCTTTTCATGTGTTCCCGTGTACACATAGTACGAAGCCAGACTTGGCTTCGTTTGTAATCTAGCAAACTTGCCTCTGAATCCTTGAGTGTGCGAACGTCTCATCCTCTCCTTGTAAACCATCTCCCTCAGGTTCTTCTAGAGCCGAACCCTCCCATCGAAGTCTTTGCAGTTGTACTATAACAACGCCACACTCCGCTGAAGACTTAGCGCACCAGCAACTAGTGTAACGCCACAGCCGGCGTTATCGTGCGACGTGCACGGTGTCGATTAAGCGTGAAGTCGTATCAGGACTTCAGTTCAGTGATGAATAAGATCGTGGGAGCTGAGCTCAACCAGATATAGCGGAGGTCTCTTCCAGGGACGCAGAACGTACGTTGTCTGCCGGCGAGGAGCAAAACTATAAGGCCCTCTATCGCACCCTTAGGGAGGGCAAAGGGTGACTGTCCAAGAGATCGAGTAGATGCTGTGATTCGAAGAGATATCGAGTCTACTGTACAAGCTAAGTAGACTACGGTATATATAGTACAGGCCGATGTTTGTCAGAGACAAACATATGATGCGATCCTATTGTCGGGATCCTAGGAATGAGTCATAGTATTGTACATGAGTAAGCGTGCGTCATAGTGACGTCGTAATGATGTCATATGGAACGATCAGTCAGCCGTCACGTCATAGATCAGTCAGCGGTATGTAACGGATATGAGTCATCGGGGCGGCACGTAATGGAATGTGATGGAATGAAGTGGAAGGAAAAAGAAGCGTGTCTGTGCACAACACCTTGGACACCTTTGTACATCGTAGCTATAAGACAATAGACGTCTTTGCTCTGACATTGTGTGATACTGCCCTCTGGGCTACCACGAACCTTTGAACTTAAGTCACATCCCTGCTAGGACGTAACAAGACATTAGCCCACAGACAGGACACCAAATCAGACGAGTAGCCAATGTAGTAGATGATGAAGCAGCACTTTGACGTGCCACAGGACCAGACAGAGCCAATCCACCCAGTGAAGGACCAGAACAACTACTTTGCGCTCTGTTCAGCATGTAGATCAAGTGAACGTCGCACTTTGCTTTTGCTTTTGCTTTTGCTTTGCCCCAGGAATGTTGTTTAGGGCCGGACTTTTTAGGCCCTTGGAAAAGAAAAAGAAAACCACGGCACCCAGGATTCCCGCGTGGTCCCCCACCGTGGTACTAACTGGGCGGCACCCTGGTTAACTGCGCAGATCGGACGGGATGCGGTGCTTTCAGAGTCCTATGGCCGTGGATGACAGACCTGGTGAAGAAGGGCATACATACTACTCCCCTCATTGCATGATTTCAGGTCAGCCACGGAGCTCCTCTTCCCTCCCTATGGCCCTCTCCCATATCTCACACCCACACCCCTTTTACTCTCACCCTGGCCTTCACGGCCTTTACGTGACCGTTCAATATTTTCTACCCGTGAATCTCAAACAGTCCCCCCTTTGACCTTCAGCCGGTGGGGGGACCACTCGTTCCCTGTCACCACAGAACGATGGATGTCTCATCTTCCTACGTGTATACTTTATTTACCTTTATCCCTTCTCATCTACCATGCCTTTGGCCGAACCCTCCAGATCCTCTCCTACCTCTTTGTCTCTGCACCTTCATTATCTTCAGACCAACTCACACGTGCGTGTGTGAGTAAACGTGGGCTGAGAGTAGATCAAGAAAGGGGATTAGGGTTTAGAGAGCAGCCATGAACCCAAGAGTGAATGCAAGAGACTAAGTCCAGGAAAATAAGACACCAAGGTTTGAAAGGGTGATGCAGAAGTGTTACATCCTAGCAGGGACATGACTTAAGTTCAAGGGTTCATCTTAGCCCAAAGGGCAGTATCACACAATGTCAGAGCAAAGACATCTATTGTCCTTATTGCTATGATGTACAAAGGTGTCCAAGGTGTTGTGCACAATGTGCACAATGACTTAGCAGGTTAGGACTTTCGTCCAAGGTGCTGAAGCACTTCTCTGCACCTAGTTGCTGGTGCGCTAAGTCTCAGCTAAGTGTGGCATTGTTATAGTACAACTGCAAAGACTTCGATGGGAGGGTTCGACTCTAGGAGAGTCTGAGGGAGATGGTTCACAAGAAGAGGATAAGGCAGTCTACACACTCACCTTATCACAAGACTACCACACATGGTCCAAACTATGAATGACCATTGCTGGATCTAGTAGAAGGACTGGAAGAATATGAAGTTAAGAAGATTCTAGACCTACGGCATTTCAGCAGAAACCGCAAACTGCAGTATCTGGTCAAGTGGAAGGGATACCACGACTTGGACAATCAGTGGGTCAATAAGAAGGATGTGTTCGCAGAAGAAGCGATAAGGAAGTTTGAAAAAGCAAACTCCACCACCATCCAACATAAAAGGAAGAGGTAACAACCTCAAAATGACACTCCCTACTTCTCTGTTAAGTACTCGTCCACCTCTCCACTCACCCATATGTCCAACTACTATGCCAGCACTCCCACCAGGATCTTCACAGCCAAACTCGAAGAAGGTCTCATTACATCAGAACAAGCAAGGGCCATATGTGCAGAATGAGCAATGACAGCAGGACCTATCACTGAAGACGAAAGGGTCACCCTGGTGGGAAGATTCCCTGACCCGACAGAGGATGCAATGCCCCCTTGTGCACTATCACCCATTATGTACAACCTGCAAGACCCTGACACTGGAGTTTTGTACACTGGACGACCCATCATTGGAGCCAAGGTCAATCAACTTCTTGACACTCTCCCAAGTGGTCAAAGCACTGGCCAACCCCTGCCTGTGCCTCCAAGGCTACAGGTTACAAATGGAGGTGAAGACACGCAAGATGTGGAAGTCATGGAGGGAAGAGCAGTTCACATGAGCAGTAGAGGAATGACAGGAGAAACAGCAAGCGAGGGAATGACTCAGGCAGGAGACCTGGGACTGGCAGATGAAGACGATGAACAATGAAACTATTATCCAGCTGAGCACACCCACATCTCCTATGGACAGATTGCTAACGACACCCCTCACGCACAAACCATGGAGGGTAACAACATGTACTGAGCCACCATACAAGTTGGAAGAACCCACGGACCCCCAGTCAACTGGCATCTGAATGCACCCCTGGGATTCCACCTCAACACAGGCCCCTGATACCTCCCATGTCCCATTACAGTCCAAGGAGTAACATGACAAGCCAAGTACATCCAGGTGATCATGGGGCTAAATCCCATGGTATTGGGAGTCATAGATGAGTCTAACCTTATCTACCCTCGACCACTCTATGCGACCCCTATCCTCACCTTTGCATGATGCCCCATCTACCCCCAGGAGGACCTGGACGTCCTCACTGCCAAGCACACTGACCACACCATCGTTAACAGGTGTGCTAAAGACCTAGGGGATGAATCAGTCGTAGCAGAGATTCACCACTTCCAAATCCTCATCCAAGAGGGCGATCATATTGAAGCTCAAATCATCAAGCTGGAGAAGGCCTTTGGGGAAGTACAAGCTCTCAAGCTGGGAAGTATATGACGCATGGAGATGGCAGACGTGATGGCCCAGTTGGAGGAGTGACAGGAAGGTATGCTGGATTATAGGGAGTTGTGGCAGGATGTGAGATGTGGGCATCCCACCTGAAAAGGGGGTGATGTTATGGATAACTTCAAAGACTCTTACGTACCAGTAATGACTATGGCGTAAGAGGTACTTAGTCATGGACAGGTGTATCAGTCAGCGATGGAAGATCATCAAAGGTCGTGGAAGGGGAGTAGTACATGTGATAACTGTACGATAACGGATCCAGGAGGTGCTTCAAAGCCCTCCTCAAATGTATATAAGGTACCAGTCATAGACCAAGGCTCTTCAGCTTGGTCTTTCTGAATTGCCACTCTATTCTCCAAAAGCTCTCTCTCTCTCTCTCTCTCTCTCTCTCTCTCTACCTCATCTGAAGCATTGGCTATCAGATAGAACATACTTTGAAGGAGACGACTCCACAATGAATATCCCACATTCCTGATTCACTAAACCCACGGGAATCAGAGGAGGGACTATTGCGCATATCCCAAAATGCTGCAGTATAGCATCCATATATCACTCAAGAGGGTGATTGCCATATCGCTAAGTGTCCCAGTTGAGGTGGCTGAATTTTTCACCTAAGTCAGGTGGACGTACAGTGGCTACGTAACAGTCACCCTGAGTATAGGCTCCCCCTATACCTGATAGAGCATGTTGATGAGGGGAACTATGACCCTCCCCCTCCCCTCTCCCTCGAACAACTTCAGAACTTCTCCCCTGACTCTCCCCTTGTCCCAAAGATCCAAGAGGTCTTGGAGTATCTCTGAGACCACAGACTGACAGCAGAAGTAGCCAGAACAAAATGGCTACTAAAGAACTAGAAGGCATTGAGGGAACAAGTGGTTGCCCTCTACAAAACCGCTGAACCTCTAGAGCATCATCTCCTGAAGGTAGATATGCAACTCACTAGTGTCAGACAATGCCTCCAGAGTCATCAGGCATACTCAAAGATCTCTAGCACCTGGTTGCACCTTCACCCCCCTCCTACCCACACTGATACCCATCCCTTCTATGTTGAATCCATCCCTCCCCCTCATTGCTTAGCTCTCCCAAAATTACAAGACAAACCTGAAGGCCACACCCCTTCCTCAGCACAGAAAGGAAAGAAGCTAAAGAAAAAGAAGTCTAGGGTGCCTAAGAAGAACAAAGGTGGAAAGATCTGCCTTCAGTGTGACTCGGACTACCACCTCTCCTTCAACTGCCCACAGAAGAACCGTTACTGCTGGCGATGCAATGCTACCGACCACTGGCCTAAGGATTGTCTCTGGCCAGGTACCAGTACCACAAACAGGTGGTGCAGCAAATGCCTCAAGTCTGGTAGCCATGACAAAATCGACTGCCCCATCTATGAGTTGTGCTGGACTTGTGGCAAGAGGGGCCCCTTCGGATTCTTCCAGACTCACCACTGCAAGGACTCCTCATTGGAAGAGAAAGGTAATGATCCCAGTGCTGACATCTATGACCTCATCAACCCTGAAGCACTCTAGGGAGAGTGGACGTTGGGAGGGGCTCATGTCATGATCCAGATGCTTTGGGTTATAGGACTTGTACCACCACAGTATGTTCTCTTATCTTGACTTTCTCATGTGTTCCCTTTGTTCCCATTTGGTCCATGTAATGCCCCAGTTGTCTTATCTATGATAACACACCGCTTGACCCGTTTCAACTGTGTTTACTTGTGTCTTGCCTTGTGTCCCTGACTTTGGTGTCATCCTAGTATATAAACCCTGTGTACACATAGTACGAAGCCAGACTTGGCTTCGTTTGTAATCTAGCAAACTTGCCTCCAAATCCTCAAGTGTGCAACCATCTTACTCTCTCCTTGTGAACCATCTCCCTCAGACTCTTCTAGAGTCGAACCCTCCTATCGAAGTCTTTGCAGTTGTACTATAACAATGCCATACTCAGCAGAGACTTAGTGCACCAGCAACTAGGTGCAGAGAAGTGCTTTGGCACCTCAGACGAAAGTCCTTATTGCTAAGTTGTTGTGCACCTAGTGTACAACACCTTGGACACCTTTGTACATTGTAGCAATAAATACAATAGACATCTTTGCTCTGACATTGTGTGATACTGCCCTTTGGGCTACAACAAACCCTTGAACTTAGTTCACATCCCTGCTAGGATGTAACATTCAGCGCCATTGAAATACCACTACCTTTATTGTCTTTTTACTTATTTGATAAGGTGGAGCTGGGATGAAAGTCCCACCTTTTGGCTTCAAGGTCCTTCACAGGCTGATCTGGGTTGAAGACAGGTGGGGGAGTTTGGCCAGGGTGGCACATCTGTTAAAAGATAATGCAGGTGTCCTAAGGGGGACTCACTGAGAACAGAAATCTTGAGTAGAACAAAAGGGTAATTTTCACGTTGTATTGGCCATTGCCTCATTTTTTTTGGGCTAGCTGCTGTCTTTGTGTCCTTTTATGCCCCTCCTTTGCACCCATCTGAAAGCCCTTGAGATGTCACAAGCCCAAATTCTGGCTCATTTCCCAAGTCAAATGCCCAAAAACCATCAGGTGACAATGAAAACATGATATTGTGGACACCTCTACTCATCACTTTTGTGCAAATGGACATGGTGGGGCCATAGGGACCAGGTTTCCTACTATATGGAGGGAGAGCTGAAAGGGACCAAAGGGTCACCACCCCAGGCGGGTTGGGGGCTTTGTAGGTCACCCAGTAAGCACTTTACTCTTGTGGGTCTGCCTTTTGGTTCACTTTAATGGGGCTCGTAGCGACTGAGCAATGGCCAGTTGTCTCACCTTGTTGGGGGGTGCCTTTTGAGGTTGAAAGGAGGCTTGAGTGATGAAAGGTTGCTTGCCTCTCCAGTAGGCCTCTTTCTAATAAGAAGTCCAAGTCATACCTAGTCACCTGCACAGTTCACAGCAGAACAATAGAGTCACAAGTCAATGAGTCATTAGTCTGTCACATGGATAATAGGAGTTTTGACTATTCTGCAAAGTGTCACATCCCAAAAAAGGAAGGTGCCAAGACATTACATTTTCAGCTGTCCATAATGAGACTGTCACTCCAATTAGCATTTGAACTCAGATGGGAGTATTATTCATTTAAGTCAACTTAGCATTTCAAGAAAAGTAAAAATGAAAATTAATTTGATAATACACTACTACATGGAATTTCTCTAAGTTGATCTACTGGGCACAGGGGTGCAGAAAGGGCATGCCCCCTTCCATTCACATGCCACCCTGCTCACACACCCTCTCCCTTTGCACACATGCAGGGGCACACTGTCACCTGTCGCTGGCTCCTTTTTGCACCCCCACTTTGGTGCACCCACCCTTCCGTTTGCCTGCCACCCCCACCCAGGTTGCACACTGCCCCACTCGCACACCCTCCCCCTTGCATGCATGTGGGGGCACACCATCACCCTTTCACACCCCTGCTTTGGTGTGCCCACCCTTCTGTTCACATGCGGCTCCCCACCTGGGTGGTGCCCTGCCTTGCTTGCATGCCCTTTGCACACATGCAGGGGCACCATGGTGATGGTGTGGGTTGCACCATCCCTTGTCCTGTGTGCCCTCTTCCCTTGCATGTGACCCTCCCCTTTGCACACATTCCCCCTGTCCTCCTGCACCCCCAGGATGTGTGCAAAGGAAGAGGGCGTGTGGGTGGGGCAGGGTGCGTAAACCAGGGGGGGTGGCCATGGAGTAGTCCAGGCAGAGGGGACTGTGGGTGGGCATGCATGTGGGGCAGGGGCATAAACCAGGGGGTGGGGTTTGCATAGCCTGGTGGAGGGGACTGGCCGGGGCACTGTCCCTCCTGTGGCAAAGGGGGAGGGCGTGCAGGTGGGGCAGGGCATGTAATCTGGGGAGGTGTTGGAATAGCACAGGCAGAGGAGATTGGTGGGGCGCTCTCCCTCCTGCACCACCCAACATGTGTGCAAAGGGGGAGGGCGTGTGGGCAAGGTGGGGCATGTAAGCCAGGGGGCAGGTTTGGTGTAGCCTGGGTGGAGGAGACTGCGAGTGGGCACACTGTCCCTCCTGCACCCCCCAGCATGTGTGCAAAGGGGGAGGGTGTGTGGGCAGGGTGGGGTGCATAAGCCAGGGGGGCGGGGTTGGTGTAGCCTGGGTGGAGGGGACTGGTGGTGGGAGCATTGTCCCTCCTGCGCCCCCTGGCATGTGCACAGAGGGGGAGGGTGTGCATGCAGGGCAGGGCTGGGTGTGTAAACTGGGGGATGGGGTTGGCGTAGCCTGGGCAGAGGGGACTGGGGGTGGGTGCGCTATCCCTCCTATGCCCCCCAGCATGTGTGCAGAGGGGGAGGGTGTGCAGGCAGCGCAGGGCAGAGCATGTAAACTGGGGGCTGGGGTGGTGTAGCCCAGGCAGAAGGGACTGGGCAGGTGCACTGTCCCTCCTGTGCACCCATTTGTGTGAAGTGGGGAGATGGCATGGAAATGGGGAGGGAGCAAAGGGGGCGGCCACACGAGTGGGGTGACCTGCGCAAAGGGGTGTGTGAGCATGTGGGGGTCCCAGAAATGGGGGGGCCAGCTCACCTTTGGAACCCCTTGTCTGTGTGGAAAGGATGGGGAGCGCAGATGGGGAGGGCACATGCAAATGGGGGGTGTTGTAACGCCACGACTGGCGTTATCGTGCGACGTGCGTTCGGAGTGCTTCTTCGTAGAGCGAGACCGTATCAGGGTCCCAGTTCGGTGATGCACAAGTACCAAGTCGAGCTGCGCTCAAGACTGGTGTGAGAGGAAATGCCAAGTCGTCAACACGACTGGCGAGTGCGAGACAAAATACGAAGGTCCGCGTTCGATTGGGTATGCGAGGCAAAATGCGAAGGCCCGCGTCGGTGAGAGGCAAATAGATATAAGCCCTCCTTTGGAACAACCCAAGGGTTCCCTATCTGGTGAGACTAGAATGTCGTGGATTGGAAGAAGTCAAGTCTACCGTACAAGCTAGGTAGACTAGGGTTTATATAGTAGTACCCCGTGTTTGTGTTGAACAAACGTATGACGCGATTCCCGTCAGTATGAGTCATGATGACGTATGAAGTGAGTAAGTATGAGTAAGCGTGCGTCATAGTGACGTCAGTAGTGATGTCATATGGAACGTTCCAGTAAGTAATGAGTCATGATTCGTGAGTCAGAAATGAGTCATGGGGGGCGGCACGTGTAAAGTAAATGAGTCATGATGAGAAAAGAAGTGAAACGTGTCCGGATCGTAACAGGTGTGAGCGAGGTGGGGCAGTGAACAAAGGAGATGAGGGGGTGCCCAAGCCAGAGACAGAACTTGCCTGTTCCAGAAAATTGGTCTTGCCCAAATAAGGAATGACACTTTTCTGGAACAGGCAAGTCCCATCTCTGGCTTGAGCACCCCCTCATCTCCTTTGTTCACTGCCCCACCTCACTTGCACCACCATTTGCGTGCGCCCTCCCCATCTGTGCTCCCCATCCTTTCCACACAGACAAGGGGTTCCAAAGGTGAGCTGCCCCCACCATTTCTGGGACCCCCACATGCTCACATCCCCCTTCACACAGGTTGCCCCACTCGTGTGGCCACCCTCTTTGCACCCCCCTGTTTCTGCGCCCTCCCCCCACTTTGTGCAAATGGGTGCACAGGAGGGACAGTGTGCCTGCCCAGTCCCTTCCACCCAGGCCACCCCCCTTTGCGCAGGTTGCCCCATTCACATTGTAAGGGCAGCTCGGCCCTTGGCCACAAAATCGGCCATTTCTGCTCATTTCAGTCACCTCGGAGTTGTCATGCATCACCTCTTATCTTGGACATCGCCACCAACTCACTCATTTTCCCTCATGTCTCCATCTCGCCTCGCATCTATGCTTTCTTCATCCTTCCCTCCACCTCACAATTCGTTGTTCCTTGCCTTGTCATATTCCTGTTCCTTCCACCATCGTCGGACGCCCCTCATTGCTCAAGCCATTCCAATTTCAGAGTGACAACATTCCAAGATCATCTTTCAGCTGTCTCCAACTGCGACACCGATGGCCTCAAGCCTTCATTTCTAGCCTCATGTTTCCTTCACCATCTATCCACCATTCATTCTTTCTATCGCTTCCACCATGTCCTCCTGACACCGCTCATATTCTGTCTTGGCCGATCAACATTGTGCCTCTTGTGATTGTCTCATGTGTTGTGCTCTCTGTCTCGGGCATAGGCATGCTGATCTTTCTTTTATTTTCCTTACTACTTTCTAACAATTTGTTTGTACTGTTAGTGCGTGTCATTTGTATCGTTGGTGCTGTTCTTTGGCCATGCGTTCTTGTTCACCGACTCCCCTACTTCTCACTTTCGACTTGTGTTACTTACCTTGCGTACCCCACGTGTTTTCATTTGTCGACTCCCCTTCCATCCTCAACTTTTTGTTTACCTTTCCCCCACTTGGACTTTATCCCTCACAGATTTCGACTTCAACATTTTTGACTTTGCTAGACCTTAGATACAGACTGCTGAGTATATAAGGGCTTTGGATTCGTGCTTAATACATCATCGATATCCCCTGTTTTCTTTGCCTCTCTCTTGTGTGATTCAAAGCCACTTTTGGGTCTGGTCGAATTTGAAAACACCCGACTCATTGCTCACTTCACGTGCCCTTCTCTTCTGCTTCAAAATTGATCCTCTTCTCTCATTTGCGATTCACATTCTACTGATTCCTTGTCCCTGTTTTCTAGGTTTCCTGCTTTGTGTTAGTCAAATTGGCTTTCACGAAGAGTTTCTGAACTCCAACAAGTTCCGTGTTTGCCCTCCCCTTCCTTTCTCTCTGACACACAGACTCTTCCTCAAGTTGACTCTCAACCTTTCAATCTTCTGCCATTCTCCTTTCCACTTGTATCTTGGCCAGTCTGCATCACAAATGTGTGTCGAATGCTTCGTAACACATTCAGGTCGGATTCCACCTGCCTTCCACATCACCTCTCAAACTTTGGTATCTCTTGTTTTCTTCGACTTAGTCTCTTGCATTTTGCTCTTGCGTCCCTGGCTGCTCCTTAAACCCTACTCCCCTTCTTCATCCACTCTCAGCCCACATTTACTCACACACGCACTTTCGAGCACATTCACCTGGCTGCCCCAGTGAGGCTGAGTTAAGTGGATTATCCCCCTTCCTCCTTACCCCAACTTCTTCCACCTTGTGGTCACCTCTGGTGACCAGTCATATGCCCAAGCAGCCCAAACTGCCCCCTCAAGACACATTTGGGAAGTTCATTAAGAAAGTCCCTTCAACCAGCCAACTCTCCTCCAATCCCTTACTCAACCCATCCATTTGCGAGCCTGAACCCTCCTCCAGCACTTCGATGCTCCCTGACTCTATAGACAGTTCCTCTTCCAACCTCACCTCCACCCCACGCCTCTCCCTCATATTCCCTAAACCTATTTGACACTCAATTCCCAGTTCCTTTTCCCCTCTTGCTGACTCCCCATCTGAATCTTCGGTCCCCCTTTCAACTCCTGTATCTCACAGTACCAAGCTCTTCGCCTCTCCCTCTAAGTCTCCCCCCTCAGCCTCTCCTACCCCATCTCCTGCTTCCCCATCTTGACCTTTTATTCCTCGTACACCCTCGGCACCACCTCGTCTTCCTTCTGACTTGTCCTTGTCTTCATCTTTGTCTTCAGCCTCATCTTCTCGAACTATTTCTCTCGTGCCTCAAGTTTCGTCAAGTATCTTCTCTGTAAATTTCAGAGCTTCTCAGTTCCTTTCATCTTGTCTGGACCCTCCTGTTACACAGACCCTACCTATTGCTGATCCCTCCTCGTCCTCCCAAACACCCTTGTTGTCTATACCAGCCCCGCTTCCCTTGTCATCATCTGCCCCTCCTTCATCATCCTCTGCAGCCCCTTCTGTACCAACTCAAACCCCCTTGCAACCACTTGTAACCACTGCATCCACACCACCTTCCACACCAATCCAAACATCCTCACAACCACTTGTAACCACCGTGCCCGCTCCACCTCCAGTACCCCCAGTAGCCCCACCACCACCAATCCACATGGCCGCCAATCCACCCACTGGTTCTGCTGCTATGCCACCTGCTTGTTTGCACCGAGCCCCATTCTTTTCTGGTCATGTCAGAGACCCTCTCGACGAATTCCTTCAGGAGTACGACAAGCTAGCCACAAGTTATAACCTCACAGCTCAGCAGAAAGTGGAGACTGTTCTCCATTATATCCTGCATGATCTCTGGGACTTGTGGAAGATCTTAGAAGGCTATCCAGCAAATGACTGGGACCTCTTCCATCAATCACTACAGCGCATCTACAAAGGTACTTCGGTGCAGTCCAGATACTCAAAGCAGAAGTTGTACGACTTCGTCCATTACAATAGCCAAACTTGTATGTGCGATGAGGAAGATGTTATTCAGTACTACCAGCAATTCTTAGTCTTTTGCCAACCCCTCATCGAAACTCGCCAGATTACCGATGATGAGCGCAATTCCATGTTCTGGTATGGCTTCCACCCTGATGACCAAGACAAGCTGTCCACTTGGCTTGTAGCCAAGTTCCCTGACCAAGCAATTGGGCAACCTTACGGTTTTGAAGATGTCTTCAAAATTGCTCACATCATCTTCACTAGTTCCCCTTTCATCCCCTTTGAGCTGCAGGAGCACTGGGATTGGTTCATAGCCCCGCAACCCAGTTCTGAGAGACCTTATGGTCGAGGATTCGGCCAGACCAATCATGACCCCTGAGCACCTGACCACGAAGGACGAGGAAGGGACCACAAGCCCTACCTTGACTTCAACCCTAGAGACACTTTCGCTTGTTCAGATTGGGACTTGGGACATACTAATCTACCACACGCTCATGCTCCTACTCCTCCTCACGCTCCCTCTCCTCCTCATGCTGCTCCACCTTGCGCTCCTGGACCCTCTATCAAAACTAAAACCATTCAATTCAAATAGCCTAGTCAGGAGGAAGAAGATCGCAAGCTAGACGATCTCATGGACAAGATGCATGGACTCAATATTTGGGAACGAGCCTATGCCGTCCTCTATGCTCATTGTGCTCACCGTTACCCCAACGTCGCAAGAGACCTGCCTAAGCCTGAGATAAGTCAGTCATATGCTTTCCAAAATCCCCCTCCTTCGACATCAACTTCCTGCCAACCTTGGTCTGAGCAATCTGATCCCACTCCCCCTGCCACCTCTACTAACTCTTCCTTCTTCCATCCATGCCCCATGGGTTGTTCCTTTTGCTCAAAACAGAACATTGCATTCAAGAGTGCCCAATAGCATAAGAGTATGTCCATACTGGATGGGCTGTAATCGTCAACGATCGCATTCACTTGCCTAATGGTCAGCCTATCCCTAGCAACACCCTGGGCAGAAATCTTCAGTTGAAGATTAATTCTTGGATTGCTGGAGCTATGGCAGACGCTGCTAGAAACTCACCTTTCACCTGCAACTCCCCACCCCATGCGACAGCGAGCAGCTTTGAGATTGTAGGGGAGAGTACTTATGGTCCACCAGTCCAGCAAGCCCACATTGTTGAAGTCCCAACCACCAACAATGAGCCCAATGACAACAACGTCGAAGAAGTCATCCCCGACTTGGACTTATTTGATGTCTATGCAACTGAGAAGAAGAAACGGGATGCGAAAGCATCGAAACTTCTGGAGTTTGCCCAAGCGAGTGAGTCCACCACCCCTGCTGCAGCTTCTTCGAGCAAGGCTTCTTCGAGCAAGACTTCCCCAAGCACAACTTCTGCTGGAAAAGCTCCCACAAGCACACCCACTCCCACCACAGCAAATACACCTCCCTCCCCTTCAACCTCACACGCTGTGCCACAGTATCGCTACCAGTCTAATGCCAAAGACCAACGACTCACAACTAAGCTCTACCCATGGCTCCTTGACGGCAAGCTTTCCCTTGTTACCCCCGCCCACATCCTCGCTGCCAGTCCTGCCATCCGCAAGGAGCTTGTCAAGCGACTTAGAACTTGTAGTGTTACATTGCCACTGAATGTCAGCCTTGACTTAGGCTCAGATGTGGGCGCGATACAACTTAGCAATGACATATGCACACGGACTCTGCTAGTCATGTGGCACATATGGTCACAAGGTCTGATGACACTTGGACACAAGACAATGGTCAACTGGCTCACAAGTAGAAAGGGAGAGAGAGCCCTTAGATCTTGCAGAGTAGAAGAGGAATGCTAGTGGCAATTCAAGAAGACCAAGCTAGGGAGCTAGGTCTTCTACGACTACATCTTAAGTACTACAGAAGGAGGGCTTTGAAGCACCTCATGAATCCTGAACCCTAGTACTACTATCCTAGGATCGAGTCATACTATCATACATGTGATATCTGAGCTGACTGATATGCTGACTGATACGCTGACTGATGGTGAGTCCATGACTAATTACTGCTTACTCCAGTAGTCATAACCTATGAGTAAGTGTCTTGGTGAGAACGTAACATTACCCCCTTTTCAGGCACAACACCCACATTGGGCATTCTCTCCGACTGACTGCATAACATTGTCCACAAGTTCTTCATCTTGGTCTCGAATGCGTGCGAGCGCATCTGCCATCTTTAGTCTCCGGATCGTCTTGCACTGCATGGCCACAATTTCTCCCCACTGGTCTTCACCCTCAGCTATGGCCTCCTCAAGGCGTCCCAGCTCTTGAGACATCATGCGGAAGCAGTGGACTTCTGCAGTCAGCAAGGGGTTGTGAAGGCGATGGATCATACAATCTGTTTGTTCCCTTCCCTCGGCATCCATCTTGAGCACCTCCAACTCCTGCGCCCTATAGACTGGCTTCCCATCATAGTGGAAGATGGGTGCAGCGTACAAGGGTTGCGTGTACACCTTGTCGCTATCATCACGCAGTCCGATGATGATAGGGTTTGGGTGAAGTATGACTTGTACATACTCTGCTTGCCTGATGTCACCGTCCAGTCCTTTGATGGGGAACGAGATGAAGTGATCTCCATCATTCCACTGGAACCCTGGCAGGATTGTGCTATGAGGGGTGCAGTAGCTTCCCTTATACAAGGGAAAGCCTGTTGTTGTGGCCACGTATGGGGTCTCCTCCAGGTTGTCAGAGTCTTTAAGGACACGTATGAATGGGTGCTCAGCTGGGTAAAGATCTCCTTCACTCATACAGCTGGTGGTGTGGCTCCACAGGCTGCATGTTGCTGGTGTACTGACCAGCGCAGTGCTTCCAGTGCTGCCATCTTGGCACTTCTTTTGGCGACTGCCTTTGCAAACTGTTCCTCCCTCCACATCAAGCATACCTTCTTGGCGGCCTCTTGTGAACTGCTTGGGTTCCCAAAAAGGAACTGGTAGTGGGATTTCTCCTTGACGGCCATCTTTAGGTCCCCAAATGTCAGTATTGATCATGTGGACATCTGCCTGATGGGTAGGGGTTGCTCCCATTGTTACGTTACCACAGAACGTTAGCCTTGACATGGGCTGAGTAACGTAGCATGCAACGACTTAGCGAATAATATACACGGACTCTTGATAGTCACGTGATATGATGGTCACAAGGTCCGATGACACTTGGACGCGAAGTAGTGGCAATGAGATACAAGTAGAGAAGAGAGAGTGTCCCTCAGGTTCACGTAGAAGAGAAGATGGTGGTGATTCAAGAAGACCAAGCTGGAGTCTTGGTCTTCGACAACTACATCTTAAGTACTACAACGAGAGGGCTTTAAAGCGCCTCTTGAACCCGAAACCAAGTATCGCTATCCTAGGATCGAGTCATACTATCGTACATGTGATACCTGGGCTGACTGATGCATAAGTCCATAACTAATTACCACTTACTTCGTAGTCACTACCGATGAGTAAGTGTCTTGGCGCTGATACGTAACACCCATCCCATCAGGGTCTAACAGTCGTCGCACCATGGGTGATAGTGAACGCGCAGGCATTGGCTTCTTGCCGACATCTGGAAACTTGAGTAGGACTGTGCCCAACTCTTCTTTGGTAAGGGGAGCGACGAGGAGGTTTTCATCAGTGACGTGGGGTCGAATGTACTTCTTGGTGCAGAGTTCTTGTGCCTTGGGGAGTGTAATGAGTCCTGACTCAAGCTCAACTCCAAAGATGCATTCAGGTGAGCCAAGGTAATAGTTGTTGACATCCATCATGTAAGAGATGAGTTTGTGTGTGAGGGATGTAGAAGGGACTGAAGAGGGAATGTGGTACTCGCTTGTGCATCCCCTGCTTATATACGTCATTCTGGCAGAGTTTTGATTTTCAAACTCCCTTATTGCCTCTGGTGCATGTACGTCCCTTTTGTCTATCCATTTGTTATCTGAGTCAGGGTATCCTTTCCATTTGATAAGATATTGCTTCTTGCGCCCTCTGCCGAACTGCCGAGAGTCTAGAATCTTCTCGACTTCATATTCCTCCTCATTATCGACCAGGTCTGGAGCCAGTCTTGGGTAGTTTGATCCATGGAGATCGGTTTCTTGGTAGGGTGTGTGTTACGTTGCCATGGAACGTCAGTCTTGACTTAGACCTTTGAACAACGTGCGATACGTCTTGATGATGACAAATATACACGGACTCCCAAGGATCATGTGATACAGTGGTCACAAGGTCTGGTGACACTTGGACACGAGACAATGGTCGCTTCTTGGGTACAAGTAGAGAAAGGGAGAGAGCCCTTAGATCTTGCAAAGTAGAAGAGGAATGCTAATGGCGATTCAAGAAGACCAAGCTAGAGAGCTAGGTCTTCTACACTGCGTCTTAAGTACTACAGCAAGAGGGCTTTAAAGTGCCTCATGAATCCTGAACCCTAGTACTACTATCCTAGGATCGAGTCATACTATCTTACATGTGATTACCGGCTGACTGATGCTCCTGTCCATGACTAACTACCGCTTACCCTTGTAGTCATAACCATAAGGTAAGTGTCTTTGTGAATGTAACATTATCCCCTTTTCAGGTGCAACGCCCACGTTGCATATCTCCCCTCAGTGCGTCGTCCACGAGTCCTTCATCTTGATCCTGGATCCTCAGCAGCGCGTCTGCCATCTCCAACCTTCGAATGGTCTTGCAGTGCATACCAGCGAGTTCCCCCCATCATTCCTCACTCTCCACAATAGCTTCTTCGAGCCGCTCCAGCTCCTGGGTCATAACGCGGAATCGATGGACCTTGGCCGTGAGCGAGGGGTCGTTGAGGTGACGGATCATCCTGTCCGTCTGGTCTTGGCCTTCTGCCCCCAGCTTGAGCTTCTCGAGCTGTTCAGCTCAGTACACGGGCTTCCCGTCGTAATGAAAGACGGGCACGGCGTACAATGGTTTGGTGAATATCTTGCTGCTGTTGTTGCGCAGCCCGATGACGATGGGGTTAGGGTGGAGTATGACTTGTACATACTCTGCTTGCTGGACGGTTCCGTCTGTATCCGTGATAGGGAATGAGACAAAATTGTCTCCTAGGTTTGGTTTGAACCCTGGCGGAACTTCGTTGCGTTGGACTTGATAGCTCCCCTTGTACAAGGGAAAACCCATTGTGGTAGCGGCATAGGGGGTCTCGTCCGGGTTGTCAGTGTCCTTGAGCGTGTGTATGAATGGATGCTCATCTGGGTAGAGGTCCCCTTCACTCATGTAGCTGGTGGTACGGCTCCACAGGCTGTGCGTTGTTGGTGTACCGACCTGTGCAGTGCTTCCCAAGCTGCCATTTTGGCACTTCTCTTTGCGATGGCTCTCACGAATTGCTTGTCCCTCCACATTGAGCAGACCTTCCGTAGTGCTGCTTGTGATATGCTTAGGTTCCCTGAAGGGGACCAGTAGTGGGATTTCGCCTGGACGACCGTCTTTAGGTCCCCAAATGTCAGTATTGACGTCTTGCACTTTGGCTTGGCAGGTAGGGTTGCTCCCATATTGTCAGGGTCTGACAGTCTTCGCACCATGGGTGATAGTGCACGCGGGGGCATTGGTTTCTTGTCGAAGTCTGGAAAGACAAGTAGGACTGATGCCAGCTCTTGTTCAGTGAGGGGAGCGGCGAGAAGGTTCTCGTCGGTGATGTGTGGTCGAACATACTTCTTGGCACAGAGTTCTCGTGCCTCGGGGAGTGTGATGAGTCCTTCTTCGAGCTCCACTCCAAAGATACGCTCCAGTGAGCTGAGATAGTATTTGTTGACATCGGACATGAAGGAGGTGAGTGTAGTGAGTGGTCTGGTAGAGCAGAGTGAAGAGGGGATGAGGGACTTGCTTGCGTTGCCCCACCTTATATGTGTCTTGGCTGCGGGGTTTCGATTTTCAAACTCCCTTATCGCCTCTGGGGCGTGGACGTTTCATTTGTCCACCCATTCATTATCGGAGTCAGGGTATCCCTTCCATTTGATAAGGTATTGCTTCTTTCGCCCTCTGCCGAACTGCCGAGAGTCTAGAATTTTCTTGACCTTGTATTCTTCCTTGTTATCAACCAGGTCTGGAGCCAGTCTAGAGTAGTTTGATCCGTGGAGGTCGGTTTCTCGGTATGGTGTGAGAAGATCGATGTGAAATACGTCATGGATACTCCACTGTGTGGGAAGTTTCAATCGATAATTGACAGGGGACATCACCTGAACAATTGGAAAGGGGCCGTGTCTCTTGGGCACAAGCTTGGTGGTCGGCTGATTGGTACAAAGGTGATGTCCTTCCAGCCATACATAGTCTCCTTCACGATACTTGGGCGTATCTCTGTGTTTAACCCATGACTGTTGTGCCTTGACCATCAGTTCCTGGGCATGCTGTCTCGCCCTTTTGAATTGGTCCACTCACAACGTTACTTGTGGTATTGGCGATGGCTTATCCGTCCAATCAGCACATGGATTAAACCCATACAGCACAAAGAAAGGGGACTCTCCGGTGGTTTCATTTGGCCAGTTATTGTGCACAAACTCCGCTAGGGGTAAGTAAGCATGCCAGTTATCTTGCCGCTCATTGACCCAGAACCGCAGATATTGTTCTAGCCACTGATTGGTTCGCTCCGACTGCCCATCTGTTTGTGGGTGATAAGCCATAGAGATGTTTTGGGTCGTTCCCGTTGCCTTGCATAATCCTCTCACGAATCTCGAGGCGAACTTCGGATCCCTGTTGCTGATAAATCTCAGTGGGAGTCTGAATCATGGGAAAATGTGTTGGATGATCAATCCAGCCGTTTCTTCTGCTGTCATGCTTTCTTTGCAAGGGATGAATACTGCTGCCTTTGTGCAATCATGGTCCGTAACGGTGAGTATTGAGTCGTATCCCTGCGAGGTCGGCAGTTTAGTGATGAAATCTAGTGCGATAGTTTCGAACGGCATAGCTTCAGGTGTGGGGAATATGGGTGACAGTGATGCCCTGGTCAGCTTCATGTTGATTTTATTTCGCTGGCATTCAGCGCACCCCCGGACATAGTCCATCACGTCTTGTCACATGTTTGGCCACCAATATCTTTGACTCGTTAGTTGGTATGTCTTATTGATTCCCGGGTGTCCATATATGGGTGTGTCGTGGTGAGTTCGTATGAAGGCCTGCTTGTGTTTCATTGTGCCTGTCACCACTTGTCGTCCATCTTTGTACCATGTCCCTTCGATTCTTTTCAGCTGGTGTGCATCCACCCAGGGCTTTAGTATCCCCTCGTCTTGCACGTACACTGGGTCGGAGGCTTCCATCTCTTCTTGGGCCACGATCCTTCGCATAGGAGGGGCACGTTCCATCCTTCCTGCTCTTACGAAGACGTGATCGGGTAGTACGACTACATCTTTGTTGTCATCTTCCCCTTGATTGTATCCCAGTCGCCTTGACAGTGCGTCAGCTCGTCCATTTAATCGTCCTGGGAGGTGACGTATCTCGAAGTCGTATTCCGATAGTTCCAATACTTCCCTTGCCACCCTTTGTGATATCCTTTGCGGTAATCTCCAGTATTGTAGGTTGAGGTGGTCGGAGTATATGATAATTTTGTGAGGTGATCCTGCCAGTAGAGGTCTCCAATTCTTAAGAGCCATTACGATGGCCAGGAGCTCGAGGTCATAGATGTCGTAATTTCGCTGCGCCTCATTGAGCGTGGCCGAATAGTATCCTATGGGGTGCTTTTTACTGTCCTCCTTTTGTTGTAGGAGTACTGCACCCACCGCATATCCTGAGGCATCCACTTCTAGTTCAAATTGGTCGTCCAGTTTGGCGTGGGCTAGCACAGGTTCTGTTGTGACGCGCTTTTTCAGTGCATCAAAGGCTTTTTGTTCCTCTTGTCCCCATTGCCATTCTTGATCTTTCTGTGTGAGTTTGTGTAGTGGTCTTGCAATGAATGCGAAGTCCTTGATAAAGGGGCAGTAAAAGTTGAAAAATCTGAGTGCCTTTCATACTTCCGTTGCATTTTTAGGTACCGGCCACGTGTTGATGCCTGTGATTTTGGCAGGGTCCATTCGTGTCACCCCCTTTTCAAGGATTACCCCCAGGTAATCCATGGATGACAAGTGGAAGAGGCATTTCTCTGGTTTGAAGTAGAGATCGTGAAGTTGAGCAACTTTGAGGACATCATGAACAGCACGCCGGTGGTCATCGAGGTTGGTACGAGTGGCAATGCCAATGTCATCCATATAGACACGGATTGTGGTGCCAAGGGGTTCGTGCTTGAGGATAACATCCCGGTAGATGAAGTTCATCATGGTTTGGAAGGTCGCTGGTGAATTAGTAAGCCCAAAATACATGACGGTTGGTTCGAAAAGTCTGTATCTGGTTTTAAATGCTGCTTTCTTTTCGTCCCCTTCTCGGATTCGTACATTGTTGTAGCCCCATCGGACGTTGAGTTTTGTATATATATGCACATTGCTGAGGTCTCGAATGAGGTCCGTGATCAACGGAAGGGGGTATTGGTTCCGGATTGTGATGGCATTAATTTTGCGATAGTCTTGTACTGGTCGCATCTTGCCATCCTTTTTGCGAACGAAGAAAAAGGAAGATGCATATGGTGATTTTGACTCATGAATATACCCCTTTTCAAGTTCGTCCTGAAGAAACTTTCGTACGGCGTCATCTTCAATTCAGTTCATTGGGTATACCTTGCAGTCTATTGCGTCCGGTGCGTCCTTCTTGAATTCAATTGCGTGATCCCAGGCCTGTTTTGGTGGATATCGTTTTGACTCTTCTTCACTGAATACCTTGGTGAATTGTTGGTATTCTGTGGGGACTTCTACCTTTTTTGTATATTGCTGCGCTTTGATGGCAAGTTCTGTGGAGGTCGTGGCTTGCACACAACAATCGTCATTTGATCCCTTAATTCGTGCGATTATCGGGTCTTTTTCCAAGGTGAAGGGGTTAACTGACCAGAGGATAATGGGTAATTCTTTTTCATGGATAACCCCATTTTTCCACATGAACTGGGGTTCAAATGCAGCCATCCAGGGGTATCCTAGTGTGATGTCTTCGTTTCCTATGTTTGTGACGAGGAATTGTATTGTCATTCGGATTCCTCCGGTTTGTATGTCGAGAGTAATATAATGTGTGATCTTCCCAGCTTGATTTGCTGTATTGTCAATGTTCCATATTTTTCGTGGCCTTTGTAAAGGTCTTTTTCCAAGCTTCATTTGTCGTATGAACCTTTCGCTCATGAAGCAATCGGTTGCTCCAGAGTCCACAAGTGCTTTTATGTTGGCCATTGCATTGCTAGTTCTGATAGAGACGGGGATGTGCATAGATCGAAATCGTGTAGTCACTATTACAGAATTGAATTTATGGACTGCCCTCACCCAGGCCGATGGGTTCAGGCACTCTGAAAACCCTCTCTCCCGATGAGGTCTCTCATTACAAGTTCTTGTACGTCTTCTCCTGCCGTGGCCACTCCTCGAAGCCATGAATCGGCTTGTTGTTGGGGGGTCTGCGTACTTGATCGTGCAATTGCTGGTTGTTCTTCGTCGCATATGCTTCTATCATCGACTATTGCCTCCCGTCCTTGGCTAGGACGTGGGGTCCAGTTTCGTTGACTGTTGTTGTTTGGTCTGTTCCACGTATGCTGGGGGCAATTGCGACTCATGTGTAACACTCAACTTCGCATAGATCTCTTGTCCTTCCTCCCCCACGCCCTCTTTGCATGTATCCCCCTCTGGGTACATAACCTCCTCGAGGCATGGTTGAAGGGTCCATCTCTTCACTTCCTATGACGCGGCCCCTGGTTCTTCCTGCCAATGTGTCCATAGCGTTTGGGTCGGTTAGCATTCATTGCGGCATCCACCCCCTTGGACGTGAGGTGGTCATTCCTCCACGATGTGCCTTCAACCTTGCTTTCATGTGGATGTAATCTTGTTGACGATTAATGGCTGCTTGTTTCCATTGATTGTAGGTGACGGGTCTGTCAAGTTCCAAGACCTTTTGATATAGCCCCATGGGTAATCCATCCGTGAATGTTTCGATGGTTTGTGGTACATCGAATCGATACTCAGCTAGTTGGATAAGTTCCTCTATTTCGATGATATAAGCGTCAATGTCTTCTCCTTTCATCTTTACCCCTGCTCGGAGTATAGACTGCGCATTTTCCTTGGCCAGGCTGTCGGCAAAGCGTCGTGTGAAGGAGGCTGCTACTTCGTTCCAGAGTCGTTCATCTGCGGTATTGATTCCTCCTTGTATCTGTCGGGCTAGCCATCGGTTGACTGCCATTACCCATTCGTTAACTCGAGCCCCTTTTATATATGTAAGGAAAAACATAGCTCATCAATATGGGTTGATCATCAGGGCGTTGTCATTGTTGACAGCCCAATATAGCTCCCATTCATTGATGAACAGGGTTGTCTTCTTCCTCTCGCCGTCGTAGATTGTAGGTGGTTCTCCCACTAGTTTTCCTTGATGGGCTTGTGGCATAGGCAGTGGTGGCGGTCCCCAACCTCCTCCTGGTGGTCCTCCAGGTGGCACTCCTCCACCTCCTGGATATCCTCCACCTCCAGGGAATCCTCCACCTCCGGGGAATCCTCCACCTCCAGGGAATCCTCCACCTCTGGGGAATCCTCCTCCAGGGACTCTCCTGTTGGGTTGATCGTCTTGGGGAAGTCAGATAGGGGGGAGTTCCGGTAGTTGTTCCAGTCCCCCACTTGGTGGATCTGCTCTGTTGGGTCCAATGGCCCTTTGTAATGCCGCTTCATCGTCTACGATGTTGACGACTCATCTGATTCGATGTCTGGTGTTGTCGTTGATGAACTCCTCTGTCCTTGGTTCCTCGGTCATGGTGGCCATTTCTGGCAGATTGATATGAATAGACTCAGCTAGATCAGCGAGATTTTCTTCTTCAGTGGTATTCCCAGGTTGTCCTGACTCGATGGTATCTTCTGAGTGTTCACTTCCTTGTTCTTCTCAGCTGTCTGTAGAGGGGGCAGGAGTTCTTGGTGTCGGGGGCAGTTGTCCGTCTATTGCTCCTACGTTTCTGGATGTTTGTACTTCGTCTTCGAATATGTCGCAGTGGTAATCGGGCCCTGCTGGTCGAACTACATTCCACACTGCTTCAGGTGCGTTCCAAGTGATTTCGCACCAGCACATGTAGATGTGATTAAACTCAACTGGGTAGTATTAACTTGGTCTTGTAGGGATGTTGATGAAGTATCCGGTGCTTCCTCTAACCATTCTCCACCTAGCTGTTTTGAGGTAGATTAGAGGGACGTTTCGTTCTCCTCTCTCTTCTATTGAGTAGGGCGTGAAGGCCCAACACTCTCAAGTTGTAAGGCGCGCCACAGTGAGCTTGGTCTTAATGTTACGTTGCCACGGAACATCGGTCTTGACTTAGACCTTTGAACGACGCGCGATACGTCTTGATGATGACAAATATACACGGACTCCCAAGGATCACGTGATACAGTGGTCACAAGGTCTGGTGACACTTGGACACGAGACAATGGTCGCTTCTTGGGTACAAGTAGAGAAAGGGAGAGAGCCCTTAGATCTCACAAAGTAGAAGAGGAATGCTAATGGCGATTCAAGAAGACCAAGCTGGAGAGCTAGGTCTTCTACACTGTGTCTTAAGTACTACAGCAAGAGGGCTTCAAAGCGCCTTATGAATCCTGAACCCTAGTACTACTATCCTAGGATCGAGTCATACTATCTTACATGTGATTACCAGCTGACTGATGCTCCTGTCCATGACTAACTACCACTTACCCTTGTAGTCATAACCATAAGGTAAGTGTCTTTGTGAACGTAACAGTGTGAGAAGATTGATATGGAATATGTCATGAATGCTCCACTGTGTGGGGAGTTTTAGTTGATAATTGACGGGGGACATCACCTGAACAATAGGAAAGGGGCCATGTCTCTTGGGCGCAAGCTTGGCAGTTGGCTGATTTGTGCATAGGTGGCGTCCTTCTAACCATACGAGGTCTCCTTCCTGATATTTGGGTGTATCTCTGTGCTTGACCCATAACTGCTGCGCTTTGATCATCAATTCTTGGGCATGTTGTCTTGCCTTTTTGAATTGGTCTAGCCTTAGCACCACCTGTGGTATTGGAGAGGGCTTATCCATCCAATCAGCACGCAGATTGAACCCATATAGTGTGAAGAAAGGGGACTCTCCTGTGGTCTCGTTTGGCCAATTGTTGTGCACAAATTCTGCAAGGGGCAGATATGCATGCCAGTTATCTTGACACTTGTTGACCCAGAACCTTAGATATTGTTCCAACCATTGATTGGTGTGCTCTGATTGTCCATCTGTTTGGGGGTGATATGCCGTTGATATGTTTTGCATCATCCCCGTGCTTTTGCACAGCCCTCTGATAAATCTCAAGGCAAATCTTGGATCCCTGTCACTAATGAACTTTAGTGGGAGTCTGAATCGTGGAAATATGTGTTGGATGATCAATCCCACAGTTTCCTCAGCTGTCATACTTTCCTTGCATGGGATGAATACCATTGCTTTTGTGCAATCATGGTCGGTTACAGTGAGTATTGAATCGTATCCCTGCGAGATCGGTAGTTTAGTGATGAAGTCTAATGCGACAGTTTCAAATGGCATAGCTTCACATGTGGGAAAAATGGGTGACAGTGGCGCTTTGGTCAGTCACATGTTGATCTTGTTTCTTTGACATTCAGCACACCCTCGGACGTAGTCCATTACCTCTTGTCGCATGTTTGGCCACCAATACCATCGGCTTGTTATTTGGTACGTTTTGTTGATCCCAGGGTGTCTGTATGCTGGCGCGTCATGGTGGGCTTGTATGAAGAGTCGTTTGTGTTCCATTTTGCCTGTTACCACACATCGTCCATCCTTATACCATACCCCTTCGATTTTCTTCAGTTGGTGGGCATCAACCCAAGGTTTTAACAGGTCCTCATCTTGCCTGTATACTGGATCTGTGGGCTCCATTTCTTCTTGAGTTACAACCCTTCACATTGGTGGGGCGTGCTCCACCTTCCCAGCTCTTGCGAAGATGCGATTAGGTAGGACAATGATGTCTTTATTATCGTCTTCACCTTGGTCATATCCTGGTCATCTTGACAGTGCGTCAGCTTGTCCATTTAGTCTTCCAGGGAGATGACGTATCTTGAAGTCGTATTCTGATAATTCCAATACTTCCCTTGCTACTCTCCTGGATATTCTTTGTGGCAGTCTCCAATATTGTAGGTTGAGGTGGTCGGAGTATATAATGATCTTGTGAGGGGATCCTGCCAGTAGGGGTCTCCAGTTCTTGAGCGCCATTACAATGGCCAGAAGTTCAAGGTCATAGATGTCATAGTTCCGCTGCGCCTCGTTGAGTGTGGCCGAGTAGTACCCTATGGGGTGTTTCTTGCCATCCTCTTTCCATTGTAGGAGTACCACGCCTACTGCGTATCCCAAAGCGTCTACTTCCAGCTCAAATTGGTCATCCAGTTTGGCGTGTGCCAGTACAGGTTCTGTTGTTACTTGTTTCTTCAACGCATCGAAGGCCTTTTGTTCTTCCATTCCCCATCACCATTCTTGATCTTTTCATGTGAGTTTGTGCAGTGGTCTTGCAATAAATGCGAAGTCTTTGATGAAGGGGCGATAGAAGTTGAAAAATCCAAGTGCCTTTTGTACCTCTGTTGCATTTTGTGGTACTGGCCATGTGTCTACACCCACAGTTTTTGCAGGGTCCATTCGCGTCACCCCCTTTTCAAGGATTACCCCCAGGTAATCCATGGAAGCTGCATGGAATAGGCACTTCTCAGGTTTGAAATAAAGGTCATGGAGTTGTGCTATTTTGAGAACGTCGTGGACTGCCCTTTTGTGATCGTTGAGGGTGGTTTGAGTTGCTATGCCGATGTCGTCCATGTAGACATGGATCGTCATTCCCAAGGGTTCATGTTTGAGGATGACATCACAGTAGATGTATGTTACGAATCCGGACACGTTCTATCCTTTTTCCACTTCATTCCATCACATTCCATTACGTGCCGCCCCCATGACTTATACCGCTTACGAACTGATTACTGATCCACGACGTACCGGCTGACTGATCATTCCATATGACGCCATTACGACGTCACTATGACGCATGCTTACTCATGTACGATAGATATGACTCATTCCTAGGATCCCTGTAACAGGATCGCGTCATGTGTTTGTCTCGGACAAACACTGGCTAGTACTATATAAACCGTAGTCTACTTAGCTTGTACAGTAGATTCGATATCTATTTCAATCACAGCAGTACTCTCGCAGTCTTCTGGACAGTCACCTTTAGCCCTCCCTCAAGGTGCGATAGAGGGCCTTCGCTTTGCCTCTTGCCTGTAGACCACGTACGTTCTACGTCCACCGTAGAGAAGACTCCCCGCTATATCTGGTTGAGCCTTGCTCCCACGATCTTATTCATCACCATACTGAAGTCCTGATAAGACTTCACCCCTGAACGAAGACATCGCGCACGTCGCACGATAACGCCGGCTGTGGCATTACAATGTAGTTCATCATCGTTTGAAACATTGCTGGTGAGTTTGTGAGTCCGAAGTACATCACTGTAGGCTCAAAAAGTCCATATCTCATTTTAAATGCCACTTTCTTCTCATCGCCTTCGCGGATGCGTACATTGTTATACCCCCATCAAACATCGAGCTTTGTATATATGTGGGCATTGCTGAGGTCACGTATGAGGTCAGCGATCAGTGGGAGGGGGTATTGATTGTGTATAGTGATGGCGTTGATCTTCCTGTAGTCTTGCACTGGTTGCATTTTGCCATCCTTTTTGCAAACGAAGAAAAATGATGACGCGTATGGTGATTTGGACTCATGAATGTACCCTTTTTCTAGTTCTTCCATTAAGAACTTTTGTATGGCTGTGTCCTCGATTCGGTTCATAGGGTATACTTTGCAATCTATTGTGTCCAGCGCGTCCTTCTTAAATTCGATTGCATGGTCCCATGCTTGTTTTGGTGGGTATCACTTTGACTCCTCTTCGCTAAATAGTTTGGTGAATTGTTGGTATGCGGTAGGGACTTCCACCTTTTTTGTATACTGTTGTGCTTTAATGGTTAATTCGGTGGAGGTTGTAGCCTGTAGATGGCACTCCTCTGTCGTTCCTTGTATTCGGGCTATTACTGGTTCCTTTTCAAAAATTGAGGGATTAACTGACCGTATGATGACAGGCAGTGCCTTTTCATTGATGATGCCACGTCCCCATACGAATTGAGGTTCGAAGGCAGCCATCCAGGGGTATCCTAGTACAATGTCTTCATGTCCTATGTTTGTAATGAGGAATCATATGGTTTTTCTGATTCCATTGGTTTGTATGTTGAGGTCCACGTAGTGCGTGATATGTCTGGCTTGGTTGGCCGTGTTGTCGATATTCCATATCTTTCGCAGTCTTTGTAGGGGATTTTTCCCCAACTTCATTCTTCTTATGAAGACTTCGCTCATGAAGCAATCGGTTGCTCCAGAGTCTACAAGTGCTTTGATGTCGGCCATTGCGTTGCTAGTTCTGATAGAGATGGGAATATGCATGGATCGGAATCGCGTAGTCACTATTACAGAATTGAACTTATGGACTGCCCTTACCCAGGCCGATGGGTTCAGGCATTCTGAAAACCCTCTCTTCCTACAAGGTCTCGTATGACCAGTTCTTGTACGTCTTCTCCTGCGGTTGCCATTCCTTGAAGCCATGTGTCTGCTTGTTGTTGTGGGGTTTGAGTGGAGGATCGTGCGATGACAGTCTGTTCTTTATCGCAGGTACTTCGATCATCAACCACCACGTCCCGTCCTTGGCTTGAATGCAGTGTTCAATTCTGTTGATCGTTGGTCCGATTCCAGCTGTGCTAAGGGCAGTTGTGGCTCAGATGTCCCTTTTTGTGACATGTGTAACACTCAAATTCACGTAAGTCTCTTTGTCTTCCACCTCCTCATCCTCTTTGGAGGAATCCTCCTTGAGGGATGTATCCTCCTCGGGGCATGGTTGCCAGGTTCATTTCTTCACTTCTGGCGATCCTTCCTCATGTTCTTCCTGTGGAGGTATCCATGGCATTTGGATTGGATAGTTGATGAGTTGGCGCCCACCCTCTCTGTTGAGTTTTTGGGGTACTTCCTCCTTGGTGTGCCCGTAGTCTTGCTTTCATATGCATGTACAGTTGTTGTCAGTCGATGGCTGCTTGTTTCCATTGTTCATATGAGCGAGGTCTGTTGTACTCGAGTACCTTTTGGTATAACCCTGTAGGTAGTCCTTTGGTGAAGGTTTCAATTAGTGTTGCCGCAGCTCGGCTCAGCTCAGCTTGGCTCAGCTAAGCATGGCTCGACCAAAACGGGATGAGCCAAGCCAAGCCACTCCCAAATAAGCCAGCTTGAGCCAGCTGAGCTGAGCTGAGCCAACCTTTAGGATGAGTAAGGAAAGTCAACCATATATGGTATCCAGGATTCCAGGCTCAGTCAGAGAGATGAGCTGGCTCAGATGAAAATGGAAATCATTGTACTCAGTCACACTGCGCAGTTCAAAGACTACAAGCAAGCTTCAAGCTTCAACACTTCAGGTGTCTCTAAGTCTGAGCATTCCTCACGCTGGTGCACTCACATGTCTTCCTTGGACCTCAGACTTCTCACTTCCCTCATCCCCAACACTCTCACCTACGCCGCGTCCCCCTCGCCACTGCACCGTTGTCTGCCCAGTGCCCACAGACTGGCTTGCCATCTGTGTGCTGTCTGCACTGTCTGCATGCCGACTGCTTGCCAGCTGTGCGCTGTCTGTGTGCCGTCTGTCTGCCCGCACCTCTTTACCTGTGCTGTTCGCCCCCCTGACCTAGCCACTGCCTGCACCGCTCTCTGCGCTGCCATCTCCTCCACCCCTTGCGCCATCGCTCCTGCCCTCTGCGCGACTGCCCTCTCCCTCCCTCTGGCTCCTATCTTCCTTGCACTTGCCCTCCACGCCCTCACCCCCACACCCTCTGCCCCCGCCAGCTTGCTGTCTGCCACTGCTCTGCACCCTTGCTGCCGCCGCCATCTGCGCCCTTGCCGCTGCCATCTGCATCCTTGCTGCTGCCATCTGCGCCCTTGCTGCCACCATCTGCACCCTTGCCACTGGATCTGCACCCTTGCGCCCTTGCCACTGCCCTCCCCCTCCCCTTCCCACTCTCGCCCATGCTCTCTGCCTGCTGTCATCTCGCCCCCTATCGTCACTGTCATTTGCTTTGCCCCTGCACACCACCTTCTGCCCCCACCGCCCCTCTCTTTGCCACTACCCTGCACTCTGTCCCCACCACCACCCTGCGCCCTCCGCTCCCACCACTATGCTGCTGTCTACCCCCACCACCACACTCTCTGTCCCCACCACTGCATTGCACCCTCTGCCACCACTGCCATACCGCCATCTACTACCACTGCCACGCTTCCCCTGCTCTTGCTCCCACTCCCTCTGCCCCCGCTGGCGCTCCACCCTCTGTGTGCTTCTCCCTCAGCCCCTCAGCCCTTCCTCTCAGCCCCACTCACCATTCCACCGACCAAGCCCTCTCAGCCACTTGGACCCCTCTCACACAGCCTCTCTCGTCATCTTGCTGCCTCAGACCCCCCACCTCTCCCTCATGCACACCGTATTGGCCCCTTGCACTCTCCTCTCTCCCTCACTTGCCAACTTGCCGACTTGCCGCTGCCGCCTCTCTCCCTCACATGCGCCATGTCAGCCGTGTCAGACCCCAGACCCCTCATCTCCCTCTCCCTCGTCGTCTCACTGCCTTGGACCACCTCCTCTCCTACCTCTCCCTCACGCACGCCATGTCGGCTACTTGAACCTCCCTCGAACCCCACCTCTCCCTCTCCTTGCCACATCACTGCCTCAGACCTCCCGCCTCACTGACCTTTCCCTTGCGCACACCGTGTCAGCCCCTTGGATCCCCCTTGGACCTCCCTTCTCCCTCACTCGCCGACTTGCCACCGCTGCCGCTGCCGCCTCTCCTCTCCTCTCCCTCACGTGCACTGTGTTGGACCCCAGACCCATCCTCTCCCTCTCCCTCATCGTCTCACCACCTTGGACCCCCTCCTCCCTCCTCTCCTACTTCTCCCTTGCACGTGCCATGTTGGCCACTCAGACCTCCCTTGGACCCCACCCCTCCCTCTCCTTTGCTGCCTTGCTGCCCTGGACCTCCCACCTCACCGACTTCTCCCTCGTGTGCACCATGTTGGCCCCTCATACCTCTCCCTCATGGTCTTGCTGCCTCGCACCTCTCTTCTGCCTTCTCTCCCTGTCTGTGCACTCGGACCCCCCTCTTGGCCCCACGCACCATCCCGCTGCCATCTGCTGGTGCCTCTCCTACCCCACCCCACCCCACCGTCTCCTTCACCACCTGGGCCCTTTGGACACCACTCAGACCCCCCCTCTTCCTTTCCTGCATCATCTGGGACCCTGGGACCCCCTCTCATCCCACTCCCTCACAGTCTTCACCTCGGACCCCCTCTTCTGCCTCCTTTCCCTCACCTGCATGCTCTGGACCTCTCAGACCTCGCTTGGACCCCCTCCCTTCCTCGCCCCTGCACTCTGGACCCCTTGGACGCTGCCCAGGCACCTCCTCTCCCTCACCACCCTCTCCCTTCGGACCCCACTCAGACCCCTCCCTCCCTCGCCCACATGCTCTTGGCCCTTTGGGCCCCCCTCTTGGCCCAGCATGCCATCCTGTCACCATCTGCACCCTCTCCATGCTCTGTGCTCCTCCCTCCCACCTCTCCCTCCCCCTCACCACTGCACACCCTCGGACCACCCTCGGATCCCACCTCACCCACTCCCTTGCAGTCTCGCCACCTCAGACCCCCTTCTCTGCCTCCTTTCCCTTACCTGCGCACCCTGGACCCCTTGGACCACCCTCGGACCACCCTCTTGGCCTTGTGTGCCAACTTGCCGCCGTCTGCACCCTCTCGGCACCCCTCCCTCCCACCTTCCCTCTCCCTCACCACTGTGCGCCCTTGGACCACCCTTGGACCACCCACCCTTCCTCGTCTGCCCCACTTGGACCCCCCTCTTGACCATGTGTGCCAACCCGCCGCCTTGTGCTCCATCTCAGCGCCCCTCCAACCCACCTCTCCCTCTCCCTCACCACTGTGGGCCCTCGGACCCCTCCCTCCCTTGTCTGCACCCTCAGCATCCCCCTCTTGGCCCTGTGGTCCAACCCGCCACCCTCGGTGCCTTTCCCTCCCACCTCTACCTCTCCCTCACCACTGCATGCCTTTGGAACCCCCTCCCTTGCCTTTCAGTGCCCCCTCTTGCCCTGTGCACCAACCCACCACCCTCTGCACCATCTTGGCACCTCTCCCTCCCACCTCTCCCCCCCCTTCACCACTGTGTGTCCTAGGACCCCCCTTCCTCCCTTCTCCTGGCCCTATTGTAAGAGGCGGGGCGCTCCCTTGCCATCTGGCCCACCTGCTCTATCCTCTTACTGCCACCTTGCCATTGCTGTCCTGGCCCCTGTTGCATGGACCCTCGTAGGCAACAAGATCGACCTTGTAAGGCCCCAGTGAGACCACCGCCTCAAACCCTGAGGCTGAGAACCTCCATTAGGTTCCCCAAGAGGAGGCACTGGCTGCACAGCCTATGACAAGGAAGCTAGGTATGTCTACCTGGTTCCCGTTGATATGCCTACTCTCTCCCTGGCCCATGAAAACTTGATTTTCACAGTTCCTAGCTGCTCTCCTGCGCTCACCCACACTCTCCTGCACTCGCCCACATTCCTGCACTCTGCATGCTCCCCGGTCCGCATTCCCATGCTTTGCTGCATTCCCATGCTGTGAGCACTCGGCTCTCCTGCCTGTTCTAGGCCATCACTGTGTATGTCCCCTGGCCCCTATCTTAGCAAATGCACCCTAGTTCCTTAGCCCACCCTCCTTACTATATATTCCCTGTATTTACAACTTTTACGACCAATAGACTTCTCCCCTCGTGTTTCAGATCTCAGAGAGCTCAGTGCAGCTCATCCCTCACATTCCCGAGCATGCCGCACTCGTGCGTGGCCTTAGCGACTCGAGCGCGACGCTTTCCCGACCTCGGTGGCCACCCTTGCGAAGTTACGCACCGTGCGGAAGCATGCGCGACCATTTCCAACCACTTTCGACCACCCAACGTGGGGCTCTGTGTAGCCCACCATTTCTGTTCCCGAGCACGCCGCATTCACGTGTGGTCAACAAGACTCGACACCAATGCACCAGCCCTGTATACAACACCTCGTGCCCCACAGAGACCCGCAAGACTGCTTGTGCTGCTTCACACCCCCACAAATCCTGCACACCTTAGACGCATTCCCTAGCGATCAGGGAAAGTTTAGGGTATCAATGCCACCCGTGCCCTCAAGGCAAAGACGATGCCACCAGCCCCAGGCCCTCAAGGCGATGAATGACAACTCCACCCCTGGTGATATGACTGCTCTCTGCTTGGCCCCTGAAAACTCGGTTTTTGCAGTTTCTAGCCACCCTTCCACACGTTAGATCCATACTAGATACCCTCCTCACTATATATTGCATGTACTTACAACTTTTACAACTTTGGACAACAGAATAGACTTCTCCCCTCGCATTTCAGACTTCAGAGAGCTCAGTGTAGCTCACCTCTTGCATTTCCCAGCATGCCGCACTCACGCGCGGCCTTAGCGACTCAAGCTTGATGTGTTCCTGACCCCAGCAGCCACCCATGTGAAGTTACACGCCACGCGGAAGCGTGCACGACCGTTTCCGACCACTTTTGACCACCTGACCCAGCAGGACTCGGTGTAGCCCACATTTTCCATTTCCAGTCTTGCCACACTTGCGCGCAGCCTTAGCCATTCAAACCCGACGCACTGGCGATTGCGCCAGCCCTGTATACAACACCTCGCGCCCCATGGAGGCCTGGAAGACTGTGTTCGCCGCTTCACACCCCCACAATCCTGTGCACCTTAGCTGTGTTCTCTAGCGATCAGGGAAGGTTTAGGGTATCACTGGGCCCTCAGGGCAAAGTCAGCAGCAATACCAGCCCTGGGCCTCAAGGTGACGACGACCACGGCACCAGCCCCAGGCCCTCAAGGCGACGACAATGACGATGCCACCCCTGGGCCCTTAGGGCAAAGTTAGCAATGATGCCACCCAAGCCCCCAAGGTGATGACGACGATGATGACGATGCAACCCGGGCCCCCAAGGCTACGATGACCGCGATGACCACAACATGCCTTGAAGTACAGGGGTGTAGCACCCCACTCTTATGTGGGTAGTAGATACATAGTAATGGACTTGTTGTACATAGTCTGGGCCAATACAGACAGCTTTATCGAATCAATGATCTACACTGGAGTGTCTATTCATGCGCAGCCTTGTTTTGAATCCGTTCTCCTTCTGCATTCCTTATTTTTTACCTGGCATGTTATTCAAAGTTCTATTATATATGTTACACACTACAGTAGAAGTGCTAGGTGCGGGTGAGGGAGAGCGGGGTCCGAGCAGGGTCCGAGGGGCCCAGACTGTGCACGCGAGGGAGAGGCAGGAGAGGAGGAGGGTCCGATGGGTCAGGCGGCGGGGGAGATGGAGAGGTGGGGTCTGAAGAGATCCGCACAGCCGAGACAGCACGCGCGAAGGAAAGGAGGGAGAGGGGGTCTGAAGCTACAAGACGG
>WNGR01002895.1_pt1 | contig 41988 bp, 44 predicted proteins | sample 5407581 | NCBI WGS metagenome assembly WNGR01 (sample SAMN13153383, study PRJNA577476) | soil metagenome | isolation source: 80 cm soil or saprolite under Garry oak tree replicate 2 | place: USA:California | collected 2016-06-15 | reverse complement strand
CGTCACACAGGCCGAGAAAGGCAATTTCCGCGCTCGGCCCGACACCGCGCGCCTCGGCCAGCGTGAACAGCGGATCGAGACCGGCGGTCGTCTTCTTCAGCGCCACCAGCTCGCCGCCGATCATGTAAGCGCGGGCATGGGCGTCGGTTTCGAGCGCCGCTAGCGCGGCCGCATCGCCACGCCGCTCGGCCATGCGCTCGATGCGGCTTGCGGCATAGCCGAGGCGCGGCTTGGCGCCGAGATCGGGGCGAGGGGACATGAACTGCTCCGGGCGGAGCGCCGACGCTCGCACAGCGCAAGCTGCCGCGCAACGTGCGCGCCCTCCCGGCGCATGGCCTCGATGAACCGCTCGCAACCATCGAATTCATTGAACATTCCCGCAGCGGTTCATCGGAGCAAGGCTGGCAGACCTGTCCAACAACGCATCCGCCCCTGGCTTGCATTCTCGTTCCGTTCCGCCGATATAGGATGCGGGAGGTTGGCGGTGGACGAGCCACTCGCCAACCGGGTCAGGTCCGGAAGGAAGCAGCCCTAACGAGCTCCGGTTCGGGTCGCTCGTCAGCCTCCCACTCATTCACCCACTCTTCCTCGGCGGGCTTGACCCGCGCATCCATGTCACCGTCTATCTTGTTCGCCCGATGAGAAGGATTGCATCAGGTCTGCGGACGGCAATGATGCCAAATTGGACCGCGGCGGAGTGCATGCACCGATGAACGACGCCACGACTCCAGCCCCGACCTACCGTGTGCTCGCGCGCAAATACCGCCCGGCGACCTTCGACGACCTGATCGGCCAGGATGCCATGGTGCGCACGATCTCGAATGCGTTCGAGGCCTCCCGCATCCCGCAGGCCTGGATCCTGACCGGCGTGCGCGGCGTCGGCAAGACGACGACTGCGCGCATCCTCGCCCGGGCGCTCAATTACGAATTGCCCGACGGCTCGGTCACCGCCCCGACGATCCGCATGCCGGTCCTCGGCGTGCATTGCCAGGCGATCATGGAGAGCCGGCACCTCGACGTCATCGAGATGGACGCCGCCTCCCACAACGGCGTCGACGACGTGCGCCAGATCAACGAGGCGATCCGCTACGCCCCGGTGAGCGCGCGCACCAAGGTCTATATTCTCGACGAAGTGCACATGGTCACCCCGCAGGGCTTCAACGCTTTGTTGAAGACGCTGGAGGAGCCGCCGCCGCACGCCAAGTTCATCTTCGCCACCACCGAGATCCGCAAGGTGCCGGTGACCGTGCTGTCGCGCTGCCAGCGCTTCGATCTGCGCCGCGTCGACGCCGCGCTTCTGGTGAAGCACCTCGAAGCCATCTCGGCGCAGGAGCAAATCGCAGTCGAACCCGAGGCGCTGGCGCTGATCGCCCGCGCGGCCGAGGGTTCGGTGCGCGACTCGCTCTCGCTGTTGGATCAGGCGATTGCACATGCGGGCGGCCAAACGGGCGCCGGCCAGGGAGCGGCGCCCGCCGGCATGGTGCGCGCCGAGGATGTGCGGGCGATGCTCGGCCTCGCCGACCGCACCCGCATCATCGACCTGTTCGAGGCGGTGATGCGCGGCGATGCCGCTGCCGCGCTCGAGGAGTTGCGCGCGCAATACGACACCGGCGCCGATCCCGCGGTGGTGCTCGCCGATCTCGCCGAGTTCACCCATTTCGTCACCCGCGTGAAGATCGTGCCGGCGGTCGCCGACGACGTTTCGCTCGCCGAGGCGGAGCGCCTGCGCGGGCGCGCCTTCGCCGAAAAACTGTCGCTGCGCGTGCTCGCGCGCGCTTGGCAGATGCTGCTCAAGGGCGTGGCCGAGGTCGAATCCGCCGGCCGCCCGGTCGCCGCCGCCGAGATGGTTTTGGTGCGCATGGCCTATGCCGCCGATCTGCCCACGCCGGACGAGGTGATCCGCTCCCTCGACAGCAATGGGGCGCCCCCCGCCGTCCGCCCGCAAGGCAATGGCGGCGCGGCGCCGCGGCCAGGCGCAACCAGCGCCACGGCTTCCCGCCCCGAGGCGCCGCGGGCGGAGCAGTCTCGCGTCGAGACACCGCGCGGAGCGCCCCGGGCGGCCGTTGCGCCTGCGGTCGAGCCCGCCGGCGATCCGGTCGCGCGCGTCACCGAGGCCGAGCCGAGCGCGCCGCCGCTCGTCATCGGCCGGTTCGAGGATTTGATCGCGCTCGCCGCGCAGCGGCGCGACATCGGGGTCAAGCTCGCGCTCGAGCGCGACGTGCGGCTCGTGCGCTGCGAGGATGGAAGGCTGGAAATCGCGCTCGAAAAGAGCGCCGCCAGGACGCTGGTCAACGATCTCGCGCGCAAGTTTTCGCAATGGACCAGCCGCCGCTGGATGGTCGTGGTTTCCGCCGAGGGGGGCGAGCCGACGCTCAAGTCGCAGAACGAGGCCCGGCAGGCCGAGCTCAAGACCGGGGTTCGCGCCGAACCGCTGGTCCAGGCCGTGCTCGCGCGCTTCCCCGGCGCCGAGATCGTGGACGTGCGCAAGCCCGATCAAGCAGCCGTCCCGCCGGTGAGCGATGCCGAAGATGCGGTGCCGGAGCCGCCGCCGGTGGATGACTTTTCAGCTTACGGCGCCGGCTGGCGCGCGGATGACCGGGACGACGATCTCTAGCCAAGAGACATAAAGAGACAATTGGCGCCAGCACAATCGGCGCCAGCAAGGACAAGCGATGGCGGATTTTCTGGGCCTGATGAAGCAGGCCGCCGAACTCAAATCCAAGATGGAGGCGATGCAGGCCGAGCTCGACAATGCCGAGGTCGAGGGCACCTCGGGCGGCGGGCTCGTGACCGTCAAGCTGTCCGGCAAGGGCGACCTCAAGGGGGTCAAAATCGATGACTCGCTGATGAAGCCGACCGAGAAGGAGATTGTCGAGGACCTCCTCGTCGCCGCCCACGCCGAAGCGCGGCGCAAAGTCGAGGCGCTCCTGCAGGAGAAGATGAAGAGCGTCACCGGCGGACTGCCGCTGCCGCCAGGGTTGAAGCTCATTTGATCCGGAAGGTGGCGCCGCATTCCCTGTTCGTCAGTTGCGATTCCGAACCCAGCAGGAGCGCCATGTATATGACGGATTGGAAACCCGATCCCCACTGTCGAGCCTTATCGCGCCCAGTTGCGTTGCCGCTTGCGATGATGCTCGGATGCGTGGCGCTTGCGGTCGTGCCGGTTGCAGCGCAAACGATCACGCTATTTGATGTGCCCGCAAACAGCTTCCCTTATGGCATCACGTCCGGGCCGGACGGGAACCTTTGGTATACAGATACGAATGCGCGGAGCATCGGCCGGATGAGTACCGCCGGTGTCCCAGTCGAGTTCTCCTTTCCAATCAATCCCTCTACTCAGTCACCCTCCGCTATAACGACCGGCCCTGACGGCAATATTTGGTTCACCGGAATCGGAGCAAATGCAACCGGCCTGATCGATCAGGTTAATACGGCGGGCCAGCTCGTCAACGCATCTTCCGTCAACAGCACCAATGTCGGGGGCATCGCGCCTGGGTCGGATGGGAATCTTTGGTACACATATTTCGTGAATGATCAGGTCAAGATCGGCCGGATCACCACCTTTGGCACAGTCACCGAATTTGCGATGCCAACGGGCACAGGCAGCAATTCCGAATCCATAGCTGCGGGCGCGGACGGCAATTTGTGGTTCACGGAGTTTGGCGGAAACAAGATCGGCCGAATTAGCACTGCGGGCGCGATTACCGAGTTCCGGCTTCCGAGCGCCAACAGCTTTCCCGCGGGCATCACCGCCGGGCCGGACGGCAATCTGTGGTTCACCGAATATTTGGGCAACAAGATTGGCCGGATCACCCCAGCGGGTGTGATCACCGAATTTCCCGCTAACGGCAACCCAATGGGAATCACAGTCGGCATGGACGGTAATCTATGGTTCACGGAACTGCTGGGCACCAACATTGGCCGGATCACCACCACGGGCGCGGTGACAGAGTTTCCGGTCCCGACAAACGGATTCATGCGTGGCATCACGTCTGGCCCCGACGGCAATGTGTGGTTTGCCGTTACAGGCGGGGGAGTTATCGGCCGCCTTATTCCGCCGCCTTCGACAAGCCCGCTTAGAGCCGCTGTGCTGCCGTCGAGCCGATCGGTCCAGGTCGGAAGCTTTGCGACCGCGTTTGCGACTATCATCAACTCCGGAACGACCACGGCGACGGGCTGTGGCATCGCACCGGTCACAAGCACGCCAGCGAATTTTTCGTTCCAAACCACCGATCCGGTGACCAACCGGCTCACCGGCACCGTCAACACCCGGGTCTCGATCCCGGCCGGTGGCCTCCAGACCTTTGTGGTCGCATTCAAGGTCAATGCTCCTTATGTGCCGCCGACCAACGTTCTGCTCGGATACGATTGTGACGGCGTGCCTGCAGCGGCTTCCATCACGGGAGTGAACACGCTCCTGCTCACCTTCGCGGACACGCCCGTGGCGGACATGATCGCAGTCGGCGTGACTCCGTCAGGCGATGGCTTCGCCCGAACCGGGGGGCCGACCGGGACCGGCGTGTTCGCGGTAGCGACAACCAATGTGGGCGCTGCCGCCCAGCTCACTGGCCGCGTGCGGCTGGCGGATTCCTCGCTGCCGCTGATCGCGGCGATCTGCGAAACCAACTCGCAGACCGGCATCTGCAAGGCGACACCGGCGGCCACCGTCGTTGCGACCATGAGTCAAAACGAGACCGCAACCTTTACCGCCTTTCTCAACGCCACGGGGACGATCCCGGCGGACCCGGCCAAGAACCGCGCCGTCTTCGAGTTCCTCGACGAAAACGGCGTCGTCCGCGGCTCGACCTCAACCGCGGTCACAACCCAATAGCGGGATCGTCATTGGATGCCCACCGCCGTCGCCGGACCCGAGATCGAGCGTCTGATCCAGTTGCTCGCCCGCCTGCCCGGGCTCGGGCCGCGCTCGGCGCGGCGGGCGGCGCTGTTCCTGATCAAGAAGCGCGAGCAGATCATGGCGCCGCTCGCCGCCGCGCTGCAGACCGCGCTGGAGAAGATCGAGATCTGCCGCCTGTGCGGCAACATCGATACCCAGAATCCGTGCACGGTGTGCACCGACTCGAGGCGCGATCCCTCGATCCTCGTGGTGGTCGCCGACGTCGCCGATCTGTGGGCGCTCGAGCGCGCCCGCGCGGTCAATGCGCGTTATCACGTGCTCGGCGGCACGCTCTCGCCGCTCGACGGCATCGGGCCGCAGGATCTCGCGATCGATGCGCTCATCACGCGCGCGCACGACCAGGCGGTGACCGAAATCATCCTCGCGCTCAACGCCACCGTCGACGGCCAGACCACGGCGCACTACATCACCGACCTCCTGCACGATGCGAACGTGAAGGTGACGCGGCTCGCGCACGGCGTCCCGGTCGGCGGCGAGCTCGATTATCTCGATGAGGGGACGCTCGCGGCGGCGATCAAGCAGAGGACGCCGTTTTGACTCCGTCTGCTCACTTCCGCCTCCAAGGAAATTCGGCCATCCGATAACAACCGACAACCGTAATCTCCGACGCAATTGACCCAAAGCGGACCTCGCATCCGCTGGCGAACGCCCGATGGCGGCCTCGCAGAACATTGCATCTAAGCTGGCTCGCATCTATGCGACGAGCGATCTATTCTGTCTCGTCGGCAAGCCGATTCGGAACGGCCCCATCGAAAGATTTGGATTGGTGTTCCTTGGGGGCCAACGCCTGCCCGCAATCGCCCGGCGACTTCGGCGGCGTCAAGGAGGTCGTCCTGCACAACCAGAGCGGAATTGTGGTGCCGACCGAGGAACCGACCGCATTGCATAGATCGCACTGACGACGCTCAATGGTTACCCTAAACCGGCCTCGAATGTACAAGGCCGCACGGCACTCGGAATGGAAATATCGTCATGGTGAACCCCGATTCAGGCGCCATCATTTCCGCGCAACCGCGTGACCCGCGCGCTCTAGCGGAGCACATTTGTAGCGACACTTTTGGTGCGAATGCTCAGGTCAATATAGCAGCAATTCCAAACTCCAGACATCTTATGTTCCGAGTGCGGGCGAGCGACAACCAATATGCACTCAAAGTGATTTGTGGTGAACACGCTGCATGGCACGCGGAGATTCTGGCCAGAAGGCTTATGGCCGAGCTAGCCGTACCGCGCATTGCTTTTTCAGGACGGCACAACGCCGATGTAGACTATGCGTTCATAGAATGGGTCGATGGCAGATCATTGGCGGAGCTATTACTCGAACCCAATCATCCGACCGTGCCGATTGCGTTCGCGAGGGCTGGCAATTTGTTGGCGCAGATACATTCCCTGAAAGAACCGGAGGACAACCACAACATGGCCCAAGCGCCAAAGGCCGCGCGCTCCTTCGGGGGGCCTGATTTCTTCGATTATTTCGAACCGCACCTAAGAATTATATCTGATCGATTTGGGCGGGAGCTCGCCTTACTAATTCAAGATGCACTGCGACCGATTGCAACTTCTGTCGAGGCGCATCAAAGGCTCGCCATTACCCACGGCGATCTACAACCCAAGAACCTGATTGTCCCGAAGCTTCGCGATGGCCTTAACTTAATAGATTGGGAATTCATTTCGTTCTCCCCGATGTGGGCCGACCTCTCGCAACTACTTCGCCATTCGCCCAACAACCTGGTCGAAGGCGAACTCGAATCGGGCTACTCAAGCGTTCAACCTATGCCCATCAATTGGCGAGCTTTCGCTCGCGCATATGATTTGGTCAGAATTTGCATAGGATTGTCCCGACCCGCTTGGGGAGGCTCGGACGGAGGCTCGGACATTGAGAATTGGGTTCGATTCGTCAGAGACCTCGTCCGGAGCGTAAAAGGCGGCGGCGTACATGCTACATATGAGTGTGCGTCATTTCTGAGATAGGCTGATGTTTCGCATCGGGTGGCGAGGACTTGGTCGGAATTGACCCAACTGAGACATTGGCCTCGCACGATAGACGCTCCGCCTGTGGCTTCCCAGAAATCTCGCCGTTGATATTTTCCGCGCCATTCCAAGGTTCGTCTGGGGAATATCGGTTTGGCTGCGATCAAATAGGGAGGAAGTTATGCGCAAAAGTGTGCTGGCTGTAGCGCTTCTCGGTTTCCTGGCGAGCGCTTGGAGCGCAAACGCCGCGCCATTGAACATCGTGGCGTTGGGCGCCAGCAATACCGCGGGCAGAGGCCAGGGTAGCCATCCCGGCGGCGTGTCGCGCAACCAGGCTTATCCGGCACAGCTTGAGGCCATGCTGCGGGCGAAAGGCATCGACGCGCATGTGCGCAATGCCGGCATGCCGGGCGATACCACCGGCGGGATGCTGCGGCGGATGAATTCCGCGGTGCCGAACGGAACACAGATCGTCATCCTGCAGACCGGTGGCAACGATGCGCGCAAAGGAGTAGGCGGCGACGTGGGCGCTAACACGGCGCAGATGACCAGCAAGCTTCAGGCGCGCGGCATCAAGGTGATCCTGCTGAACAATCTGAGCGCCCATGCGCCTTCAAGCACGCGCGACCCCGACGGCCAGCACTTTAATGCACAGGGCCACGCCGCCATCGCCGCCGGTCTGCTGCCGCAGGTGGTCGCTGCGGCGGGGAAATAAGCATTTAAGCCGCTTCGGCGACCGTTTTCTTTTTGAGGCAGAACATCAGTCGTACGCGTTTGACCTCATGCCTCAGCTAGCGCGGTGCTCTAAAGTCCGCTCTTTGCTCGACCCGAAAACGCCTGAGAGCACTGACGAATTCCGCTTGGTGAGGCACTGCGGTAGTGAAATTCTCGCTTTGAGGATTTCTCTGCCTTACCCGAGCCGCCGTCGGCGGTCTAGCGGTTCGCAACCACTCCGTCGGCGTGAGCGAAAGCGTTAGCCCCTGGCGACAATCTCGTTCTCACGCACGTCGGTTCTCCACTTGCCCGGTTCAAACTATTTTTAGCGGGCTGATCTCAGGGTCGAATCGAGTCCAACGGCTGGCGCGCTGATATCCGCCACTCGTCGAGTACATGGGAGCCCCTTTTCGCTTGTCGCGATCAGGTCAGATTTACCTGCGCATTCTGCAGGCGTAATCGCCCGGGAGAGGTGAGGCAGGGCCGAGGTCTTCTTGTGGGCACGCAAAAGATCGTGGGTAAAGGCCGCGACCGGCGCAGCCGTTCGCGGCAGGATAAAGATTGTCGCTGGCCGTGGACTTGGCAAGGGCTGCGATGGCCCGATCGCGTCATTCGACTTTCGGACGCGGATGCTTCGTCGATTGGCAATGATGCGAATGCCACGTCTCTTATTGGCACTTGGCGTCGTTCGCCGGGGCGCGCAAAATTCCGTCGCGATCGGGGAACTGCGGACATTGAGCGCTATGGCCATCGCCGATCAAGGAGCGCTCTCCATCGTGCTCTCTTCTCGCCTCTGTCGTTACCGCCGCGTTTGATTGAAATATCTCAGATCGGGCGGTGGCTGATTCCTGCGGGTTGGTAGTAGCTTGTCGTCGGCGCCCTTGAAATAAAGCTCGTCGCGAATCTTGATCAAGCGGGTGTTGCCCGGACAATTTTCCTCGCGCCAAATCGGGTACTTGGCGGCGTTGCGCCGAAAGGTCTTGAACACGGTCCACGGCCGCGTCAAGGCGTGGTCGATCAGCGTCATCTCGTCGTGCAAGGTGTCGGGAATGGCTTTGTCAAGGTAGATGCGCTCCTTGACGATGGACTGATTATCGGCATGGGTCGGTATGCCGGTCGGGTCCAAGGCGCGCGGTCCTTTGAAGTGTCGGGTCTCGACTTCGAGCACGTCGAAACGGCCCTTGCCGTCGCTATCGATCCATTTGCCGATCGAATACCCCTGGAAGGTCGGTTCGACCTCCTGCGGCCAGTCGCGCCCATCGGTATAAATGCGGCGATGGATGGGGAGATTGTGTTCGACCAGGACATAGGTGATTTCTGGCAGCACGACGAATTCCAGTGAATTATAACCGTTCATCGTCGCTGGCATGCCGGCCGGCAGGCAACGTGAGCCGGAATGCCAATTGCCCTGGCCGCCGTTCGCCTGGTCCGCGATGCTCGCCTCCAGAACCGCCTGATATTCCGGAGTGAGCGGCGCCTGCTGCGCGAGCCCCCAGGGCTTGGTCGGGTCGAATGTAATCTGGCCTCCCAGGCCGAGATTGACCCGGAGCCACTGGCCCCGGAGGTCGGGGTACATCGCATCATCGAAGGCCTCAACCGGCCCAATCGAATTCAACAGCGCCGCCATTGCAATCGCGCAGATCGAGCCCCAGAAAAGCATGGCCTGTTCTCCCTGTAATCACGACTCAATCAGACCTTGCCCGCGCCCAGCTGCTCGAAATGCCCGCGCTGCTGCAGCCAGGCGAGCAGCAGGAGACTCGGGATCGCGGTCGCGGCGCAGATCGCGAAGAACCACACCCAGCCGGTCGCAGCGGCGACGTAGCCGGCGCCGGAGGAGAGATAGGTGCGGCCGACCGCAGCGAGCGCGGTGAGCAGCGCATACTGGGTCGCGGTGTGCAGCGGGTTGCGGCACAGTGCCGAAAGATAGGCGACGAAGATCACGGTACCGATGGCGCCGGTGAAATTCTCGACCACGATCGCGAAGGTGAGCATTGCGATGTCATGGCCGATCACCGCCTGCCAGGAGAAGGCGAGGTTCGCAGCTGCCTGCAGGATGCCGCCGATCCAGAGGCTCGCCGCCAGCGGATAGGCGCGCGCCACGAAACCGCCGGCGAAACCGCCGATCAAGGTGGCGGCAAGCCCAACGCCCTTGATGATCGCGGCATATTCGTTGCGAGAAAATCCGAGATCGAGGACGAAGGCCTCGGTCATGATTCCGGCAAAGGCATCGGTGAACTTGAACAGCACCACGAACACGAGCGCGACCAGCGCCATGTCGCGGGTGAGGAAATCGGCGAAGGCGCCGATCGCCGTCCGCACCACCCGCAGGAGCGGGTTGTCGCGCGCATGCGCGGCGTGGTCGGCCTCGGCGCTCGCGGATTTTTCCGGCTCGGTTGCGATGAGCGTCGTTGCGATGCCGACGAGGATGAGCCCGGCCATCACGACGTACCCCCAGGTCCATGCCGGTCCTTGGCCGAAGCCGAGCCCTTCGAAGCCGCTTACCAGGAACAAGGCCCCCGCGGTCGAGGCGAGCATGCCGATACGATAGGCCGCGACGTAGGAGGCCATGCCGGCAGCCTGCTCGCTTTCGGGCAGGCTTTCGATGCGGAAGGCGTCGATGACGATGTCCTGGGTCGCCGAGGCGGTCGCGACCAGGAGCGCCGCGCCGAAGACGACGTACCAAGCGGTCCTGGCGGGATCGCAGAAGGCGAGCACGACGATCGCGGCGATCAGCAGGAACTGCGAGAACACGAGCCAGCCGCGGCGGCGGCCGAGGAGCGGCGAGAGCAGCGGCACGTCGAGCGCATCGACGACCGGCGCCCACAAGAATTTGATCGTGTAGGGCGTGCCCACGAGCGCGAACAGACCGATGGTTTCGAGATCGACGCCGGTCTCCCGCAACCACACCCGCAGGGTCGAGCCCGACAGCGCCAGCGGCAGCCCGGCGGAAAACCCGAGAAACAACACGATCAGCACGCGCGGCTGGAGATAGACCGCGAGCGCCTCGGCGAAGGAGGCGCGGACAGGCGCGGTATCAGGCGTGACGGTCATGCGCGAAGCTATCGTTGAATCGCCATGCTGACACAAGTCTCGCCATTTGATTGCGGCGAAAATTGATCGGTTGCGCGATCAGGGGTAGCATTGATGCCCATTCCTCGGAATATCGCCAAACCAGGGAGAACGACATGCGTCAGAATATTGTCGGGGCCGTCCTCGCGGCCGGACTCGCCGTGATCTCGTGGGTCGGCGTCGCCCAGGCGCAGAATTTTCCGGCGCGGCCGGTGACGCTCATCGTGCCCTGGCCGGCGGGCGGCACCACGGATGTCAGCCTGCGTGCGCTCGCCACCGCGACTGAAAAGCATCTCGGGCAGCCGATCGTGATCGAGAACCGAGGCGGCGCCAGCGGCACGCTCGGCCCGGCGCAAATGGCTGCGTCGGCGAAGCCCGACGGCTACACGGTCGCGCAAATTCCGATCACCATCTTCCGCTTTCCGTTCATGGCCAAGACGACCTTCGATCCGGTCAAGGATTTCACCTATGTCATCGGCCTTACCGGTTACACCTTCGGGGTCGTCGTGCGAAGCGATGCGCCTTGGACGACGTTCCAGGAACTCCTCGCCGACGCGAAGGCAAACCCCGGAAAGATCAACTATGGCACGCCGGGCGCCGGCTCCAGCCTGCACATCACGATGGAGCAGATCGCCAAGCAGCAGGGCGTCAAATGGGTCCACGTTCCGTTCAAGGGCAACGCCGAGGCGACCACCGCGCTTCTTGGCGGTCATATCCACGCGGTCGCGGACTCGAGCGGATGGGCGCCTCTGGTGAACGAGGGCAAGTTTCGGCTTCTTGTCACCTGGGGCGCGAGCCGCACCAGGAATTGGCCGAATGTGCCGACGCTCAAGGACATCGGCATCAATATGGTCTCGAACTCGCTTTATGGCATTGGCGGTCCGAAGGGCATGGACGCGAAGGTCGTCAAAATCCTGCACGATGCGTTCAAGAAGGGCCTTGAGGAGCCCTCCAATGCTGCAGCGATGGCCAGGTTCGACCAGGAGCCATTCTATCTGAGCAGCGAGGACTATCAGGCATTCGCCATGAAGCAGATCGCGGAGGAAAAGCGGATGATCCAGGAGCTGGGGCTGAGAGAGGAATGATTCGAACCTGTCGCGCTACTCCCCTGCCTGCAGCTTGGGCGTGACCGGCGCCGGGATGACATTCGCCGCCGGGTCCTCCTCGCCGTCGAACTCGACTTCCCGGATGCGGGCGCCGCGTTTTTCGACCTTTTCGGCCGAGATGAGGATTTGCCGCACGTCCTCGTTGGCCTGATTGAAATGCTTCTGCAAGTTCAGCACCCGATCGTGCATGCGCTCGAGATCGTCCATGAGCAGTCCGACTTCGGCGTGAATCCGGTCGGCGGCCTCGCGCATGCGCGCGTCCCTCTGGATCTGCTGGATGACATGGATGGCGAGCATCAACAGCGAGGGCGAGACGATGACGACCTTGGCGCGGAAGGCCTTCTGCACCACATCGTCGAAGCCGTCGTGTAGCTCGGCGTAGACCGACTCGGACGGCACGAACATCAGCGCGAGATCCTGGGTCTCGCCCGGGATGAGGTACTTCTCCGCGATATCGCCGACATGCTTGCCGATGTCCTGGCGCAGCCGCGCCGCGGCCTGTTTGCGCTCGTCCTCGCATTTCGCCTCGCGGAAGGCGGTCACCGCTTCGAGCGGAAACTTGGCGTCGATCACCAGCGGCCGCTGGTCGGGGAGAAACACCGCGCAATCCGGCCGGCTCCGGTTGGAGAGCGTGAACTGGAACTCGTAGCAGTCCTTCGGCAGGCTGTCCTGGACGATGATCTCCATGCGGCCTTGCCCGAATGCGCCGCGCTGCTGCTTGTTCGAGAGCACGCTTTGCAGCGAGGTCACCTGCGAGGCGAGATCGGTGATGTGCTTCTGCGCGCCATCGATCACGGCGAGCCGCTCATTGAGCTTTTGCAGGTGCTCGGCGGTCGACTGCTTGCTGGTTTCGAGCGACGTTCCGAGGCGGTGCGACACCGAGTCGAGGCGCTCGTTGACGAGGCGTGCGAGCTCGGCTTGGCGGCCGGCCAGCATGTCGCCCATTGCCAGCAGTCGCACCGAGGTCTCCTGCTGCAAGCGCGCGAGTTCGGCGACGCCGCCGGGGTCGGAATGCGGGCGCGTCGCGCGGGTGACCAGCAGCACGAGGACGACCAGCGCCACGCCGGTCACCGCCATCGCGGCCACGATCGTGAGCATTTCGGTCATCGCATGTAGTCCGCTCAATGAAGTCTTCGGGCCGATTCGCTGATGCGAACGAAGGGCGAACAGCCATAGTCGGGTGTCGTCCCGGGCGCAACGGTTTCGTTGGATTGACCGCGCCTTGCCCACCGCTTACATCGCGCGCATGGCCTTGCGCGACATCCTCATCCTGCCGGACAAGCGGCTGCGGCTCGTCTCCGAGCCGGTCAAGAAGGTCGGCCGCGACCTCAAGCAGCTGGTCGAGGACCTGTTCGAGACCATGTACGAGGCGCCGGGCATCGGGCTTGCCGCCATCCAGATCGGCGTGCCGCGGCGGGTCATCACCATGGACCTCGCCAAGAAGGAAGCGCCGAAGGAACCTCGCGTCTTCATCAATCCCGAGATCTTGTGGCAGTCGGAGGAAAAGGCGACCTACGAGGAAGGCTGCCTGTCGATCCCGGAATTCTACGAGGAGGTCGAGCGGCCCGCGCAGGTGCGGGTGAAATATCTCGACCTCGAGGGCAAGGAGCAGGTGCTGGAGGCCAACGGCTTGCTCGCGACCTGCCTCCAGCACGAAATCGATCACCTCAATGGCGTGTTGTTCATCGACCACATTTCCAAGCTCAAGCGCGACCGCGTGGTCAAGAAATTCAGCAAGGCGGCGAAGCGCGCGGCGGTGGGGTAACTGGTATTGTCCGATCGTGCCGGATTTGATATCATTGATATCAAATGGGAGCGTGTGATGTCTGACCTCTTGATCCGCAAGATCGAGCCGAAACTCAAGCGACGCATTGCGGAGCGTGCGCGCAAAAATCAGCATAGTCTCTCGGAGGAAGCCAAGGCGCTGATCGAACGTGGCCTCGCGTTTGACCGTGCGGAAAGCGGTCTTGGCACGCGCCTCTTCGGCATGCTGGAAGACAGATATCGCGGCGATGATCTCGTTTTTGAAGTTCCGGGGGGCGAGATCGAGCCGCCGGATTTCGAATGATTTTGCTTGATACGAACGTAATTTCTGAGGGATTTCGCTCAAATCCCAACGACGCAGCCCGCGCGTGGCTTAACCGCCAAAGGCGGTCTGATCTTTTCTTGTGCGCGCCGGTATTGGCAGAACTACGGTATGGGATGGAACGCCTTCCGGCAGGTGCGCGGCGCAATAAGCTTGGCGCAACGCTCCAGCGGGTGGAGGAGGATGAATTTCTCGATCGTATTCTCCCATTCGATCAAAGCGCCGCACATCAATTCGGGCGTGTTGTGGCGCGGCGTTACCGGCTCGGACGTCCCATCTTGCCCATGGATGCACTGATTGCGGCCATTGCCCTGGTTCATAACGCGGTTGTCGCCACGCGCGACATTGCGGACTTCGAAGGCGTTGGACTCGATCTCATCGACCCATTCATGCCGCGGGCTTGAGCGTTATCACCGGCGGCCATTCCGGACGTTAAATGCCCCTTCGCCTCGTCTTCATGGGCACGCCCGAATTCGCGGTGCCGACGCTCACCGAGATCGTCGGGCGCGGGCATGAGGTGGTCGCGGTCTATACCCGTGCCGCCAAGCCCGCCGGGCGCGGGATGGAGCTCAAGCCGAGCCCGATCGAGCGCGAGGCGCGGCGCTTGCGCCTTCCCGTGCTCACGCCCAAGACGCTGCGCGGGCCTGAGGCCGAAGCGGGCTTTCGCGCCCATCGGGCCGACACCGCCGTGGTTGTCGCCTACGGGCTGATCCTGCCCAAGGCGGTGCTCGATGCGGTGCCGCTCGGCGCCTTCAACCTGCATGCTTCGCTCCTGCCGCGCTGGCGCGGCGCCGCCCCGATCAACCGTGCGATCATGGCCGGCGACCGCGAGACCGGCGTGATGGTCATGAAGATGGAGGAGGGCCTCGACAGCGGGCCGATCGCGACGGCCGAGAAGCTGCGCATCGGGCCTGACGATACCGCGGGCGACCTCCACGATCGGCTCGCCCGCGCCGGCGCCGACCTCATGGTGCGCGCCTTGGGCGCGCTCGAACGCGGCCCGCTCACGCTCACCCCACAGCCGCCGGACGGCGTCACCTATGCGGCGAAGATCGACAAGGGCGAAACCCGCATCGATTGGCGCGAGCCGTGGCAGCGCGTGCACGACCACATCCGCGGGCTGTCGCCGTTCCCCGGGGCGTGGTTCGAGATCGCCGCCGACGGCAGGCCCATGCGCATCAAGGTGTTGTGCGCGACCAAGGGGGAGGGTTTGGGCCCGCCAGGGACGCTGCTCGATGACGACTTCACCATTGCGTGCGGGGAAGGGGCGCTGCGCATCCTCGAACTGCAGCGCGCCGGACGCCAGCCGATGACGGCGGACGAATTCCTGCGCGGCACGAAGATCACGCCGGGCACGCGGTTCGGCTCATAGGACGCTGCGCCATGCCCCGCTACAAGCTCCTGATCGAATATGACGGCGCGCCGTTCGTCGGCTGGCAGATCCAGGAAGCCGGTCTGTCGGTGCAGGGCGCCATTGCGGCGGCGATCGAGGCCTTCTGCGGCGAGCGCGTCAATGTCAAAGGCGCGGGGCGGACCGACGCCGGCGTGCATGCGCTCGGTCAGGTCGCCCATGTCGATCTCGCCAAGGACTGGGATGCCGACACCGTGCGCGATGCGCTCACCGCGCATCTGCGTCCGCAACCGATCGTGGCGCTCGCGGCCGAGAAGGTGCCGGAGACCTTCGACGCCCGCTTTTCCGCGACCAAGCGCCACTACCTCTACCGGGTCGTCAACCGCCGCGCCGACCTCACGCTCGCACGCTTGCGCGCCTGGCGCGTCGCGCGCCCGCTCGATCACGCGGCGATGCACGCCGCCGCCCAGCGCTTGGTCGGTCGGCACGACTTCACGACCTTCCGCCACATCGCGTGCCAGGCCAAATCGCCGGTCAAGACGCTCGACCAGCTCGATGTCGCGCGCGAGGGCGAGGAGCTGCGCATCGTCGCCTCCGCGCGCTCGTTCCTGCACACGCAGGTGCGCTCGATGGTGGGTGCGCTGGTCGCGGTCGGGGAGGGCCGCTGGACCGCCGACGATCTCGCCGCCGCGCTCGCTAGGCGCGACCGCTCAGCCTGCGCAAGCGTCGCGCCGCCGGAGGGCCTCTACCTGGTGCGGGTGGATTATTGAGGCCCGAAATACCGCTCGAGAATCTTCCGATAGACCGCCACGAGATCATCGACCGTGGTGCGCTCGTCGACCTGGTGCATGGTCGCCCCGACCAGGCCGAATTCGAGCACCGGGCAATAGTCCTTGATGAAGCGCGCGTCCGAGGTGCCGCCGGTGGTCGAGAGCTCGGGCTTTCGTCCCGTCACCTCTGCGATTGCTCCGGCGACGAGATCGACGAACGGGCCGGTCTTGGTGAGAAACACGTCGGCGTTCGAGGGCTCCCAATCGATGCGCCAGCGCCCGCGCTCGCCGGCCGCCGCCCGCGCGCGCTTCTCGATCAGAGTCTTGAGCGAGGTCTGGCTGTGGCACTCGTTGAAGCGGATGTTGAAACGCGCCCGCGCCTCGCCGGGGATGAGGTTGACCACCGGATTGCCGATGTCGATGGAGGTGAACTCGAGGTTCGAGGGAGCGAAATTTTCCGAACCGCGGTCGAGCGGCTCGGACATCAGCGCGCTCATCAGGGTGGTGAGGCCGCGCACCGGATTGTCGGCCCGCTCCGGATAGGCGACGTGGCCCTGCTTGCCGGTCACCACCAGCGTGGCGTTGAGCGAGCCGCGCCGGCCGACCTTGATGGTGTCGCCGAGCAAGGCGGCATTGCTCGGCTCGCCGAGGATGCAGTGGTCGAACGTGTCGCCCCGCTCGGCGGCCCATTGCAGGAGTTTCACCGTGCCATTGACGCGGCGAGGTGATCGAGGCTCGCCGCCAGCGCGCAGGCGATGGCGCCCTTCATGTCGACCGCGCCGCGGCCATAGAGTGCGCCGCCCGCGACCTCGCCGGCGAACGGCGGGTGGCTCCATTTCGCCTCCTCGCCGGGCGGCACCACATCGGTGTGGCCGGCGAAGACGAGATGCGGCGCCTCGCTGCCGATGCGCGCATAAAGATTCTCGACCGGCGCGGTGCCCGGCTCGGCGAAGGTGACGCGATCGATCGTGAAGCCCGCAGCTCTGAGCAGGCGCTCGATCAGCCCGAGCGCGCCGCCCTCCGCGGGCGTCACCGACGGGCAGCGCAGGAGATCGCGGGCAAGCGCGACAGGATCGGCAGTCATGGCCCTGGGCTCTAGCCGTCGGCCGGGCGGCGGTCAACGCGGCGGGGGGCGCTCAGATCTTGCCTTCGAGTGGATCGGGGCCGAAGCGATTGGGGCCGCGTGTTCCCGGCAGGCAGCCAAACCAAACCAACGCCCAAACTCCGACCGCAAACCAAATGAGGGCGAGAATCAGAGCCATGCTTCCAAGTCGGACAAGTTCCGCTTGCTCCGGCATTTGTCCTGCCATGATGGCGGCGCCGGCGGCAATTCCAACGATCCCAATCGCGACCAATCCCAGGAGAATGGGAACGCCGATGAACACCAGGAGCCATGCTCCGCTTCGGTCGAGGTCATGCAACCTTTTGGCACTGGCTGCGAGACCGATCCAGTTCCAGGCAATCAAAAACAGGACGCCCAGGAGTCCAGTGATGCCTTCCGATTGCGTGGTCAACGCGACGATCAGGACCACAACATAAAGGATGTTGATGATAAGAATTGCCAGCCACCATTTGGCCCGATTGATGCGGCCGGTAAAGCCGAACAGCAGATGTCCCCAGTTCATGGCCGTGCCTCGCGACGAGTTTCGAATCGGAGTCTATGAACTGCGTCCGAATCGGTAAAGGCTATTCCCCGGCCGCGCGGGCAACCGTGACGCACCGCCCTCGGCTGTCGGATTAGGCGCCGAGCTGCGCCGCCAGCAGGTTGTTCTGCGTTCGCACCCAGCCGGGAATCAGGAAGGCGTCGACAAGGACCCAGAAGATCGTGATCGCCATGCCCACCAGGGTGAGCGTGAGGATGAGCTGCGTCACCGCAACACCGGTGCGCTTGAGATAGAAATTATGCCCGCCGAGCAGGCCGAGAAAGAACCACAGCAGATAAGCGACGAGCGCGGTCTTCTTGTTGGCCTCGAACAGCAGCAGCGCACGCGTGTCGCTGGAGAGGCCGCCCTGCTGCTGGATGGTCTGCCGCATGCCGGGGGGAATTTCGCTTGCCATGACACTCCTCCGCTCAAGCCCGCCGCCATCGACAATCGTGATCTGCTGGGATCGACGCGCGTGATCAGAACGCTTTCGGCAGGCCGGCTTGCTTGAGCACTTCGTTGGCGGTGTGACGAGCCTTCGTCGAACGCGGTACCGAAACGTGCTTGCCGTTGATTGGACTGAACCAGATTTCGTGGCTGCCCTTGCCTTGACGCACGAGGCGGCAGCCATTCCTGCGCAAGATTGCTGCCAGCTCTCGATAGAGATCGGCCATCAGGCGCCGGCAAGATCGAGATGTTCTTCGGCTCTGAAGGTCAATGACAGCTTATCGTTCGCCTGCCCCGACAGTTCCAAAAGCTCGGGAAGGACAAGGCTGACTTCCTCGATCATCGCCGGCCACGTTTCGGCCTCGACGACGAGCCCCGGTACTTGCTCGCTGGTCGCAAGCCAAACGCTCGCTTCCACGTCCCATCGGGCTGTAATGGTGATATCGCGGTTCATGGTCTGGAAGATCGGATGTTTCGGCTGGGGGGTCAATCCCTCAGCAGTTCATTGATGCTCGTCTTCGCGCGCGTCTTCTCGTCGACGCGCTTGACGATCACCGCGCAATAGAGGCTCGGGCTGGCGGCGCCGTTCTTCGTCGGCTTGCCGGGCAGCGAGCCCGGCACCACGACCGAATAGGCAGGCACCTCGCCCTGAAAGGTTTCGCCGCTCTCGCGGTCGACGATCCGGGTCGAGGCGCCGATATAGACTCCCATCGAGATGACCGAGCCCTGGCGCAGGATCACGCCTTCGGCGACCTCCGAGCGCGCCCCGATGAAGCAATTGTCCTCGACGATCACCGGAGAGGCCTGCAGCGGCTCGAGCACGCCGCCGATGCCGGCGCCGCCGGAAATGTGGCAGTTCTTGCCGATCTGCGCGCAGGAGCCCACGGTCGCCCAGGTGTCGATCATGGTGCCCGAGTCCACATAGGCGCCGAGATTGACGAAGCAGGGCATCAGCACCACCCCGGGCGCGACATAGGCCGAATGGCGCACCACGCAGCCCGGCACCGCGCGGAAGCCCGCTGCGCGGAAGCGCGCCGCGTCCCAGCCGTCGAATTTCGAGGCGACTTTGTCCCACCACGCGGCTTTGCCCGGCCCGCCCGTGATCACGCTCATGTCGTTGAGGCGGAACGAGAGCAGCACCGCCTTCTTGAGCCATTGATTGACCCGCCAGTCGCCATTCGCGCCCCTCTCGGCGACGCGCGCCTCGCCTCGGTCGAGGAGTTCGAGCGCCGCCTCCACCGCCTCGCGCACCGGGCCCTTGGTAGCCGGGCCGACTCCATCGCGCTGGTCGAAGGCGTCGTCGATGGTGCGGGCAAGCTCGGCGTGGGACATGGAATTTCCTCGGCGACTTTAGGCGGCGGTTTGTCGAGGGAAGGCCAACCGATGTCAAGAGAACCTGCTTCATCTCTCGCCGCCTGCGGGGAGAGGGAGATCGCCGCTCATCGCAACAGCGCGCGCAGTCGGCGATTGAAGGTATCGGCCGCCTCGTACTGCACCCAATGTCCGGCGTCAGGGAAAATCTCGAAGGGCGCTCCCGGTTGAAAGCGCCGCAGGAAGTCCCTGCGCTCGTCGAGATAGGGGCGCGGCGGTGACGTCGAATTCGCCCCAGATGCCGGCCAGCCTCCCCTTGAAGCCCGGCAGGCACTCGGCGAGCGCCCCGGTATGGGTCACGTGCTTTCCGCGCACCCGCGAACGCTCGGCATTGATGGTCTGCACGTGGATCGCAAGCTCGTCGATCTTGCCGGGATCGTGGAACATGAGGATTTCGAGATTGCGGTGATGCGCCTTGCGCTTCTCCTCCGGCGTCGGGAGGCGGCGCCAGGACCCGAGCGGCTCCATCGGCGCCCGCGTCGCATTGGTGCCGGTGCTGCCGACGAGCACCAGGCATTGCGCGCGCGCGCCGCAATGGCGCGCGACATAGCCCGAGATCAGCCCGCCCATCGAGAATCCCGTAATCGCAAAGCGCCCATCGGCTCCGATGATCGTGTCGAGACCGGTGGCAAGCGTCCCGGCAATGCGTTCCGCGGAGATCGGCGGCGCCGGGTTGCCGGACCAGCCGGAGCCCGGAATGTCCGGAACGACCAGCATGAAGTCCCGCGCCAGGTCCTCGATGTTGCGGATCCAATGCATCCAGCTCCCGGTGCCCCCATGCAGCAGCACGAGCGGATCGCCGCGCCCCCAGATGCGCCAGACCACGTCGCCGTCGCCGCCCGGCGTCGTGACACGTGAACGCTGGCGCTCGAGCGCGGCGACGAATTCGGCGGGCGTCGGCTTTGTGGATGCTTGCGTGGTGGCTTCTGCCATTGATTCGATTCTCCATGAGCGGCCGATTTCGGCGACCGATCATATTCGACAATTCATGGTCGATCCTTGGCCACCCCTTCCAGGAATCCGGCCAGGTCGTCGGTGACATGATCGACATGGGGCGCGTCGCGGCCTTCGAGCTCCCAGTCCTCGCGAAACACTTCGCGCGTCTTTTCGGGCACCACCAGCACGGTGGTCATGCCGAGCGCATGCGGCACCTCGAGGTTGCGGGCGAGATCCTCGAACATGGCCGCCTTGCCGGCATCGATGCCATGGGTGCTGAGGAAGCGGTCGTAGGTCTGCGACGATGGCTTCGGCTCGAGCTCGGCGGCGACGATGTCGAACACGTCGTCGAATTGGCGCTCGAGCCCGAGCCGCGCCAGCACCGCGCTGGCATGGCGGCGGGTGCCGTTGGTGAGGACGAGCTTGCGGCCGGAGAGCTTCTCGATCGCGGCCCCGAGCGCCGGGTTCGCTTCGAGCGGCGAATGGTCGATCTGGTGCACGAAGTCGAGGAAGTCGTCGGGCGCCATGCCGTGCTCGGTCATCAGCCCGCGCATCGAGGTGCCATAGCGCTTGTAATAGTCCTTCTGCAGCCGGAACGCTTCCTCGTGCGTGATCTTAAGAAACTGCGCAATATACGCGCGGATGCGCTCGTCCACCTGCTGCCAGAGATTGACGTGATGCGGATAGAGCGTGTTGTCGAGATCGAACACCCAGGTCTCGACCTGGCCGAAGCCGCGCGGCGGGGGGCGGGTCCGGGAATTCATCATTACGAGGCTCACCGCATCATCAGCGTGCCGGCGCCGTGGTCGGTGAGAAGCTCGAGCAGCACCGCATGCGGGACCCGGCCGTCGAGGATGGCGACGCCCTCGACGCCCTGCTCCAGCGCGTAGAGGCAGGTCTCGACCTTGGGGATCATGCCGCCGGAGATGGTGCCGTCGGCGATCAGGCGGCGGGCGTCGTCGGCGGAGAGTTCCTTGATCAATTGCTTGGACTTGTCGAGCACGCCCGGCACGTCGGTGAGGAGGAGGAGGCGCTTGGCCTTGAGCGCGCCGGCAATGGCGCCGGCGAAGGTGTCGGCATTGACATTGTAGGTCACGCCGTCGGCGGAGGTCGCGAGCGGCGCCAGCACCGGGATCAGATCGCGGCCGAGGATCTGCGTGAGCACGGTCACGTCGACCTTCTCGGGCTCGCCGACGAAGCCGAGGTCGACCACCTTTTCGATGTTGGAGCCGGGATCGGCGACGCTGCGGGCAAGCTTGCGGGCGAGCACCATGTTGCCGTCCTTGCCGCAGAGCCCGACCGCCTTGCCGCCGGCCCCGTTGATGAAGCCGACGATCTGCTTGTTGATCGATCCCGCGAGCACCATCTCGACGATCTCGATCGTGGCGGCGTCGGTGATGCGCAGCCCGCCTGCGAATTCCGACTTGATGCCGAGCCGCTTGAGCATCTCGCCGATCTGCGGTCCGCCGCCATGCACGACCACGGGATTGATGGCGGTTTGCTCCATCAGCACGATGTCGCGGGCGAAATTCCGCGCCGTCTCCTCCTCGCCCATGGCGTGGCCGCCATATTTCACCACCACGTTCGCTTCGTCGTAGCGCTGCATGTGCGGCAGCGCCTCCGACAGGATGCGGGCGATGTCGTGCGGCGAAACGGTCATGGCGCGGTCCTCGAGCCCCATGTCGGCATGCGGCGCAGGCCGCTGCCTTTTAGCGGGCGGGGCGGGAGGGGGGAAGGGGACGTTGCCCGTCCTCATCCCCTTTCCGCCAGCAGGCGGGCGACTGCCGCGCGCAGCTCGGGGAGCCCTGCGCCGCTGCGGGTCGAGGTCGCGAGCATCTCGGGATAGGCGGCCGGATGCTTGGCAAGCGCCGCGCTGGTCGCGGCGATGCGGGCGTCGAGGTCGGCGGGTTTCACCTGGTCGGCCTTGGTGAGCACGATCTCGAAGTTCACCGCCGCCCGGTCGAGCGCGGCGATGATGTCGTCGTCGGGGGCTTTGAGGCCGTGGCGGGCATCGACCAGGAGGTAGACGCGCGCGAGATTGGCGCGCCCCTTGAGAAAGGCATGAATGAGCGCGGTCCAGGCCTTGACCTTGGTCTTGGCGGCGGCGGCATAGCCATAGCCCGGCATGTCGACGAGCACGAGGTTGCGTCCGCCGGCAAAGAAGATGAGCTCCTGGGTGCGGCCAGGCGTGTGCGAGGTGCGCGCGAGCGCGTGGCGGCCGGCAAGCGCGTTGATCAGGCTCGACTTGCCGACATTGGAGCGGCCGGCAAAGGCGATCTCGAGGCCGCGCATCGGCGGCAGCGCCGCAAGCGACCCCGCGGCGGCGACGAATTGCCAATCCCCCGCGAACAACTTGCGGCCGGTTTCGATTTCGGTGGGGATGAAATCGCTCATCGCCAAGCTCGTGCACACCACTGGAAAGGCGAGCTGTGTCCCGGGCGCAGCGCAGCACGAAGTGATGCGATGCAGACCCGGGACCGTCCCACACGCGGTGTTTGCGGCGGTCCCGGATCAGCGGTGCACCACGACGCGCACGCAGTCAGGCTTGCGCAAACCGCATCACCTGTGTGTCTGCGTGCGCGTCGCGCTGCACCGCATCCGGGACACAGGATCACGATCCGCTCATTGGCGAGTCACGCCTAACTTGGCGATGAAGAGCCGCTCACGCCGGGGTCACTTTTTTTTTTGGAGAACAAGTTTTTCACGCTTTGCCAAGCACGCTTGAGATTGTCGAACAGCTCGATCTTGGCGCCATGCTTGTGCATGATCACGCTTTGCTGGAGCACCGAGAGCGTGTTGTTCCAGGCCCAGTAGATCACCAGGCCGGCGGAGAAGCTCGCCAGCATGAAGGTGAAGATCAAGGGCATCCAATCGAAGATCATCTTCTGGGTCGGGTCGGGAGGCGGCGGGTTGAGCTTCATCTGGAACCACATGGTCACGCCCATGATGAGCGGCCAGACGCCGAGATGAAGGAACGGTCCGACCACTGGCAGGATGGTCGGATCGAACGGTATGAGGCCGAACAAAGTGAAAATATTGGTCGGATCCGGCGCCGAGAGGTCCCTGATCCAGCCGAAGAACGGCGCGTGCCGCATCTCGATGGTGACGAACAGCACCTTGTAGAGCGCGAAGAAGACCGGGATTTGGACCACGACCGGCAGGCAGCCCGCGACCGGGTTGATCTTCTCCTTCTTGTAGAGCTCCATCATCGCCTGCTGCTGCTTCATCTTGTCGTCGGCATAGCGCTCGCGGATCGCCACCATCTCCGGCTGCACCGCCTTCATCTTCGCCATCGAGGCGTAGGACTTGTTGGCGAGCGGGAAGAAAATGCCCTTGATGATTACAGTCACTGCAAGGATCGCAAGTCCAAAGTTGCCAAGGAACTTGTACATCCAGTCAATGGACCAGAACATTGGCTTCGTTAATAGATACAAGCGTCCCCATTCAATTAGCAGGTCGAAATGGTTGAGCCCAAATTGTTGATTGTACGCGTCAATCAACGCAACTTCTTTGGGGCCTGCAAATAGACGCGTGTCGTTGCCTACCCCAGCTCCCGGAGCGATAGTCTGCGCCTGACCCACATAATCGCTCTGGTAAGTCTTGAGCGTCCCGATACTGCCCGATGAGAAGCTTACCTGAATCTGCGCATTCTGGTCCGGAATCAAAGTTGCGCCCCAATAAGCGTCGGTGAAGCCGAACCACGTGTTTTGGACGCTAAAGCTCAACTTCTTTTCTTCGAGTGTCTTGTAGGACTCCTCGTGGCATTCGAGCGATAAGCTAAAACCGCTTTGGCGTAGGCACCTGTCACCGAGAACACCAATTGGACCTTCATGTCGAATGGCGTATCCGCTGATTTCGGGTGTGCCGTGGCGCGAGATGAGGCCGTAGGCGTAAAGCATTACCGCCGCGTCGCTCTTGTTACTGACTTCGTTGCGAACCGTGAACAGATATTTGTCGTCGACCGCGATCGTGCGGCGGAACTCGAGCCCCTCGCCATTGTCGTAGACGAGCGTCACTTGATGATCGACCGTTAGTGGGCCTGTGCCCTCCTGCGTCCATAATGTGTTTTCATCAGGCACCTTGACTTTCACGCCGCTCGGAGCAGTCCAGCCGAACTCCGCATAGAACGGGTGCGGGGCGCCTGACGGCTCAAGCAGCACGATCGCTGGCGAGGTCGGGTCGACGGTCTCGCGGTATTTCACCAAGGCGAGGTCGTCGATGCGGCCGCCCTTGAGCGCGAGCGAGCCGGCAAGCCGCGGCGTCTCGATCCGCACCCGTGGGGAGGCGGCGAGCGCGGCGTCGCGCGTCATCGGCTGGGGCGCCGTCGCGCTTGGCTGGCCGGGCGGCTGCGGCGTGCCGACGCCGGGCTGTTGCGGACCGCTGGGCTGTTGCGGGGCGCCAGGCTGGGTCGGAGCCGGTGCTTGCTGCTGGGTCTGCTGTTGCTGAGCGATCTGCTTCTGCTTCTCCATCTGCGGGATGCCGAAGAAAATCTGCCACCCGATCAGGATGGCCGCCGACAGCGCGAGGAAGAGGAGCGTATTCTTCTGATCGTTCATCTCAATGGCTCGTATCGCTCGAGGCGCTGCCTCGCCGGTCGCGACCCTTTGCCGCCGGTTCATTGGCCTCGGGGCGCCGCGCATCCAGCCGCTGCAGCGCCCCTTCGAACTCCGAGATCATGCGCTTGAACGACAGTTTCAAGGCGGCGCGCCGCCCGATCAGCACATAATCATGGCCTGCGCGCAGCTTCATTGGGGCCGAAAGCCGCACGACCTCCCTGAGCCTGCGCCGCACACGGTTGCGCTCGACTGCGCTGCCGACCTTTCTCGACACGGTGAAGCCGACCCGGACTGGACCGCGATCGTTTCGTCCGCGCGCTTGCAGCACGAAGGCCGAAGTCGCGACCTTCGCCCCGCTCGCGGCGGCCAGGAAATCGGCCCGCTGCCTCAACCGCTGCATCAAAGCGACGCCGGGCGCCGGCCGCAGGGCGTCAGGCGCTGAGCCGCTTGCGGCCGCGGGCACGGCGGGCGGCAAGCACCCTGCGGCCGCCCTTGGTCGCCATGCGGGCGCGGAAACCGTGGCGGCGCTTGCGCACCAGCTTGCTCGGTTGATAGGTCCGCTTCACGGCTCTTGTCTCCGCTCGCTGAGGCTGCCGCCGAAGGGCTGTTGGCGCGGCGACGGAGGCATTCTCCCGCGCCTGAAACCGCCATTTGTCGGGGGTCGCCGCCTCGTTTCAAGTTCCGCGGCTTATAAGGGCGCGGCCCCGGCCCGTCAATGAAGCCCCGACCGGCGAGCCCCGGATTCGAGTCCGGGTGCGAGCCTGTGCTCCGGGTGTAGCGGGGACCCGAGGGTGGTGCGCTGCAGACCCTCAAAACTCGGTGAAATGCCTTCGCCGCCTCGGGCCCTTGTGTATAGATCGTCCGGCTCCTGTCTCCGCTGCATTCCCTCCACGCGAGCTGCCGCCGAACGCATGCCCACGAATCATCAGCCCGCTGCCTCGCCCGAAACGACCGATCGCCGCCGGTTTCGGCTTGCCCGGCTGATCCCGCTCGCCGTGATCGCGAGCCTCGCGCTCCTCGTCTATGCGACCGGCTGGCATCGCGAGCTGACGCTCGAAACGCTGGTGAAGCACCGCGCCGCGATCGACGGCTTCATCGCCGCCCACAGGCCCGCCGCCATTGCGGCCTTCATCGGGCTCTATATTGCCGTCGCGGCGCTCTCGATTCCGGCAGGCGCACTGCTGACGATCACCGGCGGCTTCCTGTTCGGCACGATCTTCGGCGCGCTGGCGGCGATCGTGGGCGCGAGCATTGGCGCGACCATCCTCTTCCTGATCGCCAGAAGCGCGGTCGGGGAGCACTTGTTGCGCCGCGCCGGCCCGTTCGCGGCCCGCTTCGCCGAAGGCTTCCGCGCCGATGCCTTCAGCTATCTCCTGGTCCTGCGGCTCGTTCCGGTGCCGTTTTGGCTGGTGAATCTCGTGCCCGCGCTGTTCGGCGTTCCGCTTGCGACCTATGTCGCCGCGACCGTCCTGGGGATCATTCCCGCCACCTTCATCTTCGCGTTCTTCGGCGCCGGGTTAGACACCGTCATCGCCGCCCAGCAGGCGACCTATGCGGCCTGTCTTGCCGCCGGCGGCGCCGATTGCCGGATCGGCTTCGATCCCAACAGCGTGCTCACGCCGACGCTGCTCGGCGGCCTGATCGGGCTTGGATTGCTCGCGCTGCTGCCGGTCGTCGTCAAACGCCTCTGGTGGCGTGGCGAGAGCGCCAAGCCCGAGATCGGAAATTCCTGACCGCCCCTTCGGTCGAAGGACAGCCATGGCGGAGCGCATCAAAGTCGACCTCTGCGTCATCGGCGCGGGTTCCGGCGGCCTCGTGGTCGCGGCGGCGGCTGCTGCCTTCGCCGTGCCGGTGGTGCTGATCGAGAGGGGCAGGATGGGCGGCGAGTGCCTCAATACCGGCTGCGTGCCGTCGAAAGCGCTGATCGCGGCGGCAAAGCGCGCCCGCTCGATCGCCGAAGCGGCTGCGTTCGGCATCACCGCGCAGCACATCGCGGTCGATTTCGGCCGCGTGCACGCGCACGTGCACGAGGTCATCGCCGCGATCGCGCCCAACGACTCGCGCGAGCGCTTCACCGGCCTCGGCGTGCGGGTGATCGAAGGCGCCGCGCGCTTCAAGAACAAAAAGACCGTCGCCGTCGGCGAGGCGATCGAGATCAGGGCGCGGCGCTTCGTCATCGCCACCGGATCATCGCCCGCGGTGCCGCCGATTCCCGGGCTCGACAGCACGCCCCACCTCACCAACGAGACGATCTTCGACCTCGCCATCTGCCCCGCGCACCTGATCGTCATCGGCGCCGGCCCCGTCGGGCTCGAGCTCGCGCAGGCCTTCCGCCGCCTCGGCGCCGAGGTCACGGTGGTGGAAGCCGCCGCGCCGCTCTCGCACGAGGACCCCGAATGCGCGGAGGTCGTGCTCGATCAACTCGAGCGCGAGGGGATCGCGATCCGGTCGGGAGTCGCGGTCGCGCGCGTGAATTCGGCCGGTTCGAAGATTGAGGTCGTGCTCGCGGGCACGAGCGGCGAGGAGACGATCGAGGGAACCCACCTCCTGGTCGCGACCGGGCGGCGGCCGAATCTCGACGGGCTCGGCCTCGATCGGGCGCGAATCAAGCACGGGCCCAAGGGCATCATCGTCGACAAAGGGCTGCGGACGACCAACCGGCGCGTTTACGCGATCGGCGATGTCGCCGGCGGGCCGCAGTTCACCCATGCCGCCAGCTATCACGCCGGCCTCGTGATCCGGAGCGCGCTGTTTCGGCTGCCGGTGCGGGTCAAGGAGGAGGCGATCCCGCGGGTTACGTTCACCGAGCCCGAACTCGCCCAGATCGGCCTGACCGAGGCCGAGGCCACGCGCCAAGGTCACGGAATCTGCGTGCTGCGCTGGCCCTACCGCGAGAACGATCGCGCCCAGGCCGAGCGCGAGACGACGGGTCACATCAAAGTGGTGACCACCAGGAAAGGCCGGATTCTCGGTGCCACCATCGTCGGCGCGGGCGCAGGCGAGTTGATCGCCACCTGGGTGCTGGCGATCAGCCGCGGCCTGAATATCCGGGCCTTCGCCGGTATCGTGGTGCCGTATCCGACCCTGGCCGAGATTGGCAAACGCGCCGCCATTACTTATCTGACCCCAAGTTTGACGAGTCCTTGGGTGCGGCGCATCATAGCCTTCCTGCGCCGTTTCAGATGAGTGGTTGCTCCCCCGCCGGAGCGCTTGTTTCTACCCCGCTTGCGGGGAGAGGGTCGGGGTGAGGGGACTCTCCACAGATTGAGTGCTGGGAGCGGGCGCCTCAGGACAACGGGTCGCGTTCCAAGGTCTGCGAAGCACGGTAAGGACATGACGGATCAGCCCGCCACGGGTGAGGAACGCGTCCCCGAGCGCACTCCCGAGCGCGGGTTGCGCCTGGGGCTCTCGGGCAAGCTCCTCGTGCTCACGATCCTGTTCGTGATGATCGCGGAGGTGCTGATCTATGTGCCCTCGATCGCCAATTATCGCTTGAACTGGCTCAACGACCGTCTCTCGGCCGCCTATACCGCCGCGCTGGTGTTCGAAGCGGCGCCCGGGAGCACCGACACGCGCCCTGGCTCCGCCATCCCCGACAGCCTCGCGCGCCAGATCCTCGACAGCATCGGCGCCCGCGCCGTCGCCATGAAGATCGGGCAGTCGCGCCGCCTGCTCGCGATCTCCGACCTGCCGCCGCCGATCGATCAGGACATCGATATGCGCAACATGTCCTGGTACATGGCGATCATCGACGCCTTCGACACCATGCTCTCGACCGAGAACGACGTGATGCGGGTGGTCGGGCCGGCGCCGATGGGCGGCGAGTTCGTCGAGATCGTGCTCGACGAGGCGCCTTTGCGCAAGGCGATGCTGCGCTATTCCGGCACCATCATGGGGTTGTCGCTGCTGATCTCGGGCATCACCGCGACGCTGGTCTTCTTTTCGCTGCATTTGATGTTCGTGCGGCCGTTGCGTCGGATTACCGCCAACATGATCGCCTTCCATCAGGCGCCCGAGAATCCTTCGAGCATCATCGTGCCCTCCGGCCGCCGGGACGAGATCGGCACCGCCGAGCGCGAGCTCGCGGCGATGCAGCACGACCTCGCCTCGATGCTGCAGCAGAAGAACAGGCTCGCCGCGCTCGGGCTTGCGGTCTCGAAGATCAACCACGACCTGCGCAACCTGCTCACCTCCGCGCAGCTCTTCTCCGAGCGCCTGTCGAGCCTCAAGGACCCGGCGGTGCAGCGCTTCGCGCCCCAGCTCATGCGCGCGCTCGAACGCGCGATCGCGTTCTGCCAGTCGACCTTGTCCTATGGCCGCGCCCAGGAGCCGCCGCCCGACCGCCGCATGATCGCGCTCGAGCCCCTGGTCGAGGAGGTGCGCGACACGCTCGGCCTCGACCCGCAGGGGCGGGTGCGCTGGATCGGCGCGGTCGAGCGCGGCCTCACGGTCGATGCCGATCCCGACCAGCTCTTTCGCATCCTGCTCAACCTCGCGCGCAATGCGATGCAGGCGCTCGAAGGCCGTGCCGCCAAGGATCCCGGCCGCGATCAGGTGCGCATCACCGGCCGGCGCGAGGGCGCGGTGGTGGTGATCGAGGTGTCCGACACCGGCCCGGGAATTCCCGACCAGGCGCGCGCGCACTTGTTCGAGGCCTTCCAGGGCTCGACCCGCACCGGCGGGACTGGGCTCGGGCTCGCGATCGCCGCCGAGGTCGTGCGGGTGCACGGCGGCGACATCCGCCTGGTCGAAGGCACGATCGGCGCGACCTTCCGCGTCACCATCCCCGACCGCGCCGTCGAGCTCCAGGCGAGGCGAGGCGAGCGCGCCCGGGCGTGAGCAGCGGCGGCGTCGCGCGCGCTTCGCTTGCCGGACTCCATCTAACGGCTGCCGCCGGCATCGACGCCCTGAAGCAGCGCTTCGATATGCGCGATGATTTCTCGCTTCGCATCGTCGTACTCGAGGCTCGCCGGCGGTACGTCGTTCCAACGCTCGATGGGGACATTGCCGATCGCGTCGACATTGCCGTCGTAGCCGATGACGACCACCCGGGTTGCGTTGGTCGTATCCGCCGCCGTCACCGCCTGAGGCCGCAAGGCCTTCACCTGGAATCCATCCACGAACATTTTCTGGACGAGCCTCGGCGGTACTCTGGCATCGACGGTCTGGGTGCTGGCGGCCCGTGAGACGGCCCGGACGGCAAGACCGCGCTGCTCCGCGATCTGATTGAACAGCGTCGCAGCCACCAGGCTCTTTGATGAGCCATGTTCGCATATAAAAACCACAGTCGAGGCGGTCGCGACTTTTGCTTCGTCGGCATAGGCGCGCCCCGCGAGCGCCATGACAAATACGCCGGCGAGAACGGCAGATCGGGTGCTGATCATGATTGTCACCACGTCCTTTCAGGGTTGAAGAAAGAGAGCCGGCTTCCATGCCTGCGGCGAGCTTGGCTGCGGGCCCTCGTTGCGTCTGCTCAAAGCGAGGCGGAGATTTTACTGACCTAGGTTCAAGTTTTGCCGGGTGCTCGCTTTCACCCGCCTGGCAGTCAGTTCGACAATTCCGCCGCCCGACCCCGCGGGGTTGCTCCACTTGATTTCATCGTTCGTGAACGAGGTCACCGTCCGAGGCTGATCGCCGCCATTCCAATTCGGATAGCTCGCGCCGTCGATCTTGAGAGTGACGATCTTGCCCGCCACCGAGTAGTCGCCGAACAGCGAAAGGCTTCCCTGGACGACGGCCTTGTTTTCGTCGGGCGTTCCCTGGATTCGATTTGCGGCCGCGAACTTGGGAAGATCGGAACGCACGATGATGATCGAGTAGCGACCGCTGCCGTCGAACATCACCGACCCTTTCGGATTGGCGCCGAATGTCGGGCTTCTGCCGCCATCGGGGCGCACCGTGTCGACCGAGGTCACTGTCCAGGCGCCGACCAGGTCGTCTGCCGTCTGCGCGGCGGCCGTCCCGGTATGGGCAAGTCCGAAGCCCAGACATGCAATTGTGCTCAGGGCGATTGAGGTAGGTCGATTCATGGTCCTTCTCCTTGCAGGTTTGGTTGCAGACACGCAGGTCGTTGATCGGTTTGAATTGGCGGATCGCAGGATCAGTCGCTGGTCATTTTTCCCTCCTGGAATGCGGATGTTCGTCGCCCAAGTGCTCAACTTCGCCGAAGCCGCCATCGCGCTTTTCGGCAAACCGCGAGATTCGTTTCCTTGCGCCGCCAGGCGCGGCAGGATGGAGAGGATCGGGCCTTCAAGCAGCAATTTGGTCCGCGCTGCGACCGGCCGCGGCGCAGCGCACGGAGATGGCAATGACGACGGAAAAATCGCGATGCTTCGGTAGGTCACATGCGCTCCTTGCCCGCAGCGGGCCTAGAGCAGCACTTGGACGGAAGCGTCTTTTGCAAACCGGGCGGCTGCGTTGCTTGCCCGATGGGGCGTGAGGATATCCGATGATCGGGGACGCTTGCAAAGCATCATTTCTCCGTCGTGCCGGAGAAAATTTCATGACTTGAAGGAAGTCAGCGTTGCCAGAATCACTTTTGGACCGCGCGCAAAGCCTCTTGTGGCGCTGGCGGCTCCGCGCAATCCAGCCTCAAATTTAGTCCGCCGATGTTTCAGTATTTCGGACGATGCGACACGGCCCACGCTCGGGCATGCCAGATCGGCGCGCGAGGCGGCAGTGATGCTCGGAAGCGTCCGACGCTCGGCAGCGCCTCCATGCTTTCCCGCCACCGCCGGATATGCGGCTTGGTCGCGAGCATGTCCTGTCCGTCCTTGTGAAAGCCGAGCGAGGTCATCATCGGGAGCATGGCGAAGTCGGCCAATGTGGGTTCGGCGCTGATCAGGAAGCCTTGACCATGGCCGAGCTCGCGCTCCAGCACGTCGAGCGCGTTGGCGACGTTCGGCAACGCCGCCGCCACGACCTTTTCATCGGACTGGATATCGAGTTCCGGAAACACGCTGCGCTCGTGCCCCAGGTGATAGACGATCCAGTAATAGTAATAGCTTCCGACGGCGCTGATCCATTGCATCATTCGCCCTCGCTCGCGCGGCGAATCCGGCTGCAGCCGCGGCCCGTCGAAGGCCTCGTCGACATAGGTCATGATCGCGCTGGTCTCATACAGCCGGAATCCGTCATGCTCGAGGATCGGCACCCGGTTGAAGGGATGCAGCGCCAGATGCGCCGGAGTGCCCATCTCGGCCTCGAGGTCGTTGAACTCGAACGCAACCCCTTTGTGGGTCAGCACCAAGCGGACCATGTTGACAAAGGTGCTGCGCTCAAAACCGTGCACGATCACTCGGGTCATGGCTGGCTCCTCGCCTCGATTCCGATTGCGGGGAACGCAACGCCGACCGGCACATTCCCCCTCACTCGCACGACCGAGCTCGGGACGGCGCCTGGACGCAAGCTCTTTTGCGATCGATGCGGCTGCGTTTGGGTGCCCGACCGGGCGTGCGGATATCCGATGATCGGGAAGCGCTTGCAAAGTATTATTTCTCTGGCATGCCTTAGAAGATATCATGACCGCAGGGGATCACCGTTGCCAGAACCACTTTGCGGTCTCGCGCAAGGCCGCTGGCCGTGACACCCCGATGTCTCGCAGGAGGTGGTCATCCAGTCCGCCGAGGGCTTGGCGTTGACGGCTCCGCGCGATCCAGGCGCGAATGACGGCTGCGCCGTTGCCCGGCAAGAATGTGGCCATCCCATGCCCGGAGAGGCCTATGCTTCGAGTTTTTTCGTCGCCGGATGGCGCTGATCCGACAACGAGCAGTTTCGACATCCGGGTGCTCCGATCCTGATCCGGCCCAGCATGTGACGCAGCCGGGGAGCCGGATTGGTAGCGGCAGCAGAGCATCGCCCCAAAGCATCCTTTCTCTATCCTGCCCGAGCTTTTCTCATGCAGGCTGGCCAGACTTCGCCGGGCGCCTGACAGGCGCCGCAAGCGCCGCCGACGCGCGGAGGCCGCGGCGCTGCGCGCCGGCAGAGCCTTGCCAATGAGGATCGGAGCCTATAGCTATGGCCCCCGCTCCGCGCCGCTTTGTCCGGCGTGGACTTTTCTCACGCGCGACGCGCAACAGCGCCCGTAGCTCAGCTGGATAGAGCACCAGACTACGAATCTGGGGGTCGGAGGTTCGAATCCTTCCGGGCGCGCCACTTCGGTACAAAACTGGACACGGACATCCTCAATGCACATGGCATCCTGGCCAGCATAAGCCGTGTCGGCAATCCCTACGACAACGCCAAGGCCGAGAGCTTCATGAAGACGCTCAAACAAGAAGAGGTCGACGCAAGCAGCTACCGCAATGCCCATCGTGCAAGGCGGCAGATCGGCGCATTCATCGAGGACGTCTACAACCGCCAAAGGCTGCACTCGGCGCTCGACTACCAACCACCCGCCGAGTTCGAGGCTCAGATGCGTCACAGAATCCTGGGCATCGCGGCGCCTCTCAGTTGGGGTTTTCAAGGCATGCGGAAATCTACCGCGATGAAGGATGCCAACTTCCATGCGATCCCATAACGAACCAGGCCGGCGTGATCTCTCACGTCGACCTGTCACTCATCGCAGTGAGTTTCCACCGGCTATTCCTCGGCGGGTTGCTCCCCAGCAGAGCCCGCTTCCGCTTCGCCGGCCGCTCGCCTATACCTCCTTGCACGAAGCTGACGCAAGCCCGCGTCAGCCAACACCCAACCTGTCTCCCAATTTCCGTGTCTCACTCACGGGGTGCAGTCCAATGCACTGTCACCGTAATTCGGCAGGCCAACATTAGCATGCGCGCCCTGCGCGCTGTGGAGATTAAATTCGACAATGGCGGCAACCGGCTAAGCGCAGTGAACCATGAACAGGAGGTTGGCATGTACATGCAATGGGACTTCCTTCTATTGGTGACATTGGCGGCAGCGGCTGCGACGCCTGCCGTCGGGCAGACGTCAACCGTTGAGGCAGCCAGCATCGGTACACCAGGCGCCGCAACCATCCCGGATTTCTCGGGCGTTTGGCGTCACCCCTCCCTCCCCGGCCTCGAGCCATTGGCATCGGGTCCAACCTCGTTGACGAACCGGGTGCGCCGCCGCAGCGACGGCGCGAGCGACTACAATCGACTGGTCGGTGATTATACCAATCCGATCCTGCAACCCTGGGCGGCCGCAGTCGTGAAGAAGTACGGCGAACTTTCGATGGCCGGCGTGACCTATCCGAATCCGGCCAACCAATGTTGGCCCGAACCCGTGCCGTTCATTTTTAAGCATTTTGGAATGCAGATGCTGCAGCAGCCGCACCAGATCACGATCCTGTATAGCGAGGATCATGAAGTCCGCCGCGTGCGCATGAACCAGCCACATCCGGCGCAAATAACGCCGTCTTGGTATGGGGATTCCGTCGGCCACTACGAAGGCGACACGCTGGTGATAGACACCGTGGGGACCAAGACCGACCGGCCGTTTGCCATGCTTGACTTGTACGGCACGCCGTACACCGAGAAGCTGCACGTGGTGGAACGCTATCGGCTGCTTGATTACGAAGACGCGAAAGAAGGGTTGGAACGGGACGCGAAAGAAAATCAACTTGTCCAGAGGGACACAATGGACCGCAAGGCCAAGGGCAAATACTTGCAGGTCCACATCACTGTCGAGGATGAAGGCGTCTTCACGACGCCTTGGTCCGCGACCGTGACCTATGGGCGCTCGTTGATTGAATGGCTGGAAATTGTCTGCGCTGAAAACAGGCATGAGTACTACAACAACAAAGAGTCCGACGTTCCGAAGGCCGACAAATCGGATTTCTGAAAGGGCGATAGGGCTTCGGGAGCATTTGCACTTGTCGCGCGGTCGACCAGTCGTCTGCGCAAATTGACTCGTGCGCGGACGCTCCGTTTTGCACCGGGCGGCACCGTCGACATCGTGGGCGCCAGCGAGACACCATCGCGGTGCCACGGAAAATTACGTTCCGCTGCACCGTGACCGGGGCTATAGTGGCAGCATTGGGTTTGAATCTTGGAGGAGGACGCCACGATGAATTCCACTCGCCGCAGTCTCATTCGCCGCGGGGCCGCACTGGTGGCCACGGGTGCGCTCGCCGGTTCCGGACTTTTCGCGCCAAGCCGCGCATGGGCGCAAGGCGCGGCGGGGCTGCCGATGCCCGACGTCAAGGCGCTGGTTTTCGACACATTCGGCACCCTCGTGGATTGGCGCAACGGTGTTGCGCGCGAAGCGGAACGAATTCTCAAGCCAATGGGCTATGATCTCGACTGGCTCGCGTTCGCAGAGGCTTGGCGCAGGGAATACGGGCCGAGCATGGAGGAGGTTCGCGTCGGACGGCGGCCGTTCGTCAAGCTGGATATTCTGCATCGGGAAAATCTCGAACGCGTTCTTCCGCGGTTCAAGGTCGAGAAGCTCAATGAGCCGACGCTCGCCGAGCTTAACCTCGCCTGGCACAAACTCGACGCCTGGCCGGACTCCCCTGGGACGCAATCCTCGGTTCCGAGATCGCCCAGGGCTACAAGCCGCAGCCGAAGGTTTATCTGATGACTTGCGAGGCGTTCAACCTCAAGCCCGAGCAGGTCATGATGTGCGCCGCGCACAGCGGCGACTTGTCGTCGGCCCAGAAGCTTGGGCTGCGCACCGGCCATGTCGGGCGGCCGGGGGAGGGCGGCCCGGGTACTGGTGAGACCGAACCGAAGGGGTCGTTCGATGTCGTGGGCAAGAACTTCCACGACTTCGCCGACAAGCTCGGGGTCTGGCCGCGACGCCCGCGCCCGATCGTTTGCTGCTGCTCACGCGGCGCGACGGCGTTCTGTTCACGCCGGCTGCTTCGGTGTCGATCGGCAGCTTTCGCAAGCGCTTGCCGGTTGCCGCAAAGATTGGCAATTACGGTCAATTACGGTGACAGTGCACTTAATTGACATTACACTCCAGCGAAGCCATCATGCGGCATGGCCCGCCTCGCCCGTGTCGTCGTCCCCGGGATTCCGCACCATGTCACGCAACGCGGCAATGGCCGCGCACGCACCTTCTTCGACGACGGTGACTATGCACTCTACCGCGATCTGCTGGCGGAGCGCTGCCGCGCGGCCGGCGTCGAGGTGTGGGCCTGGTGCTTGATGCCCAACCACGTGCATCTCATCCTGGTGCCCTCGGACGTCGACGGGCTGCGCCGGGCGCTGGCGGGCGTGCACCGCCGCTATGCCGGTGTCATTCATGCGCGGCGCAAGCGCACCGGCCATTTCTGGCAGGGCCGGTTCGGCGCTGTCGCCTTGGATGAGGATCATCTCGCGGCGGCATTGCGCTACGTGTCGCTCAACCCGGTGCGGGCGCGTCTGGTCACGCGGCCGCAGGACTGGCGCTGGTCGAGCACGCGCGCGCATCTTAGCGGCAAGGACGACGGGATCACTGCGCGTGCGCCGATCCGTGAGCGTTTCCCGCGCTTTGCGGACGTGCTTGCTGCGGTGCCGGATGGCGATGCCTTCGCGCGCCTGCGCGCTGCTGAGAGCATCGGCCGGCCGCTGGGAGATGATCGATTTCTGACCCGGATCGAGCGCGCCACCAAGCGTCGGCTGCGACCGGGCAAGCGCGGACCAAAACCGCAGGCGGACACGAACGCGGGTAATTAAGTGCACTGTCACCGTAATTTCGTAATTTCGTAATTTACGACTTCGCCGACAAGCTCGGGGTCTGACCGCGGCGCCCGCGCCTAATCGTTTGCTGCCCCTCACGGGCGCGACGGTGTTCCGTTCACGCCGGCTGCTTCAATGCGGCGGTGTCGATCGGCAGCTTTCGCAAGCGTTTGCCGGTTGCCGCAAAGATTGCGTTGGTCACTGCGGGAACGATGGCCGAAGTCCCGGCCTCGCCCATTCCGCCCGGCGGCTCCGAACTCTGGACGATGTGGACCTCGATGGCAGGCGCCTCATTCATGCGCAGGATTTGGTAGCTATCGAAGTTGGTTTGCTCGACACGGCCGTCCTTCAGCGTGATCTCGCCATGGAGCGCCGCCGTGATGCCGAAGATGATCGCGCTCTGGATCTGCGCCCGGACGGTGTCGGGATTGACGACAGTGCCGCAATCGACCGCGCAGACGACGCGCCGGACACGAACCGCGCCATTCTTCGATACTTCAACTTCGGCAATCTGCGCCAGATAGGTCGCAAAGGCGAACTGGACCGAGACGCCACGGCCGACCCTTTCCGGCAACGGCTGTCCCCAGCCGGCCTTTTCCGCGGCAAGCTCGAGGACGGTTTTGGCGCGGGGCGCCTTGTCGAGAAGGGCGAGCCGATAGGCGACCGGATCTTGCTTCGCCGCCACCGCCAGTTCGTCCATGAAGCTTTCGACTACAAAGACGTTGTGCGACGGCCCGACGCTGCGCCAGAACGCCGTCGGAATGCCCGGAGGTTCCACCCGCAGATACTCGACATGCAGGTTCGGGAGGGCATAGGCCAGATCGATCGCGCCCTCGGTCGTATCGGGGTCGAGACCATTGTTGAATCCCGGAGGCAGCCATCTGGCGATGATCGAGGAGCCCGCGAAGCGATGGTTCCAGGCGACCGGCATCCCTTTCGCATCGAGACCGGCGGACATCCGGTCGAAGAAAGTGGGCCGGTACATATCGTGCTGGATGTCTTCCTCGCGGGTCCACACGACCTTCACGGGGCCGTCGACATGCTTGGCGATTTCGACCGCGCGCGTGACACCATCGATCTCCAGGCGACGGCCGAAGCCACCGCCGATCAGATGATTGTGCACGACGACCTTGTCCAACGGCAGGCCCGTGACCTTTGCGGCAGTCGCTTGGGCACGCGGGATGACCTGGCTGCCGACCCAGACTTCGCAGCTATCGTTGCGGACATGCACCGTGCAGTTCATCGGCTCCATTGTCGCGTGCGCGAGGAACGGGACCTGGTACGTCGCCTCGACCTTGGTGGCGGCGTTCGCCATGGCCGTGTCGACATTGCCGACGTTCTGCGCAACCGCTCCCGAATTGAGCGTCGCCTTTTCGAGCTCGGCCACGATCTCTTCCGTATTGAGCTTGGCGTGCGGCCCGTCGTCCCATTCGATCGTCAGGGCCGCCAGCCCTTTCTTCGCAGCGCCCATATGGTCGGCCACGACCGCGACGGCGTCGTCGAGTCGTACGATCTGCCGCACGCCTTTGACGGCCTTGGCCGCCGCATCATCCACGCTCTTCACCCGACCGCCGAAGACGGGCGATTGCGCAAGGGTCGCGATCTTCACGCCCGGCGGTCGAACATCGATGCCATAGACGGCCGTTCCGTTGACCTTCGCCGGCGTGTCCAGACGCTTGGCAGGGGTGCCGATGAGCTTGAAGTCCTGCGGTCGCTTGAGCACCACGCTTTCGGGGACCGGCATGCGAGCGGCGGCGGCGGCAAGGGCGCCATATTTGATGCTTCTCCGCGTGGGCAGGTGACGCACTTCACCGCTTTGCGCACGGCAGGAAGCCGGATCGACATTCCATCGCTTCGCCGCCGCGGACACGAGCATGGTTCTCGCAATCGCGCCGGCTTGGCGCAGGGGCTGCCACGCCGCGCGTACCGCGTTCGAGTTGCCGGTTGCCTGCACCCCGGCCAACAGGGGATTTCCGTAGAGCTTTTCGTTGGGCGGAGCATGCTCCAGCCGCACCTGTTTCAGGTCGACCTCCAGCTCTTCGGCGATCAGCATCGGAATCGAGGTATAGGTGCCCTGGCCCATCTCGACATAGGGCATAGTCAGGACGATCTGCCCATCGCTTCCGATGCGGATGAAGGCGTTGGGCGCGAAGCTGTCGCCGGCAGCCGCTTCGGCTTCGCCGTCTGCGAATGTCAGGCTCAGGCTCAGCATCAGGCCTCCGCCCGCGGCCGCTCCGGCCTGCAGGAAGCTGCGCCGGGAGAGGGCGTTCTCTGACGGGCTGGCGGCTCGGGAAGTGAGGTGATCGAGGATCATTGTCAGCCTCCCTGTCCACTCGACTGCGCGGCCTGCTTGATTGCTTCACGAATGCGGACATAGGTGCCACAGCGGCAGATGTTGCCGGACATCGCGCCGTCGATGTCGGAATCCGTCGGATGTGCGTTGCTCGCCAGCAGCGCCGATGCGGACATGATCTGGCCCGACTGGCAGTACCCGCATTGAACGACCTCCCGGTCGAGCCAGGCCTTCTGGATCTTGGCGCCCGCCGCGGTCGCGCCGATGGCCTCGATCGTCGTGATCTTGGAGTTGCCGATGCTGTCGATCGGGGTGATGCAGGAACGCGCTGCGACGCCGTCGATATGCACGGTGCAAGCGCCGCAGAGCGCGACGCCGCAGCCGAACTTCGTGCCGGTCATGCCGAGCACGTCGCGCAACACCCACAGGAGCGGGGTGTCACCGTCGACATCGACCGTCCGATCGACGCCGTTGACCTTGATCTTGGTGGCCATCGCTATCTCCTGGCTATTCGCGTGGATCGGGGATGCGAAGGATGGCGGCATTCGATCCGCCTCCAGCATTGCCTTGCAATTTATATGCGTACGCATCTATTATTGTACTATGCACATGCATAATTACTTGCGTACTCACGTTAATGTGAACGCAAGGTCCGCTTTGCCGACGAGACTGGGGGATGACGAATGAAAGCCAGGGCACGCAATGAGTTGCTCGCTGAATGCGCCTGTTTCGATCTGCGAAAGGCGACGCGGGCGGTCTCACGTATGTACGACGACTTCCTGCGGGACGCCGGGGTGAACGGCACGCAGTTTTCACTGCTTCGCCTGATCCGCACGGAAAAGGAGATTTCGGTCTCCACGCTTGGTCGTTACATGGTCATGGACCGAACCAGCATCACCCGCGCGCTTGTTCCTTTGCAACGGGACAGCCTGATCAGCAGTCGCCCCGGCGCTGACAAGCGCATCCGCATCGTCTCGCTCACGAAGAAAGGCCTCAAGCTCGTCGAGGACGCCGAGCCGAAGTGGCGCCGGGCACAGGAGGCTTTGATGGAGGCGATCGGCGAGGACCGTTGGAGCGCGATGTCCAGCCTGCTCCGGGACACCACCCGCATGGTGCGGCACAGGACCGTTGAGGAAGGCACACTTTAGCGAAGCCGAAACGCCAACGATCCAAAGGTTGCGGACCTGGCCACAACAAGGAGAACCTGACATGAAAACCCATGGATCAGCCGTATGGCAGGGCGGACTCAAGGACGGCAAAGGCGCCATCTCGACCAAGAGCGGTGCGCTCAAGGACTATCCCTATGGCTTCGCCAGCCGCTTCGAGGGCAAGCCCGGCACCAATCCGGAAGAACTCATCGGGGCGGCGCACGCCGGATGCTTCACGATGGCGCTGTCGCTGATTCTCAGCGAGGCCAAGCTCACCGCCGAGCACATGGAGACCACGGCCGAAGTCACGCTTGAAAAGGTGGCCGACGGTTTTGCCATCACCGCCGTCCATCTCACCTTGAAAGCCAAGGTACCCGGCGCGGACCAGGCAAAATTCGAAGCGCTTGCCGCCAAGGCCAAGGCCGGCTGCCCCGTTTCCAAGCTGCTCAATGCTAAGATCACCCTGGACGCTGCGCTGGTCGATTGATCGGCGGTGGCCCTCGGCCCACCCGCACCGGGTTACGGATCATCACATCCATGCCGACCAAATCGATCATCGACACGCGACGTGACCAGATGTTCCCCACCCTGGAGGTGGCGGAGATCGAGCGGGTGCGTCGGTTTGGCAAGGTCCGCTCCTATGGCGCAGGCGAAGCGCTTGCCAGGGTTGGCGAAGTGGGCCTTGGTCTCACCATCATCCTCGCCGGGAAGGTCGACATCACCCAGCGCGACCAATCGGGCCTCCGCACGCCGATCGTCACTCACGGCCCGGGCGCCTTCATGGGCGAACTGGCGCAGCTGGCGGGCCGACCGGCGCTGGTCGACGCCTACGCGCAGGGGCCGGTGGAGGCCCTGGTCATCCCGCCTGACCAGCTCCGGGCCTTGCTGATCGGGGAGGCGGAACTCGGGGAGCGGATCATGCGCGCCCTGATCCTGCGCCGCGTCGGCCTCATCGAGACGGGGGCCGGCGGACCGGTGATCGTCGGCCGCGCCGAGAACGGCGATGTGCTTCGGCTGGAGGGCTTTCTCCGCCGCAACGGCCATCCGCATCAAAGGCTCAATCCCGAGACCGATCCGGAAGCCAAGGCGCTGATCGATCGCTTCCAGGTCGACGCCGGTCAACTGCCGATCGTGCTGTGCCCGGGCGGGCAGCTGTTGCGCAATCCGAGCGAGATCGAGCTCGCCCGTTGCATCGGATTGGTGGGGCCGATCGATCCGAACCGCGTCTATGACGTGGCCGTCGTTGGCGCCGGGCCGGCAGGCCTCGCCACCGCGGTCTATGCGGGGTCGGAAGGGCTTTCGGTGCTGGTGCTCGACTGCCGCGCATTCGGCGGGCAGGCCGGCGCCTCGGCTCGGATCGAGAACTACCTGGGCTTCCCGACCGGCATCAGCGGCATGGCCCTGATGGCGCGCGCCTACAATCAGGCGCAGAAATTCGGGGTCGAGATGGCGATCCCGGTTGAGGTGATGGGCCTCGATGCCCCAAGTAATCCGGACCAGGCCCGCTTCATCCTGCAGCTGTCCGGCAGTGAGCGTGTGAGCGCCCGCTCCATCGTGATCGCCAGCGGGGCCCGCTACCGGCAGCTCGCAGTCGACGGGCTTGAATCGTTCGAGGGCGCGAGCGTGCACTATTGGGCCTCGCCGCTCGAGGCGAAGCTGTGCGCCGGGCAGGAGGTGGCCCTGGTGGGCGCCGGCAATTCGGCGGGCCAGGCGGTGGTCTACCTGGCGGGCCAGGTCGCCAAGGTATGGCTCCTGGTGCGCGGGCGAGGTCTCGCGGCAAGCATGTCGCGCTACCTCGTCGACCGGATCGCAGGACTGCCGAATGTGGAGGTGCTCACGCAGACCAGCATCACGGGCCTCGAAGGCAGCGGCGGCATGCTGGAGGCGATCCGCTGGCGCGGCCCGTCAGGCCAGGAAGTGCGCCGGCCGGTGCGCCACCTGTTTCTTTTCATCGGCGCGAATCCGAACACCGACTGGCTGGCAGGCTCGGGCGTTGTCCTCGACCC
>WNGR01000530.1_pt1 | contig 42025 bp, 26 predicted proteins | sample 5407581 | NCBI WGS metagenome assembly WNGR01 (sample SAMN13153383, study PRJNA577476) | soil metagenome | isolation source: 80 cm soil or saprolite under Garry oak tree replicate 2 | place: USA:California | collected 2016-06-15 | reverse complement strand
GTCGTCCCCTGCCCCTCCTGCGACTGCACGCCCACCGTGCCGCCGTGGGCGAGGACGACCTCGCGCACGATGAAGAGGCCGAGCCCGATCCCTCCACCCTGAGCGTCGTTCGCGCGGTGCTCGTCGCCCCGCGTGAAGGGCTCGAAGAGGTGGGCCAGCTCGGCGGCCGGAATCGGAGGGCCGTCGTTGTGGACCCGGAGGCGCACCTCGGCCTCGCCAGCGTCGATCGCGACGAGGACGGGCGCGCCAGCACCGTGCTTGAGCGCGTTCCCGACCAGGTTCGAGATGACCCGCACGAGGCGCGCCTCGTCGCACTCGAGGATCGCGTCGCCCGTGACGATGAGCGAGAGCCGCCCGTCGTGTTCGGCGTCCGAGAACTCCAGCAGCGCGCGGCGCGCGATCTCCCCGAGATCGGCGGGCTCGCACCGGACGGAGATCCCGAGGCCCTGCCTGGCGCGACTGACGTCGAGCAGGTCGCGAACGATCGCGCTCATGCGCTCGGCGCTGTGGCAGATGCGGGTGACGGTCGCGGCCTGGTGTGCCGAGAGCCCACCGTTCTCCAGCAGGAGCCCCGCCCCCAGGCGGATGGCCGAGAGCGGGGTGCGCAGATCGTGGCCCACGACCGCCACGAGCTGCTCCTGGAGCCGGCCGATGCGCTCCGCCTCGCGGCGCGCCTCCTGCTCGGCCTCGAAGAGCCGCGCCCGGTGGAACGCCTGCGCGCTCAGCTGGGCCAGCGTCTCCACGAAGTTGCGCTCGGCGGAGGAGAGGCGGCGGCCCTGCGCGAACGTGAACGCGATCACGCCGGGACAGTGAGCGCCCACGACCAGCGGCACGACCGCGCAGCCGGATTCTCCGCGCCGCGCCCGGAGCGGCTCCAGCGCTGGATACTGCGCCCGGATCTCGTCGGCGCTCTCGAGCCAGACGGAGCGTCGCCCGAGGAGCGCGTCGCGGATGGGGAGGCGCTTGCCGGCGCGCGCCGCCGCGTCCAGGAACCGGAACTCCGGCTCGCTCACGCCGCGGCCGAACACGAGCTGCAGCTCACCGGGGCGCATCATCCAGACGATCCCCAGCCCCTTCGCCCCGAGCTGCTCGAGACCCTGCTCGAACAGGACGCGGGCCACCTCCTTCATCGTCGTGGCGGACGAGAGCGCGGCGGTGAAATCCTGGAGCCTGGAGACGCGCGCGGTCGCGAGCTGGGCCTCGCGCTCGAGCACCTCGGCGCGAGCGCGAGCGACGCGCTCGGCGTCGTAGACCTGGGCGCGCGCGATCGCGAGCCCGCACTGGCCCCCGAGGTACCTGGCCAGGCGCAGCTCGTCGGCGGATGGGCACCGGAGCGGATCCGAGTAGTTGACGAAGACGAACCCGGCGCAGTCGCGCTCGACGAGCATCGGCACGACGAGCGACGCGCACACACCGATCGCGTCCATCCAGGCCGCTTCGTCCCCGACCGCCTCGGCGCGGGTGCAGAAGCGCGGCGTCTCCGCCTCGAGCGCCGTCGCGGTGGTGGGGAGGCGCTCCAGCTCGAGGACGGCGCCGGCACGCCCCTTCGGCCAGAGCTCCTGGGCGCCGCGGAGGATCCGAGGGTCTCGCTCCAGCAGGAAGAGCGCCCCATCTACGCCGCCGAGCAGCTCGACGCCTCGCTTCAAGGCGGTCGCGATCACCTGCGTCAGGTTGACGTCCTGGTTGAGCTCCTCCGCCAGCGCGATGAGGAGCTCCGCGTCGGCGCGCGCCGCGATTCGTGTGCCGCTCCGTCCACCCGCGTCCTGCGACGTCATGGGGATGCCTCGTGAGCCCCCACGTCTAACGCCGTGCGCCGGCGTCGGCAGCTCGCGGGCAGCTCGCAGCCCGTCGGGGATCCGAGCTGCCGAGCGCCCCTCAGCCCTCGCGCGCGACCAGGCGCGCCAGCTCGACCGCGGAGCGGACGCCCATCTTCTCGAACACGCGGGCGCGGTGGACCTCCACCGTCCGCACGGCGATCGCGAGCCCGTCGGCGATCGTCTTGTTGTACTCACCGGCCAGGATCCGGTCCATGACCTCGCGCTCGCGCGGGGTGAGGTGGGCGAGCCGCTCGGCGACGCTCGCCTGGGCCTCGCGCGCGCGGCGCAGCGCCTCGTCCGAGCGGAGCGCCTCCAGGAGCCGATCGACGAGCTGGTTGTCGTTGAACGGCTTCTCCACGAAGTCGAACGCGCCCTTCTTCAGCGCCTCGACCGCGAGCGGGACGTCGCCGTGGCCGGTGAGGAACAGCACCGGCATCGCGCAGCCGCGATCGAGCAGCTGGTCGTACGCCTCGACCCCGCTCATCCCGTCCATGCGGACGTCGAGCACGATGCAGCCCACCATGTCCGGCGACCAGGCGGCGAGGAAGGCCTCGCCCGAGTCCCAGCTGCGGGCGCGCAGGCCGCGCGACCGGAGCAGCCAGGAGAGCGCGTCGCGGATGGCGGCGTCGTCGTCGACCACGTGCACGGTCGGGTCGCTCACGCGGCCTCCAGCGGCAACGAGAACGAGAAGATCGTGCCGCCGCCGGGCGCGGGCTCGGCCCAGATCCGGCCCCGGTGGAGCTCCATGATCGAGCGGCAGATGTTGAGCCCCATCCCCATCCCCTCGGCCTTGGTGGTGAAGAACGGCTCGAACAGCTGCCGCTCCACCTCCGGCGAGAGCCCGCAGCCGCGATCGGCCACCCGCACCGTGATGGTCGAGCCGTTCCGCTCGGTGTAGACGAGGAGCTCGCGCCGCTCGGCGTCGGTCTCGGCCATGGCGTCCATCCCGTTCCGCAGGAGGTTCAGGAGCACCTGCTGCAGCAGGACCGGGTCGGCGTCGAGCTCGAGGTCCTCGCCCGGCAGCTCCGACCGGATCCGGACCCGGCGCTTGCGGGCCTCGGCCTCGGCGAACTCGGCCGCCTCCACGAGCAGGGCGTTCAGCCGCACGCGGGTCCTCGAGGGCTCGCTCTTGCGGACGAAGTCGTGGATGCGGCGGATGATGCGGCCGGCGCGCTGGGCCTGCTGGTTCGTCTTCCGGAGCGCGTCCTTGACCTCGTCCGTCGAGGCCGCGCCGCTCTCGAGCACGTTCAGGCACCCGGTGCTGTAGCTCGCGATGGCGGAGAGCGGCTGGTTCAGCTCGTGCGCGATCGAGGAGGCCATCTCGCCCATCGCGACGAGCCGGGCCGTCGCGGCGACCTTCTCCTGGTGGTGGCGCGCGCGCTCGCGCGCTTGCTTGCGCTCGGTGATGTCGAGGATCGAGCCCATCCAGCCGGTCTGCCGGCCGTGGGCGTCGACGAGCGGCGCCTCGTAGAGCAACGCGTCGAAGCGCTGCCCGTCCCGCCGCGCGCACTCGAGCTCGATGCCGGCCCGGGGCCCGGCGATGGTGCGCGCCGCCGTGACCACGCGCTCGTTGTGCTCGCGCACCTCGGGCGGCCAGTACTGCGGGGGCGTCCCATGGCCGATGAGCTCGCTCGCCGAGTACCCGACCATCCGGCAGAAGGCGGGGTTCACGTAGACGATCCGCCCGTCGAGGTCGACGGCGCGCATGCCCGTCTCGAGCGAGTCCTCCATCGCCTTGCGGAAGGCGTGCTCCTCGCGCAGCTCCTGCTCGGTGACGAGGCGCCGCGCGATGTGGCGCCGCAGCGACCACAGGCTCCAGAACACTCCACCCGCCAGGCTCAGGATCGTGACCACCAGCACGTTCCGCAAGAGCTTCGTGTGCGAGCCGTAAGACTCCACGTGCAGCAACATCCCGTACCCGGGCGGATCGAGTGGAGTCTGGTGGGTCAGCTCGGGCCGGCCCGAGGCCGCGACGTTGGACTTCGCCGCGAGCACGCCGTCGCTCGCGTCCCGGATGGTGACGCGGTGCTTCTCGGCGAGCCACCAGGGGACGATGCCCGCCAGGAAGGACCTCAGGCTGTAGACGCCGACCACCGTACCTGCGTTCGAGCCGTCGCGGTGATACGGGACGAAGATCTCGAACTGATGGTCGCTCTGCGAGGGGTGCGGGGGGCCGTAGGCGGGCTTCCCGGTGCTCCTGGCGAGCCGATAGGCGGGCTCGCTGACCGAGTCAGGCCAGAGCTGGGTGGCTCGAGCCGGGACTCCCACCGGCGAGCTCGCCCGGAGCGCGCCGTCGCGGTCGAGCAGGACGATCTGGACCAGGCCCGGGCAGTTCGGCAGGAGGTGCTTCACCCGGAGCTCGAGCTGGCGCTGGTCGAGGTCCCTGACGGTGGAGTCCTGGGCGAGGTGCGAGAGCTGGCCCGCGTCGCTCGTCAGGCTGAACTGGATGTTCTGCTCGAGCCACAGGACGTCGCGGATGAGGCCGGCCCGGTTCTCCTCCTGCTCCTGCCGCAGTGGAATCCACACCAGACCCAGCAGCGCCGCGACGATGAGGAGGACGCCGGCGCGAGGCGCGACCCAGCGCCACCCGAGGGTGGCCCTGGAGCGGTCGTCGGGCATGGCGCGAGGAGCGGGGAACACGGTGCTGGACGCCGATTCTACACGCACCGGGGTGCGACGGTCAGGTGCCCCGGCCCGAGTGGAGGAATGGCGCCGCTGGCGGCCCCCATTCCTCCACGGCGGAGCACGGGCGCTTCAGATCGACGCCTGGCTGCCCTTCTTCATCGCCTCGCGGAACTTGGGCCAGTCGATCTCGCCTTCCCAGCTCGCGAGCACCACCGCCGCCACGCAGTTTCCGATGTGGTTGGTGATCGCTCGCGCCTCGGACATGAACTTGTCGATCCCGAGGATGAGCGCCATGCCGGCCACCGGGATGCCCGGGACCACCGCCAGGGTCGCGGCCAGCGTGATGAATCCGGAGCCCGTGACTCCGGTCGCGCCCTTGCTCGTGATCATGGCCACCACCAGGATGCCCAGTTGCTGACCCAGCGTGAGCTCGATGCCCAGCGCCTGGGCGATGAAGAGCGAGGCGAGCGTCATGTAGATGTTGGTGCCATCCAGGTTGAACGAATAGCCCGTCGGCACGACCAGGCCGACGACCGACTTCGAGAGGCCGATGCGCTCCAGCTTCTCCATCAGCGGGATGAGCGCCGACTCGGAGGAGCTGGTCGCGAGGACCAGCAACAGCTCGCTCTTGATGTAACGCAGCAGCTTCAGGATGTTGAACCCGGACGCCGCAGCGATGGCCCCCAGCACGACCAGGACGAACACGGCGCACGTCGCATAGAAGAGCAGGATGAGCTCCCCCATCGGCAGCAACGACTTCAGTCCGAACTTGCCGATGGTGAAGGCGATGGCGGCGCCGGCGCCGATCGGCGCGGCGTACAGGATGATCCGCATGACGCCGAACAGCATCTTGCTCACGTTGTCCATGAAGCCCATGAGCGGCGTCTTGTACTTTTCGGGCAGGCGCGCCAGAGCAAACCCCAGGAGCACCGAGATCAGCAGCACCTGGAGGATGTCGCCCTCCGTGAACGCACTGAAGAGGGTCTTCGGGATGATCTTGAGGATGTGATCCTTGACCGTCATGTGCTGCGCTTGCGTGACGTAGTTCGCCACCAGCTTGGGATCGAGCTTCGAAGGATCGGCGTGGAAGCTCCTCCCCGGCCCGAAGAAGTTGCCCATGCCCAGGCCGACCACCAGGGCGAAGGTGCTGACGACCTCGAAGTAGAGGATGGCCTTGCCGCCCACGCGGCCGGCCTTCTTGATGCTGCCCGAGCCCGCGATCCCCAGCACCACGGTGCACAGGATCACCGCCGGGATGAGCATCTTGATGAGGTTGATGAACCCGTCGGCGACGGGCTGCATGGCCACGCCGGCCGCAGGGAAGAAATGCCCCAGCAAGGCGCCCAGCACGATCATGAGCGCCACCCAGTTGTACAGCTTCGACGCGGAGCGCTTCAGGCGCCCCCCGACGGACAGGGGCTTCTCGTCCGCGGCGTCCACGACGTGTACGGGCAGCTCTGCGTCCTCGCTCGCCGCGAGCTTCCGGGCGGCCTCATCCTCGACGACGTTGCGCTTCATGGGCGCTCCCTCAAAAGGTTCACGGTTCGTGAAATTGGCAAGATGTCGGCGGCGCGCGACACGTGGAACGCGTGTCGCTGGTCTCTCGGTCCCGTTGGATGGCAGCGAGAACCACTCTGCCCGGTTCCAGGCGGAGGTCGCTATTGTGGAAAACCACACGTGCGCCGACCGACCCCGCTCGCGCGCTGCGTCATTCGCCCAGGCGCAAGCTCCCGGGTCCACTCGGCATGGCTGGAGCGCTGGAGCTCGGCTGGTACCCGGTCGCCTGGTAGACCTCGCCGATCAGCGCTGCGCCGATCCGGCCGACGTGCTCCTGGTGGGCCCGATCCATGGTCGCCTTCCAGGCCGCGCGCTCCTCGGCGGTCAGCGTGACGAACTGGCACTTGCCGGAGCTCTTCACGGCGGCCAAGGCGTCCTCGTTGTCCTTCTTCGCGATCTCGTTGGCGTAGGCGGTGGCGGCCTTCAGGGCGCGTTCCAGCTGGCCGCGGATGCCTGCCGGCAAGCCGCTCCAGAACGACTTGTTCACGATGACGGCGTAGCCGAGATAGCCGTGGTTGGAGAGGGTCACGTACTTCTGCACCTCGTACATCCGCTGCGTGTAGAGGTTCGACGGTGGATTCTCGGTGCCATCCACGACCCCGGCCTGCAGCGCCTGGTAGACCTCCGAGAAGGACATGACCTGCGGGATGGCTCCCATCGAGCGCATCTGCGTGTCGAGCACCCGCGAGGACTGGATGCGCAGCTGCTGACCCTTGAAGTCGGCGGGCGTCCTCAGCGGCTTGTTGGAGCTCATCACCTTGAAGCCGTTGTCCCAGTACGCGAGGCCCTGGATGCCCTTGGGCTCGAGCTTGTCGAGCAGCTTCTGGCCGATGGGTCCCTGCGTGATCTTGTGCAGCTGCTCGTAGCTGTCGAAGATGAACGGGAGGTCGAAGAGCTCGAACTCCTTCACGCCCAGCGGGGCGAACTTGGCGAGCGAGGGCGCGAGCATCTGGACCGCGCCGAGCTGCAGCGCCTCCAGCTCCTCCTTGTCCTTGTAGAGCTCGCTGTTCGGATAGACCTCGACCCTGACCCGGCCCTGGGTGGCCTCCTCCGCGAGCTGCTTGAAGCGGAGCGCGGCCTGGCCCTTCGGCGTCTCCGTCGCCACCACGTGACTGAACTTGATCACGATGGGCGCAGCTTCGGCCAGCGCTGCCAGGGGCAGGACCAGCGCCGAAGCGATGCCGAGGCTCGTCCACAGACCGACCATGGTCCCTCCCGGTGCCATCTTTGCACAGGGAGGGACCCGCGGCGCTACTGTGGAGACCCGCAGCCGTCCCGCGACCTAGCGGGCGTCGAGGGGCCGGTATCCGATGCGCACGGCACCCCAGTGCGCGCCGCGCACGAACAGCGGCACCGAGAGGTCCACCAGCGTCTCCCCGGTGTCGCGCTGGTAACGCTGGATCAGGAAGGGCGCCTGGCTCTTCGCCGCCGCCAGACCGGTCCGGTCGTTGAAGATCCGCTTGGTGCGGTTGTTGACCAGGTCGGCGGCGGCGTTACCGGTGAGCGGCAGCGAGTAGCGCTGGTTGTGCGTCGGGAGGTACCCGAACTTGTCCACCATGACCGTGAAGAGGATCGTGGGCGACCTGGCGAGGATGCTCTCCTCGATGGGGAGGATGTCGCGGTCCGAGAGCCGGTCCCAGTCGGTGGTGTACTTCGGTGGGTCCGTCTTCGGCATCGGATAGTACAGGGAGCTGAAGAGCTTCTCCTCGGTGACCTCCTTGCTGGCGATCCATTTCTCCAGGGCGTCGGCGCAGCGCCTGGCGAAGTCGTGGGCCAGTACCAGCATCTCCCGCTCCTGCGCAGGCAGGTCGGCCGGGATGATCGCGGGCGCCCTCGCCTGTGCTCGAGCGGCGACGGGAGCGAGAGCGACGGACGCCAGCGCCAGGATCGCAAAGCAGCTGTGGAATGGACGGGTCATGGTGGGATCTCCTTCTCGAGCTAGGCGCTGAGGCGGCTCATCGCCGCCTTCATGCTGACGCGCAGGCGATCGATCGTCTTGGTCAACTGGCCGATCTCGTCGACCGCTTCCGACTTGATGGGGGTCTCGAGCTCCTCGCCCAGGCCGATCTGCTCCGCCGCCAGGGTGAGCGCGACGACCGGCTTCATCGCCCGCTGGACCACCACGAACATGGTGACGATCGTCACCAGGACGAAGCAGCCGAAGGTGGCGATGAGCGAGAGGATGAGGGCCCGCTTGCGCGCCTCGATCCGCTCCATCGACACCCCCACCCGGAACCCGCCCCAGTGCTTCCCCTTCACGAAGATCGGCGAGGAGACGTCCCACATCGTCTCGCCGGTGTCCCGCCGGTAGACCTGGAGGAAGCTCGGCTCGACGTTCTTCGCGGCCGCCAGCCCGACCGGATCGTTGAACATGCGCTTCGTCCGGTTGCCCGCGAGGTCCTGCTCCGGAGCGCCGGTCAGGGGCTTCTGGAACTGGGTGTTGTGCGTGGGCAGGTAGCCGTTCTCGTCGACGCCCACCGCGAAGACGAAGTCCTCGTACTCGAGGAACTTGTCCTGGAAGACGAGGATGGCCCGGTCGGTGACCTGGTCGTACCGGGTGTGGAACTTGGGCTTCCCGCCCCAGCTGTACCCCTTGATCTCGACGTAGCTCCTGTCGAAGACGTCGTTGACGGTCAGCACGCCGGCGTCGATCGAGTTGTCGAAGACGTCGCCGTACTGGCGGGCGCCGATGGCCGCGGCGACGCGGGCCTTCTCCAGCGTCAGCTCCTCCATCTGTCGCGTTTGCTGGGTGGTGATGACGCTGGCGGCGATCGCCGTCAGCACGAGCAGGACGACCGCGAGCGTCAGCGCGGTCTTCGCGCTGAGGCTCTTCCGGACCGCGAGAACGATGGACATCGTCTACCTCCTGGACTGCGAGACCGTGGGTCTAGACCTTCTCGATTGAGGCGAGGAACTGGGCTCGGTCGTCGGCGTCCTCGATCTGGCCGGCGAGGTCCTGGACCAGCCGGCCGCCGATCGACACGGAGAACGGTGCGTCCGGGGACACTCGCCGCACCGCCTCCTCCACGTAGACCTTCGCGATCGGGCCCACGTGGCGGGCGAGCTTCTTGGCGCAGCTGGTGAGGAACGCCGACGAGGCGGGGTCCGCCACGGCGATGGTCGAGAAGCCCACGCTCGACACCTTCGACCAGCTGAGGCCCGAGCTCCCCAGCGCGGGCTTCGACTCGCCGGGAAGCTGAGGAGAGGACGCAGAAGGTGCCCCGGCTGGCGCGGCGGCGGGGACGGCGCCGGCCGTCGGCGCTGGGGTTCCGCCTTCGACGATCGACTTGCGCACCTTGTTGGCGGCGACCCGGATGGCGACCGTGGCGAAGGACGAGTTCAGGGTCGCGTCCGCGACCACGGCCAGCGTGTGCGCGCGCCCGCCGGGGCTGCCCAGATTGCGCAGGATGAGCTTGCCGTCGGCGAACTGCGCGGTGACCGAGTCCCAGTCGGCCTGCTGCAGCTGGATCGAGTCGATCGCCTTCACCAGGGTGCCGCTCACCTGCTCACAGAGGGTGCGGTCGTAGATGGCGCGTCCCCGGTGTCCGGCGAGCCGACCGGTGCCGTCGAACACCATGGCCGCGCCCACGCCGGCCAGGTCCAGCAGCTCCTGAAGGATGGCTTCCATGATCATCCCTTCCCAAGCAGAGAGGCCTCGAGGGCCTTCTCGACAGCGGCGAGGGACCGGGCGGGCTCGATCCGGGCGGCCATCACGGAAGCTCCTGCGAAGGCGACCACGCAGGCGGTCCCCTCGCCGGCAAACGAGATCCGCCGCAGGTCGCCCAACCCCAGCTGGTCGCCGGCCTGGGTCATGGCGCTGGAGAGGAAGCCCATCACCGCGGCGACGCCCTCGCCGTCCGGCTCGCGGAGCGCGTCGAGGTATCCACCCGAGAGGTCGCCGAGCACGGCGCTCCTCACCCCCGGTACTCCGCCTATCAACGCCAGATCGAACATGGGCTCGCTCCCTGGAACACGCTGGACCGCTGCGAAGCGCTCGCCGGCATCACGGGTCACCTCGTCTCGTCGCTACAGAAGGTATCTGCGGGCTACCGACCACCGCGACCGCGGCGTCCACCGCGCGGCTCGCCCGCGGCCAGGGCGGGACGCCAGCGCCGCGGCGGCACGCATCGAGGACGGCGATCACGTCCGGTGGGGGCCAGTGGGCGGGGCGCGTCGGCAGCGCGGTGGGCGGCGGCTGCACCGACCAGCGCTCCCGGTCCGAGGCCGCCCAGGCGTGCCAGGACGTGAGCGTGCGGCAATGTCCAGCGGCGGCGAGCACCAGCATGTTCTCGGCGATGCAGTCGAGCTGGGGGAGCGCGCCTTCGGAGCGGAGCGCCATCAAGCGGAGCGCGTCGGGAGAGAAGACGATGGGCGCCGCGTGCGGCGCGAGCGTCGCCTCGACCCAGCTCCGGACGTAGGCCGGGACCTGCTCGCGAGCGAGCGGCGCGCACGCCGACGGGTCGGCCGTGAAGAACGGACGGTGAGCGAAGCCGAGCTCGCTCGCCAGGAGCCCCTCGACGGGAGAGAGGGGCCGGCGCGCCGGCGGCGAAGGCGGCGTGCGTGTCCGAGGCCCCGCCACGGACTCGCCTGCCGCCGTGAGCTCCTGCAGCACCTGCCGCCCGTCCTGCGCCAGCAGCTGCGCCGAGGCGTGGCGCTCCCGCGGCGACTTCGCCAGCGCGCGCTGGAGCAGCGCAGCGCACGAGGCGGGGAGGCCCGGCGCGACCTCGCGCGGGTCGGGGACCGGCGCGCGCAGGTGCGCCTGCTCGACCGCCGCGACGTCCGTGCCAGGAAACGGCGGGCGCCCGGTGAGGAGCTCGAAGTAGGTCGCACCCAGCGAATAGATGTCCGAGGCGGCGGTGGCGGGCTCTCCCCGCCAGACCTCCGGCGCGGTGTAATAGGGCGTCCCGGCCCGCACGCGCGCTTGCCCGACGGGAGCGCCCGCCGCGCCGAACGCCATCCCGAAGTCCCCGAGCTTGGTGACGCCGTCGCTGCCGATGAGGAGGTTCGCCGGCTTCACGTCGCGGTGGACCACGCCCGAGCGGTGCGCCGCGTGCAACGCGGACGCCGCCTGCAACAGGACGTCGGTCGCGCGCTCCGGCGGCATGGTCCCGCACTCGGCGAGCGCCGCCTCGACCGACTGGCCGGGCACGTACTCCATCGCGATGTAGCAGTAGCCGCCGTGACGCGCGGCCCCATAGATCTGCACGACGCGCGGATGGTTGATCCGCGCGACGAGCCGCGCCTCCGCGAGGAACCACTGCACGGGGTCCTGGCCCTGGGCCTCGGCGGCGCTCCACGACAGCACCTTGACCGCGGTCGGCCGCAGCAGCGCCACGTCGTTGGCGAGGTACACGACGCCCATCCTGCCGCGCCCGATCAAGCGCTCCAGCCGGTAATTGCCGAGCTTCACGCCGACCAGGTGGGTCAGGTCCGCGGTGGACGGTGCGCCGGGCAGCGGGAAGGATGCGGAGCGGTTCATGGCAGGGAGCGGCTAGCGCTGCGCTCCGGCGGCCGCGCCAGCGCGGCCGTACTCGTCCTGCTCCTTGAAGAAGTTGAGCAGCACCACCTGCGGATCCACCTCCACCGAGAGCTCGGTCCGCTCAGGCTCGCCCTCGCCGTCGCGGCTGAAGGCGAACTCCCCGTCCTTCCACGCGAGGAGCTCCCGCACGGTCAGCTCGACCCGGCGCTCCAGCGCCGCGTGCACGTCGGCGGCCTCCACCAGGCCCTCGCGGACGAGCCGCTGGCCGACCACGTGGTCGGGCTGCTCCGCCAGGTCCTTCGGGGCGATGGCCGTGAGCGCGAGCGGCGAGACCTTCCGGGCGTGGAGGAGGAGCTGGCCGACGCCGGGAGTGCCCCCCGGCGAGACGGCGCTCGTGATGCGGCCATCGCGGAGGCGGAGCTTGCCCATCCCGGCCGCCGAGCTGCACACGAGGAGCCCCGTGCGCCGCGCGCTCCGCAGGAACTCGAGCAGGTCGGGCAGCGCGAAGATGCTGAGCTGCCCGGAGAACATCGCGTTGGCGCCGGACCCTTCGGCGGGCCGCCGCCCCGCCGGTGCGGCCGGGCCGGGCGTCCGTGGCAGCGGGGGAGGCGCCGCCTGCGCCGCCCCGGCCTGCTGCGCGTTGGAGATGCAGCCGAGCCCGAGCATCACCGACGATCGATCCCCGGGGGTCAGCGGTTGCTCCAGGAGCCCGCGAAAGATGGTGCTCGACTCGGCGTAGCGCCCCACCTTGAGCAGCATCCAGGCCAGCGACTCGCGCGCCTGCAGGAAGCGGGGCGACGTTCCGGCGATCCGTTCCAGCGCGCCGATGGCAGCGGCGGTGGGAGGCGCGGCGTGCTCGCGCAGGAACTCGCTCGCATCGGCCTGGTTCACCAAGCCTTGGCGCAGCGCCGCGATGAGCGTCCGCACGCGGTCCGCCGCCGGAGTCGCGACGGAGCGCAGGATCCGCTCTGCCTCGGGGACGTCCTGGCGCAACAGGGCGCAGCGCGCCAGGAAGATCGGCGGCTCGTCCCCGCTCGGATCGGCCGCCCACGCCTGGCGCGCGGCCTCGGCCGCTTCTTCCTCGCGCTGCAGCGAGGACAGCATCCGGGATTGACAGAGCCAGGTCTGCGCGAGTCCCCACCGGTCTCCGATCCGCGTGAAGCGCGCGCGAGCCTCGCCGAGCCAGGCGAGCGCCCGGTCGTGATCGCCGCCGCGCGCGAGGACCTCGGCGGCGGTCCACTGGCTCACCGCGCGGGTCTCGACGTCGAGCTGCTGGGCGAGTGCGAGCGCCTCCTTGACGTGCGGGCGCGCCGCGGCGAAGCCGCCGCCCTCGAGGGCGGCGCGCGCCGTCCAGTGGAGCGCGAGCCAGCGGAAGGAGAGGTTGCGCTGCGATGGGCTGGCGACGTCACGCAGGCTGCGCGCGCCACCCACGCCATCGCCGGCCATGACGCCGCCGATCCCCTCGAGCAGGGCCTGCATCGCGCAGTCGCGCTCGGCCGCCTCCAGGGGTTCCGCGCCAGGGCGGCCGGTTTCCTCGGCGGCGCCGAGGTCCCGCTGCCGCGAGGCCGCCTCGGTGAGCTGACCGCGCACGAGCGACCAGCGCAGGCAGGCCCAGGGGTCGTCGCGGGCCGGCCCGCCCGAAGCAGCGGCCGGCTGGGCCGGAGCAACCTGCGGAGCCTCTGGCGACGGGGGCGCCGGCGCGATCGACGCCGGACGCGGCTCCGCTGGGCTCCGCTCGGGCGAGCTGGACCTGGCCGCCGGCGTCCAGGCCTGCAGCGCCTTCTCGAGCCCGATCGTCCGGCTCGCCGGATCGAGCGCCACCACGATGAACGCGTCGGGCCGGACCGCGGTCACGGTGGACGAACGGTCTCCCTTGATCGAGACGAGGTCGAGGCGCGTCAGTCCCGCGGCGATGCCGGCGGCCATGAGCTCGGACATGGCGGCTGCCGTGGCGTGGGCGTCGTGCCCGGGTAGCTCCGGCGCGCCGGTGGGCCCGCGCAGTCGCAGGCCGCGCAGGTCGGCCGTCACTGCTCCGCGGATTCCTGACAGCCCGTCGAACAGGGATGGCGTGCTCATGGGAGGTGCCGGCCGGCTGCACCGTCGTCGGTGGGGAATGCTTCGGCCATCGGCGGTTCCCGGAGATCCGAGGAGACGGCTCATGCGGCTGATTGCCGCGGACGCGGCTTATTGCCGCAGAAGGAACCGTACGGATCTCCGAGGGCGACTGTCAACGCGCTGCCCGTTCACGTCTACTTACCGTGAATGCGGACGTGAGCGACTGTAGGCGCGGCGGCGACGAGCCTTCACGACTTGAGTTCTTCGTTGGGAACGAGCCGGGAGAGCAAGCTCAGCAGCGGAGGCAGCGCCTGGACGCGAGCCCGCTCCTCCGGAGTGAGGCTGGCGACGGCCTCCCTCCTGCTGCGCGCGACCCGGATCTTCTTCTCCGCCAGCGCTTCCACCGCGTCGAAGTTCCCGTTCGGCCGCGGGGGCGCCCGGTCGGTGAGGGCGAGGTGGCGCTCCAGCAGCTTGGCGTCGCCGGCGACGCCGGCCAGGTCCGGCGTCCGGGCGAGGGCCTCGCGATACAGCGGGAAGGCTGCGTCGGCGGCCCGGGCGATCGCCGGCACCCGTGTCTCCTCCGGCGTTCGCAAGAGGCCGAGGCGCTGGACGCGGCGGCCCACGCCGGAGGAGGCGACGAGCTTGGACAAGGGTGCCGAGAGCACCATCCCGACGACGGCTGGCGCGAGCCAGGCCAGCATCTGCCATGAGATGCCGTAGGCGACGAGCGCGAGCGCCACGCCTGCGACGGCGTGCCAGCGGTGGCGGCGGAGGACGAGGGACCACGGCAAGCTGGCTCCTTCGCGGTGCTGCGCCCGCCAGCCCGAGTCCCGGCCGCGCAACACGTCCGCCACCAACCCGCAGTGAATCAGCGCCTGGATGGGAGCGATGAGCGCCGAGACCAGCAGCTCCAGCAGGAAGCCGAGCGAGACCAGCAGGAGCCCACCGCTCTCGCGCAGCCGCCGCGGGCTCACGACGACCGAGAGCCACCCCAGCACCTTGGGGCCGAGCAGGATCCCCATGGTGAGGCCGAAGAGTCGGATCGCCCGCTCGGGATCGATGCGCGGCCAGAGGGGAAAGAGCGTGGGGGTGTGGGCGAAGTACTGCTGCCGTGCGAACTCGTACTGGACGCCGAGCGCCAGCGCGGACACGACGAACAGCAGCCAGAACGGCGATGACAGGTACGACATGATGCCGGCGACGAGGTGCAGTCGACTGACCCAGTGCAGGCCCTTCGCCGTCAGGACGCGCACGTGCTGGAGGTTGCCCTGGCACCAGCGCCGATCGCGGATCGCCTGGTCGACGAGCGAGGAGGGGCACTCCTCGTACGAACCCTCCAGGTCGGCGGCGATCGACACGCTCCAGCCGCCTCGCCGGATCAGCGCCGCCTCGACGAAGTCGTGGCTCAGGATGGGTCCGCCGAAGGGCGGCTCGCCCGGGAGCACCGGGAGACCGGCGGAGGTCATGAAGGCCTCCGTCCGCAGGATGGCGTTGTGGCCCCAGAAGGTGGCCTCGTCCCCGGCCCACCACGCGAGGCCCTCCCCCAGCATCGAGCCGTAGAGCCTCCCGGCGAACTGGTGCAGCCGGGCCAGCAGCGTCTTCCCCTGGTGGAGGCGCGGTAACGTCTGGATGAGCCCTGCGTCCGGGTCAGCCTCCATGCGCTGCGCCAGGCGCACGAGGGTGGCGCCGTCCATCAGGCTGTCGGCGTCCAGGATCAGCAGGTGGTCGTAGGCTCTCCCCCAGCGCTCGCAGAAGTCCCGGATGTTGCCGGGCTTGCGCGCGGTGTTCTCGGCGCGCCGGCGGTAGTAGATGCGGATGCCGTCGCCGAGACGGCGGCGCAAGGTCCATACCGCTTCCTGCTCGCCGAGGGCGATGTCGCCGCGCGTGGAGTCGCTGAGCAGGAAGACGTCGAACGAGTGTCCTTCGCCGTGGGCCACGAGGTCGTGCGCCATCGCGTCGAGCGCCGCGGCGACGCGGGCGGGATCCTCGTTGTAGGTGGGCATCAGGAGCGCCGTGCGGCTCGACAGCGCGCCGCCGTGCGGCGGTGCGCTGCCGCGGCGACCGACCACCCGCAGGAAGCCGACGACCGACACCACGAACGGAATGCTGATCCAGGCGATGTTGATGGCGAAGAGCGTCAGGGCCACGATCGAGAGGACGGTCACGTGGCCGACCGCCAGGGCGAGCCGCATCTCGTCGATCGCGACCGCGGCCAGCGCCGCGGACGTCCCGAGGACGAGCAGCCTCCGCAAGCTCGAGCGCAATCGCCGAGCGCGCCGCAGAGTTCGCCGGGACCGCTCGTCGAACCGCGCGAGGGGTTGCGACGGCATCGGGCTCGGAGCCTCGGGCGGCATGCCCCCCGCGCCCCGGTCGATCGAGATGGCGTTGTGACCGAGCTCCCTCAAGGCTTCGTCCATCGGTACAGCCAGACCTCCGCACACCGGTCTTCGTCGAAAGCCAATTCGAGGCGCAGCTCGCACACCTCCGACTTCTCCGGGTCGAGCGTGAAGGTGACCCGGTAGCCGCGGGTGAGCGGGTTGTCGCTCACGACCACGTCCTGGACCTTGCCGGCCGAGGCCGTCACGGTGGCGTTCGGCGGCGCGCGCGCGGTGCGGCCCTCCTGCTGCTCCGGCGAGTAGTCGATGACGAACCGCCGCACCGTCGTGGGGGCCTTGACGTCCGCCCGGCCGAAGGCGGTCGCCAGCACGCGGAGGCGGTCCTGGGCGGCGCTCGGCTCGTCACCCCAGGACAGCCGGTACGCAACGTGGAACTCGGATCCCGCAGCCAGAGGTTTGCGGGGGCGCCAGAAGGCCACGACGTTGTCGTGGATCTCCGCGTCGGATGGGATCTCGGTCAGGATCACGTCACCCTCTCCCCAGTCGCCAACCGGCTCGACCCACAGGCTCGGGCGGCGCTCGTGGTGCGCACCGAAGTCCTGGTAGTCGGCGAGATTCCGGTTGCGCTGCATGAGCCCGAACCCCCGTGGGTTCTGATCCGCGAAGGAGCTGAGCTGGAGCTTGGCCGGATTCGCCAGCGGTCTCCACAGGTGCTCGCCGCGACCGTTGAGGACAAGGAGCCCATCCGAGTCGTGGACCTGGGGGCGAAAATCGTCGACGCCGATGCGGCCGCTCGCCGAGAACATGAACATGCTGGTGCCCGGGGCGAACCCCACCTCCTTCAGCTCGACCCTGGGAAAGAGCACCGCCTCGACGAGCATGGTGGTTTCACGGCCAGGGCGGACCTCGAAGCGGAAAGCTCCCGTGACGCTCGGGCTGTCGAGCAGCGCGTGCAGCGTCACGGTGGAGCTCCGGGGCTTGGGCTCCTCGATCCAGAACGCGCGGAACGTCGGGAACTCCTCGCCCGTCGCGTCTCCGACCTTGAGGGCGAGCCCGCGCGCGGACAAGCCGTAGGCCTGGTCGCGACCGAGCGAGCGGAAGTAGCTCGCGCCCTGGAAGACCGCCACCTCGTCGAAGCGTCGCGGGTCGTTGATCGGGTAGAGCAGGCGGAATCCCGAGAAGCCGATGTCCTGCGTCGGCAGGGGCACCGGGACGAGCTTACCAATCGTGAACATGTCCGCGCGGTAGGCGAGGTGTTGAGCCTTGCCGTCCGCGATGATCGCGATCTCGACCGGGGTGGTGAAGAGGTACCCGAGCGAGAGGAGCTGCAGACGGAACTTCCGGCCCGGCTGGGCCCAGAGGCTGGCGGCGGGGTCGAAGCGAATGTCTCGATACTGATCGTACTGCAGCTTCGCCAGAGACTCGGGAACCGTCGAGACCGGTGGGACGAAGGGGGACCTCGCCAGGGCGCGGGCCAGCCCGACCACCGTCTCGGCGTCGAACGACCCGCTGCGGGCGATGCCCGGCTGGGCGGGCGAGCCCCCATCGGGCGGGCGCTCGGCCGCTCCCTGAGCCGCAGCGGCCATCGCGAAGCCCGTCCCGAGCGTGGCCAGCAGCAGCGGTTCCCAGCGCAGAGCTGGTCGGAATTTTCGTCTTGGGATTGCGGCCATTTGTGCTTTTGCTCACGATGAGGCCGGACAGCAATCCTGGGTAGTCAGCGGCCCATTTCGCCCCCGCAAGTTTCTGAGCCCTCTGAAGGGGGAATATCGTCTGCCATCCGGCCGGTTTCAGCGACCGCATGGACAGACGACCAGACGGACGTTCGAGGCTCGTCCGCACCAGCGCGTGTGTGCTGCTGTACGCCGGGCCGGTGCTGCTGGGCCTCATGCCTGCGACCGTGCCGGCGCGTGACGAAAATGCGGCGCCTCGGCCAGCCGCGGCGCAGCCGTATCGGCCCTCGCCCCAGCAGCAGGCGTTCCTCGACGAGCTCCAGCGCGACACGTTCAAGTTCTTCTGGGACGCGTCACCGTCGGGCACCGGGCTCACGCCCGACCGCGCTCCGGGGTCGGACGTCTCCAGCGTGGCCGCCGTCGGCTTCGCGCTGACGTCCTACCTGGTCGGGGTCGAGCGGGGGTACGTCTCCCGGGGCGAAGCCGCTGCGCGGACGCTGGCCACCCTCGAGACCTTGTGGCGGGCGCCGCAGGGTCCCGCTGCCGACGGCGTCTCCGGTTACAGGGGGCTCTTCTACCACTTCCTGGACAGCCGCCGCGGCGTCCGCGCGGACCAGTCGGAGCTGTCCACCATCGACACGGCCTTGCTGATGGCCGGCGTCCTCACCTCCAAGGCGTACTTCGACCGGCAGGACGAGACGGAGCGGTCCATCCGCCTGCTCTCCGACCGCCTGTACCAGCGGGTCGACTGGGCGTGGGCGTACTCGCCCCGGCACAAGCCGCTGCTCAGCATGGGCTGGAGCCCGGAGCATGGATTCATCGACATCGACTGGCGCGGCTACAACGAAGGCATGCTCCTGTACCTGCTCGCCATCGGCTCGCCGACTCACCCCATCGATCCGCAGGCGTGGGAGGAGTGGACGCGCTCCTACCCGTGGGAGAGCGCCCAGGGGCCGGCCCACGTGACGTTCGGCCCGCTGTTCGGGCACCAGTATTCCCATGTCTGGATCGACTTCCGCGGGATCCAGGATCCCTTCATGCTGTCGAAGCGGAGCGACTACTTCGCGAACTCCGTGCAGGCCACTTACGCCAACCGCGCCTATTGCATCGCCAATCCGGGACAGTGGAAGGGCTACGGGGAGCTGGTGTGGGGGTTGACGGCGTCGGACGGCCCCCTCAACGGCGCCAGCGACGGACGCGGGTCGACGCCCTTCCACGCCTACTGGGCGCGAGGGGCCGGCTCGGACCCGACGGCGGACGATGGGACCATCGCGCCCACGGCGGCGGGTGGCTCCGTCCCCTTCGCTCCGGAGGTGGCCATCCCGACCCTGATGCACCTGCGCGACCGCTTCGGGGACCGGCTGTACCGCAAGTACGGATTCACGGACGCCTTCAACCTGTCCTATCCGGACAAGTCCGGCGGGCAGGGCTGGTTCGACGATCAGTACCTGGCCATCGACCAGGGACCCATCCTGCTGATGATCGAGAACCACCGCACGGGGTTCGTGTGGGACCTCCTGAAGAAGAACGCCGACGTGACCGCCGGGCTCAGGAGGGCCGGCTTCACCGGTGGGTGGCTCGGCTCGATGGTGGCGGCGACGGACGCGGCTCCCCATTAGCCAAGCGTGCATGCCCCGCCCCGCGGCTGCCGTCTTCGACGTCATCGAGACGCTCTTCCCGCTCGCGCCCCTGCGCCCGAAGCTCGCGGCGCTGGGCCTCCCGGATGCGCTCGACCTCTTCTTCACGCGCATCCTGCGGGACGCCTTTGCCCTCGACGCGAGCGGCACGTTCAAGCCGTTTCGTGAGATCGCCGGCGGCGCGCTCGAGGTGCTCGCCGCCCAGCACGGCCTGGCGCCCGACCGTGCCGGGCTCGACGCGGTCCTCGATGCGTTCGGGACGCTCGAGCCCCACCCCGACGTGAGGCCGGCCTTCGAGCTGCTGCGCGCGCGAGGCGTCACCGTGGCGACGCTCTCGAACGGCGGCGTCGCGACCACGCGCGGCCTCCTCGACCGATGCGGCCTCCTGCCGCTCGTGGCGAGGGTCATGGGCGTCGACGAGATCCGCCGCTACAAGCCCGCGAAGGACATCTACCTGCACGCCGCCCGGACGATGGGGCTCGCCCCCGGTCGCGTCGCGATGGTCGCCGTCCACGCATGGGATCTGGAGGGTGCTCGCCGGGCCGGGCTCGTCACCGCCTGGGCCTCCCGGCTCGAGCGCCGCTACCACCCCGCCATGGAGCCGCCGGACATCTCGGCGGATGACCTGGTCGGGGTGGCCGAGGCGCTGTCGAGCCTCGACTGAGCGTCGATCTCTTCCGTGGGTGAGAGTCGCGGCGGTGGCGTGCGTCAGGGGGCACGCCGATCGTCCGTCAGGGCGCCGCGGGCGACGGCGACGTGGCCTCGCCTGCCGAGGCGGGCAGGCCGCAGAAGGACCGCAGCACGTCCGCGACGGCCTGGCCCATGCGCGCTGGGACGTATCCGCCCTCGAGCACCGCAGCGATGCGTCCATCGGTCGCGGAGCGGGTGCGCTCGAGCAGGTCCGAGGCGATCGCGTGCAGATCCGCGGGCTCGAGCAGGATTCCGCCGAGCGGATCGCCGGCGAGGCAGTCGAACCCGGCAGAGACGAGCACCATCTCCGGCGTGAACTCCTCGAGCGTGGCGTCGAGGGCCTCGCGGAAGGCATCGCGGTACTCGGCGGCCGTCGTCCCGTGGCCGAGCGGGACGTTCCGGGTCGTGCCCGCGCCTGCACCCGCGCCGCGCTCCGAGGCGGCGCCGGTGCCAGGGTAGTGGGGGTACAGGTGGAGTGACAGGTAGTAGATCGAGGGGTCCTCCCAGAAGATCTCCTGCGTGCCGTTGCCGTGATGGACGTCCCAGTCGACGATGAGCAGCCGCTCCATCGCGAAGCGCGCTTGCAGGCGCCGGGCAGCGACCGCCACGTTGTTGAAGAGGCAGAATCCCATCGCGCGGTCGGGCGTGGCGTGGTGGCCAGGGGGACGACAGCACGCGAACGCGGCGCTTGCCTCGCCTCGCGCGACGAGCTCCGCGGCCTCGATGGCGCACCCCGCCGAGGCGAGCGCCGCCTCGAAGGAGAGCGCGGAGACGGCCGTGTCGGGATCGAGCCAGCGGACGCCTCCGGCCGAGCTGGCCTCCTCCGCCGCCTTCCGCACGAGCGCCAGGTGCTCCGGCGCATGGACGCGCAGCAGGTCCTGGAGCGTCGCCGGCCGGGCTTGCACCTCTCGCACCGCGCCGCGGAGGGCCGTGTCGGCCCGGACCGCGCCGAGGATGCCCTCCAGGCGATCGGCGCCCTCCGGGTGCTCCGGCCCCGGGTCATGGCCCTGACACCAAGCGTGGTGGACGACGGCGCCTGTCACATTGCACCTCCGGATGCTTCCGAAGCTATGCACGCGGCGGAGCGGACGCACGCCTGGCGGCGACGCGCTTGCGCGCCGTGTCGGCGCGAGCTCAGTAGTCCTTGCGCCAGTTCACGCCGGCTCCGCCCGCGCGTGCGTCCCCGTAGCTGCCGTTGACGCTCCAGTGCTTCGAGAGCTGGTACTCGAGCTCCACCTCGTTGGAGTTCTCCCCGCGCATGGGGTCTGCACCGATCCGGCCCGTGAAGCCGACGTAGAACCGGTCGTTCACGTAGGTGCCGGCCTCGAGCTTCGAGCCTGCGATGCCGCTGTCCCCGGCCTCGATGGAGAGGACGTCGAGCGGAAGCTTGCCGGAGAGCGTCTTCTTCAGCTGGGACGCCGCCGCCGAACCCACGAGCGACGCCGCCTCGCCCGCGGGCGACGACTTCCCGGTGCCGTGATGGAGAGACGTGTGGCCGGTCGCGAGCAGCGTGTAGATCTCGGTCTCGGGGAGCGGCGGCTCCGAGGTCGGCTGCAGCTGCAGCTTCTCCGCCTCCCCCTGTACCTTGAGATAGACGGTCACCTGCTCGATCTCGTTCTTGTACGTCGCCGTGACGTTCAGATCGGGCTGTAACGCCGGACCCGTGAAGGAGATCTTGGAGTCCCGCTGCAGGTCGAAGCGCCGCCCGAAGACGTCGAGTCGTCCCCGGAGCACGTTCACGTCGCCGAATACTTTCGGCGCAGTGGCGTACTCGACGCGGAAGCCGTCGGAGAGGCCGATCTCGGTGTTGATGTCGTTGCCCTGGATCCAGAGGTTCCTCGGAGCATTCACGAGCACCGTCACCTGAGCTCCCGCACGCTCGGAGCCGGACGAGCCAGGCTCGGCGCTTCCGGAGCCACTGTCACCCGGCTCCGCGGCAGCGCTCGCTTCCCCCGGCGACTTCGCCTTCGTGCCCCGGATCGGCTTGCCGTTGACGGTCAACAGGACGTCCGGCGGATCATCCAGCTTCTGGACGTCCTTCCGCTGCACGTCAGGGAGCTGCACGTGCGCCTCGGGGATGTCGAGGTTCTTGATGCTCACGCTGGTCGGGGAGGCAGCGCCGTCGGCGGTGCTCCGGATCGACAGCGTCGCCGCGACCTGTCCCTGGGACATCACCGGGAACTTGTTCATCTCCGCGGCGGCGTGAAGCTTGAACTCCTTGCTGCCGGTCCGCGTCGCCAGAGCCGAGAGCTTGGCCGTTCCGCTTCCGCTCTTCGCGCTCAGCTCCTTGAGCTCGATCCGGTCGTTGTCGCCGATCGCGAGGAGGTGAATGTTCGTGAAGTCACCGTTTCCGTGAGTGGAGAGGAGGCCGTCCTTCCACTCGAGCCGGCCCTTCACCGCGGGCGATCGCATCGTCCCGGTCAGGCGGGCGTCGGCGTACAGGAGCCCTCCCACCTTCGCCACTGCGCCGGTCAGGTGCGAGAGGAAGCCCGGGTCGAAGTCCTTCGCCGTGAGCGTCGCGTCCACCGGTGTGGTGTCGAGCCCCCGGGTCCGGGTCACGGCCGGATACGAGAGGTCGACCTGGGCGGCCGCCGCGGCGTGCAGCTCGCCCTTGTTCTGCGACTTCAAGAGGAGGTCGAGCGTCTCCTTCGCGTTCACGTAATCGAAGTTGAGCGCCACCCGTCCGTCTGGCGATCTCTCCGCGCCGAGCCCGTCCACACGCGTCCGGAGCACGACCCGCGGGTCCTGGAGGGTGCCGCCCACGGCGAGCTGACCCGCGAGCGTGCCACGGATCTTCGGTGGCGCCCGCGCTGGATCCACATCGGTCGGCTGAATTGCGGCTTGCAGCTCGGACAGGGACAAGGGACCGACGCTCGCATCGAGCGAGAGCGCAGCCTGAGCCAGGCGGTCGGGCTCGTTGAGCTGCTTCGGGCCGGCGCCCACGCGGGCCTTGGCCGTGAAGACGGCCTTTCCGCGCTGCTCGGCGCGCATGTCCACACGGAGATCGTCTGCCGCCCGGAGGTGGATGCTCGCGTCCAGAGCCTTCAAGCCCTGTGTCGCGATCCCTTTCCCGCTCACGGAGACCTCGCCGGCGGGAGACATGGCCGTGCCGGTCACATGCGCCCGCGCGCTCAACGCGCCATCCAGGGGCTCGTCGCTCAAGCCTGCCTCGGACAGGAGCTTCAGCGGGAGCTCTCGGACGTCCGCCTCGAGCACGAACTCGGCCGACATGAGCGCGGCCCGGTTTGGCGGTTTGCGGATCACCTGGCCGACTGTGAACGGCGTCCTCATCTCGACGAAGCTCTTCTTCCCTTCCAGCGTGAGGTCCACGCGAGCCCCGAGCCGGCCGTCGTCTGCGCTCGCCAGGGCGACGTCCATGTCCGTAGGCCTGAGCTGCTTCACCTGGAGCCTGCGCCCCTTGAACGCGGCCTCGAGCCGCGGATCATCCGCCGTCCCTCTCAAGGAGACCTGCGCCGACAGGAGCCCGGAGATGGGCTTCTCGAGTCCGAGCTGCCGGAGCGATTCATCCAGGCGGAACTCGGGTACCTCGAGCTCCATCTTCACCGGTACGTGCCGCCCCTGCCTGAGCGCCTTCACGGGCAGGTCGAAGGCACCGGTCAGCTTGATACCCTCGCCGTTCGCAGCGATCGTTCCCTTCGCCTCGTCCTTGGCGTAGGACGCGTCCAGGCGGAGCTGGACGTTCCGATACTTCTTGAACCGGCCACCCTGGAGATCGACCTTGGCCACCACGTCCGGCTTCCCGCTCGAGCCTTTCGCGCGTACCTCGACATTCAGGATCCCTCCGAGCGCGAGCGCCGGATCGACGAATGCCCGCGGAAGCTTCCCGAGGTCGAAGGAACGGAGCCCGAGCGACGCGTCGAGTTTCGTCCCGCGCTCGAGCACCCTCGCCGAGACGGCCTCCTCACCCGACCGCAGAGTCAAGGGTGAAAGCGCGAGCAGGCCTGGGCGAGACTCGATCTGTACCGGCGCCTCCAGCGTCCATTGCGCCTCGGGGTAACGCAACGACAGCGCATTCAGCGTCCCCGCGTGACCGTCCGGAGAGAGCGTGGCCTGCGCCCGGAGGGCCAGCTCCGCGTAGCCGTGCACGGCTGCGTCCAGGCTCAGCTCCCGGCCGCTGCCGTCCACCTCGAGGTGCACCGCGCGGAATACCTTCCTGGGTGCGAGCGCCAGCGTCCTCGCCGTCACGCGCGCCTTCGTACCGGTGGGCACCTTCAGGTCCGGCGTATCGACGTGCAGCGCCAGGCCGCCCACCCGGTTCTTCTGGTACGCGAGGACGGGGAAGCTGCCGTCCGCCTCGAGCGAGGGATGCTCCACCAAGCCCGCGACCGCGAAGGAGAGCTGCCCCTGTCCCTTCAGGGAGATACCCTTGGGACCCGCGAGCTTGCCCAGAGTCCGGCTGAGCGCGCGGAGATCGCTCGCCAGGAGCTTCCCACCCAATGCCAGTCGGTCCTTGCTTGCTCGCCCCCGCGCCTCGATTCGAACGCCTGGTACGTTGATCAGGAGCTCCGGCAGCTGCACCTCGGCATCCTTCGCGGTCGCCAGCACGTGCACCGGACCCATCGTCTCGCCCGCCATCGGCGAGGAGGGCACACTCATCTCCAGCCGGCCGACGAGGTCGTCGAGCGAGTTCCCTCCCCCCGACGCCTCCAGGCTCAAGGCGATGTCGGAGGATGGACCGTCGTCGGTCAGCTCGCTCAGATCCACGTGGCGAACGACGACCGTCGTCCGATGGGTGCGCTGGGTGGCCAGGTTGAAGTCCCCGTCCACCTGTGCGGTCGCCGAGGCGGCCTTGGCTTCGAGGCGCAGAGAGAGCTCATCACCGTTCCGCTTGGCCTCCGCCGAAAGCGACGCCACCGCACGGAGCGGGTAGCTCGACGAGAACGCCCGAGCAATCTCCGGCGGGACCAGGAGCGACTCGATCCTGACATCCGCGCGGCTCTCGTCCTCCATGTGCCCCGTGGCCACGAGCTTCGCCGTCCCGAGCTCGAGCGCGAGCCGCGCGTCCTTGCGCTCACCCGCGCCCGCAGCGACGAGGCCGAGGTGAAAGGGGCCTTCGAAGGGAGCAGCGAAGTTCCCGGTCATGTCCAGCCGCGCTCCGAGCGCATCCCCCACCGCCTTGGCGGAGCCATGTGCCACGAGGTCATCGAGGTGGATGTGGCGCGAGGTGCCCGCGGAGCGCTGCACGACGTCGACGACGCCGTGGGCAAACTCGATGTCCTCGAGGATGAGCCCCACGCCGCTCTTCTCGCTCGCCTTCTCGGGCTTGGGCGTCGGGTTCCGCTCCGCGATCGCGCGCTCGAGGTTGCTCCCGCTCTCGTCCTGTTCGAGGTGAAGTTCCTGCCCGTCCAGTCGGACGAGCATGACATCGAGGCGCTTTCGTACGAGCGCCGTGAGGCGAAGTCGGACCTCGAGCGCGGCGACGCTCGCGACCATCTCGCCGTCCGGGTCACGGAGCTCGAGGCCTTCGAGCATCAGGTGCCCGCCACGCAGGGAGAGCTTCTGAACCGCGATGGCTCCTTCGATGGTGGCGTTCGCCTTCTCGACGACGAGCTTGCGGAGCCGCTCTCCGCCGGACGGCGTCGCGACGTACGTGAGCGTCCCGAGGACGAGGACGAGCACGAGCCCGACGAGCGACAGCGCGGCGATGGCGAGCCATCTCAGCCCCTTGTGCCACTTCGGGCTCCGGCTCCCGCCACCGCTCGACTTCGGTGACGCCATGACGCACCCCTTGCCCAAAAGAGGGCTGCTTCCTCATAGGTAAGGGCGCCGAATCGCGACTGGAACCGCACGGCGAGCACCTGGTGGCCCGTCCGTTTGGCATGCGTGTGTAGGGCTAGAAGGCCTCGCCGATCGAAATGTGGAGGACGCAGGGGCCTTCGGGGGCGCCCGCCCTGGGTCCTCCGCTCCCGAGCCCAAAGCAGCTGGATCTCGTCGGCGCAGTGAGCGAGGTGCCGGGCGATTGAGTCACGGCCAGGGGAGGGCCGATGTCCGGACGGTAGCCGAAGTCCACACGGATCGGCCCGACCGGAGTCCGGTACCGGAGCCCGGCACCGAAGGCCACCAGGATGTCGTCGCGGAAGGCCCTCGCGTCGAGGCGCTCGCGCGTGACGAAGCCCGTGTCGACGAAGGCCGCCAGCACCAGGGCGCCGGTAAGGTTGTAGCGGGCCTCGAAGGAGGACTCGAACAAGCCGTTTCCGCCAACCGGGACGGTGTAACCCAGCGTCGTCGACCCAGGCTGAGGTACGACGAACTCGGGGGAGAGCCTCCGGCTGTTGAAGCCGCGCATGTCGTTTCCGCCCGAGTAGAACCGCGAGACGATGGGGCTCGACGCGTCGTTCCCGTTTCCGGGGATGAGCGTCCCCACCTTCACCCGCGCTGCGAACGTCAGCTTGTCCTGCTCGAGGAACGAAACGTAGCCGCGAGCCTCGGGGACGATGCGGAAATAGCCGAAGCTTCCGCCCAGTATCCCGCCGCCCTCCTGGAGCGACAGGGCGAGGTAATAGCCGCGGTGGGGCTCCTGGCGGTCATCTCGCATGTCCCATTCGACGAGCTCCTCTGCGTAGGAGAGCACGCAGTTCTCCGGGCAGCCGAAGAGGAGCGCCGGTGCTGGGCCGGTGAGCTGGGCAGACCCGGACTCGAGTCGGTAGAACTCGAGATTGTACGATGGCGTGATCGTGAGGTGGTTCGTCGGCGCGTAGACCACAGCCAGCTTCGCGCGTCCCCCGTAGTAGCTATAGGCAGGCTCGAGCCCCCGCTCCAGCGTGAGCTTGGAATCGAGCTTGAGGTCGCGGGAGGAGAGGAGCCTGGGCTGCTCGAGCTCCCCGCTGAGGCTGCCCACCACGCCGCGCTGGGCGCCCGACGCGGTCGATGCGTAGAAAGTCGGAATCCACGCGTAGCCGGCCATTGCGTTGAGGGTAAGCCTGCGCAGGCCGCCCAAGAAATCCCGGTCAATATAGCGCGACGTCGCGCGGACCTCCTGCCGGGTCTGGTCCACCGCGATGCCGCCTCCGACGCTGACGGTATGAAAGCGCGACTCCTGGGCGTCCACCTGCAAGGGAACGGTGAGGGTCCCTGGATCGGGCTCCGCCGGCTTCAACTTCACCGCTCCGAAGACGCCCATCTTGAAGACGCGCGCTTCCGCTTCGCTCTGCGCCTTCAAGGAGTACCAGTCGCCCGGCGTAGCCTCCGCCGTGGCTTGCTCCGTGATGCGCCAAGGCGACACTCGCGAAGGCGTGTACTTCTTCACCGACACGGCGCCGAACCGGTATCGCGGGCCATGGTCGACGCTGACGGTGACCTCGGCCGCGTGCGTATCGAGGCCCACCTTCACCTCCCCCTGCGCCGTGGCCGCCGCGTAGCCCTCTTCCAGAAGAGTGTGGAGGAGCTTCTCCTTGAGCCCGTCCCAGCGCTCCACGATGAAGATCTGCCCCACCTTGAGCTCGACTTGCTCGAGGAGCTGCTTCCGGTCCCCGTCGGGGAGGTCATCCAGCCCCTGGATGTTGACCGAGCTGATGCGGGTCGGGTCGCCCTCTTCCACCGTGGCGAAGACGTCCACCTCCTTCTGCCCGTGGGCCTTCACTTCCGCTCCGGTCACCTTCGCCTGGTAGAAGCCCTGCGCCCGGTAGAACTTCTCGATGCGGCGGAGGTCCGTCTTCCACGCATCTTCCTCGAAGTACTGTCTCCGCGAGAAAGGGACCCAGCTGTTCTCGGTGGTGAGGATGTGCTTCTTGATGTCCCCCTCTTGGACCTTTCTCGCGCCCTCGATTCGCACCGAGTGCACCTGGGGGAGATCTCGTCTCTCCCCAGTTGCGCAGCCCATGGCCAGGACGACGGCCGCGACGCAGAGTGTCCGTCGGTGTTCGAGCACCCCACAGTTCTAGTGGGCGCGGCCGCTCCCGTGCTTGCTCGATCAGTGCCGCGTGAGGGGAGCGATCGCGTGCAGCAGGTCCTCGATCCCGATCGGCTTCGCCAGGTGCCGGTCGAACCCCGCCTCCAGCGCGCGCGCCTGATCCTCCGGCCCCGCGTAGCCGGTCAGCGCCACGAGCGGCGTGTGGCGCAGCGCCGGGTCCGCCCGGATCGCGCGCGCGACGCCGTAGCCGTCGAGGTCTCCAGGCAGGCCGATGTCGCAGATGACGAGGTCCGGCACGTTCCGCCGGGCCGCATCGAGGCCGGCATCGCCGTCATACGCGACCGTGACTGCCATCCCCTCGAGCTTCAGCGCCTCCCGCAGCGTCTCGGCCGCGTCGACGTTGTCCTCGACGATCAGGACGTGCGCGATGGACGGGGCGGTGTCGGCGCGTGGCCCGGGCGGCGGTAGCGCCGGAGCGAGCGGCAGGCGGACCACGACCTTCGTCCCGGCGCCGCGGCCGCCGCTCGTCACGGCGACCGTTCCGCCGTGCAGCTCGACAAGGCCCTTCACGACCGTGAGCCCGAGGCCCAGCCCGCCGCGGGAGCGCGCGAGGCTGCGGTCCGCCTGGGAGAACGGCTGGAAGAGGCGCGAGAGCACGTCGGCCTCGATGCCCTCGCCCGTGTCGCGGACCTCGATGAGCGCGGCGCCCCCAGGTTCCTCCCCAATGCGCACCGCGACCGTGCCGCCGCGCGCCGTGAACTTGGCCGAGTTGGCGAGCAGGTTCCCGAGGACCTGGGCGAGCCGGGTCGCGTCGCCGTCGATCGGGACGACCGCGGTCGGCACCTCCAGGAGGAGGCGGAGCCCCGCGGCCTCGAGCTCGCCGCGATGGTCCTCGACGGTGTCGCGCACGAGCCGCGAGAGATCGAGCGGCGCGCGATGGAGCTCGATCCGTCCGCGCGTGATGCGGGTGATGTCGAGGAGGTCGTCCACCAGCCGCGAGAGGTGCCCGAACTGTCGGGCGATCACGTCGCGAGCCCGCGCCGTTCGCGCGAGGTCGTCCGGCGCGCGGGCGAGGAGATGCAGCGCGTTCCGGATCGGCGCGAGCGGGTTCCGCAACTCGTGCGAGAGCACGCTCAAGAACTCGTTCTTGCGGCGATCCGCCTCCTCGAGCTTCTCGGCGATCGCGCGGTAGCGCTCCTCGCTCTCCTGCCGCGCGAGCTGCGCCGACTTCTCGGAGGTCAGATCGATGACGAACGCCGCCAGGCCGTCCGGTTGACTCGAAAGGCCGACGAGGATCGGGACCCGGGTACCGTCGCTCCGGACGTATTCGCTCTCGTGTCGCGCGCCGAGCTCGGGGCGCAACCATCTGGGGACCCCGCCCGGACCCGGGCGAAACCGCTCCGCCTCGAACTCCTCGCGCGAGCGATCGATGATCCGCAGGTACTCGTCATTCGCGAACTGCACCCGGCCGTCGCTGCTGATGAAGACGATGCCGATGGGAGCGTCCCGCGCGAACCGCTGGAAGCGAGTGGCTTCCACCTGCATCGCGCTGATCCGGAGCTGTTCGGCGAGCAGGTTCATTTCGGAGGTGGACGCACAGGGGCCTGGCCGCCACCACCCATATCCGTGGCGGCGCGCGAGCGCCCCATCGGCCAGCGCCAGCAGGGCAGAACACGCGCCGGGCGGCTGGCGTGCAGTGCCACCCGCGATCCCCGTCGGGCGCGGAAATGGAAGCTCACGCCAGGTATACTGAGGCGAGGCATGCTGCGGCATCTCCTGGAGGTCGACGAGGTCGCGGCGATGATTCGCCGGGGAGAGGCGCTGCTACTGGCTGGTGACGAGAGCCTGCTGCGCCGGCTGCCCAGGGGAAGATGGATCGCGGGCACCATCCCGTACTTCATGAGCGACGAGGGCGGCGTCGTCGATCGCCGCCGGATCTTCGTCGAGAAGCTGCCGGAGCGGTTCGAGTACGCGGGCGTTCGCCGCTACGACGAGGGCGGCATCGCGCGGGTATACGCGGATCTACCGGCGAAGGGGATGGGCATCATCATCGTCCCGAGCGGCAGCCGGGTGCACCTCTCGTTTGCGGTGGACGCCCCGCGGTATGACAAGTTCGCGACCGCTCCGCTCTTCGGGTGGATCTCGGGCGTCCACCTGTCCGAGATCGGTGAGGTGACGCCCAAGGTGCTCGACGGCACCACGGGTGAGGCGCTGGAGCAGGAGGCCGTGGTGATGCACGTCTGCTTCCCTCCTGGGAAGACGGCAGAGCTCGGGATCCTCAACATCTTCGAGAAGGGGGACGGCGCCGAGATCACCTTCCCGAGGACAGGGTTCTCCGCCACCGTCGCCCACATCGACGGACGCCCGCGCAACTTCGCCGAGTACATCCAGGAAACCGGCATCGACACGCGCCTGCCCCTCGTCGCCGACTACTGTGGCGCCCGCATCAACGTGAGCTTCCTCGCCGTCGGTCAGCCCGGGGGCGAGGTTCGGTTCTACGCTCCGGTCTTCGCCGGCATCGGCTACCACCACGCCCGGCCGGTCCCCGACTACGTGGACGCGTTCGTCTCCGCGCTACCCGCCGGGCTCGAGAATCGAATCGCGTTCTCGTGCAACTGCGTCCTCAACTTCGTCCATTCGTCGCTGGAGGGCCGGAGCACGGGAGCGATCATCGGACCCATCACATTCGGTGAGATCGCCTATCAGCTGCTGAACCAGACGATGGTCTACCTGACCATCTCGGACTCGAGTTGATCGCGTGGCCCGACGTGCCCTCGTCGGGTAGGACGACTGAATCCACACTTCCTCCGGGTATGAGCAGCGCAGCGAGCGATACGCCCTCCTGGTCACGCCGCGGGTTCCTCCGCGCGATCGCCGGCCTGTGTGCCACCGCCTGCGTGCGCCAGGATGACCGCCTGCTGCGCTTCTGGGCCATGGGGCGCGAGGGCGAGGTGGCGACGCAGCTGCTGAAGGCGTTCGAGCGCGAGAGCGGCCTGCGCGTCCGGGTGGAGCAGCTGCCCTGGAGCGCGGCCCACGAGAAGCTGCTCACCGCGTTTGCCGGGAATGCCACGCCGGACCTCGCCCAGATGGGCAACACCTGGCTCCCCGAATTCGTCGCGGTGGACGCGCTGGAGCCCCTGGACCCGAGGATTCGCGGGTCGCGGCAGGTCGATCTCGCCGACTACGACGCCGGCATCGTGGACACCAACCTGGTGGAGGGGCGGCAATACGGCGTGCCCTGGTACGTGGACACCCGGGTGCTCTTCTACCGGCGTGACCTGCTCGCTCAGGCGGGCTACGCCGCACCGCCGCGCGAATGGGACGAATGGATGCGCATGCTCGGTGCCATCAAGCAGCGCGTGGGGCCCGAGCGTTACGCGCTGCTGCTGCCGCTGAACGAGTACGAGCCGATGGTGGCGCTCTGGCTGCAACAGGGCGAGCCGCTGCTGCGTGACGGCGGCCGCCGGGGAAACTTCCGTAGCCAGGGCTTCGCGCGCACCCTGCAGTTCTACCTGGCGATGTACGAGCGGCGCCTGGCGCCACCGATCGCGCACAACGAGATCGCCAACGTCTGGAACGAGTTTGCCCGCGGCTACTTCAGCTTCTACATCTCCGGGCCGTGGCAGATCGGCGAGTTCAAGAGGCGGCTGCCTCCCGGGCTCCAGTCGGCCTGGATGACGGCGCCCCTCCCTGGCCCCACGGGCCCCGGCGCATCCATCGCCGGCGGGTCGAGCCTGGCGATCTTCCGGCGTTCCCCGCGCAAGGCCGCGGCCTGGAAGCTGGTGGAGTTCCTCTCTCGCCCGCAGGTGCAGCAGCAATTCTACCGCCTCACCGGCAACCTGCCGGCACGGCGGTCCGCCTGGGCCGACGCGGGCCTGGCGCAGGATCCGCATGCGCGGGCCTTCCGTGACCAGCTGGAACGCGTGCGCCCGGTGCCGCAGGTGCCGGAGTGGGAGCGCATCGCCACCGAGCTGAGGCTGATGATGGAGAAGGTGGTGCGCGGCGATGTCACCGCGAAGGGCGTGCCGGAGGAGCTCGACGCGCGAGCGGACCGCATCCTCGAGAAGCGCCGCTGGATGCTCGACCGAAGGGCGCATGGATGAAGCCGTCGCGCGCCGGCTGGCTGTTCGTCGCGCCGGCCCTGCTGGCGATTGCCGTATTCTTCGTGGTGCCGGTCTCGGCCGCCCTGCTCATGAGCGCCACCGACTTCGACATCTACGGGCTGGCCGACCTGCGCAACGTGCGCTTCATCGGGCTCGATAACTACCTCCAGCTGCTGCAGCGGCCGCTGTTCTGGCGAGCGCTGCTCAACACCCTGTTCTTCGTGGTGATCGGCGTCCCGCTGTCCATCGCCGCCTCACTGGGAGCGGCGCTGCTGCTCCACTCCCGCCTGGCACGCTTCCAGGGCTTCTACCGCACCGCGCTGTTCGCGCCGGTGGTCACCACGCTCGCGGCGGTGGCGGTGGTGTGGGTCTTCCTGCTGCACACCCGCTACGGCCTGCTCAATTACGGCCTGGCGTGGCTGGGCCTGCGTCCGGTGGATTGGCTGGGTGATCCGCGCTGGGCGATGCCGGCCATCGTGCTGCTCTCGGTGTGGAAGAACTTCGGCTACAACATGATCATCCTGCTGGCGGGCCTGCAGGCGATCCCGGGCGATCAGTACGAGGCCGCGCGGCTGGATGGCGCTGGGGCGGGCGCGCTGTTCCGGCACATCACGGTGCCTGCGCTGGCGCCCATGCTGCTGATGGTGAGCGTCCTCACCATGGCGGGCCACTTCCAGATCTTCGCCGAGCCCTACGTGATGACGCAGGGCGGACCGGCCGAGCGCACGGTCACGGTGCTGTACCTGATGTACGAAGATGGCTTCAAGTGGTGGAGCCTGGGCTCGGCGTCCGCGGTGGCGTTCGTGCTCTTCGTGTTCATGCTGGGGTTCACGCTGTTGCAGGCGCGCGTCACCCGGCGTGCGGGGTCGTCATGAGGCGTCCGATCGCTTTCCTGTCGGTCAATCTGGCGCTGGCGCTCGCCGCCGGGCTCACCCTCTTTCCGCTGGTCTGGATGGTGTGCGCGTCGCTCATGGCGCCTGGCGAGGCCAGCACCTACCCGCCGCCCATGCTGCCGCGCGCCGCGACGCTCGCGAACTATCGGCTCCTGTTCGCGGAGCACGGCATCGTCCGGCAGGCCGCCAACAGCCTGCTCATCTCGCTGCTCGCCACCGGGCTGTCCTTGGCATTCAACCTGAGCGCGGGCTACGCGTTCGCCAAGCTGCGGTTCGCCGGGCGCGAGCGCATCTTTCGCCTGCTGCTGGGAGCGCTGGTCATCCCCGCGCAGGTGACCATGATGCCTCTCTTCCTGATGCTCAAGGAGCTGGGGCTGGTGAACAGCTATGCCGGCGCGCTCGTGCCTTGGCTGGCGAGCGTGTTCGGCATCTACCTGGTGCGGCAGTACGCGCTGACGATCCCCGACGAGCTCCTCGAGGCGGCGCGTATCGACGGCGCGGGCGAGCTGCGCATCTTCGCCTCGGTGGTGCTGCCACTGCTCAAGCCCATCGTCGTGACGCTGGCGGTGCTCACCTTCCTCGGCTCGTGGAACGACTTCATGTGGCCCCTCATCGTGCTCACCGACCACGACGTGCAGACGCTTCCGGTCGCCCTGGCCGCGCTCTCGCGCGAGCACGTGCAGGACGTGGAGCTGATGATGGCCGGGGCCGTGATCACGGTGCTGCCGGTGTTGCTGCTCTTCCTGGCCCTGCAGCGGTACTACATGCAGGGCCTGCTGGTGGGGAGCGTGAAGGGATGAAGGGGATCGCCCTGCTCCTGGCTGCGCTGGCGGGCCGCGCGCAGGCTGCGCCGAGCGGGCGCGTGGTCCTGGATCTTCGCGACATGGGCGCCTGGCAGGCCCAGGCGTCCGAGCAGGTCGGCGCTGTCCTGCGGCGGGACGCCGACGGCAGCGTCTGCCTGGAGTACGACTTCCATTCGGTGTCGGGCTATGCGGTCCTGAGGCATGTCCTCCCCGTGCAATGGCCCGCCGCCTTCGCCCTGCAGCTGCGCCTGAAGGGGCGCGGCTCCGTCAACGACCTCCAGGTCAAGCTGGTGGACGCGAGCGGCGACAACGTCTGGTGGGTGAACCGGCCGGGCTTCCCGCTGCCGCGCTCCCTGACCGACGTCACCTTCCGGAGCCGACATTTCAGCTTCGCCTGGGGGCCCACCCCGGATCGCACGCTGGAGCGCACCGAGACCCTGGAGCTCGTCGTGGCACGGCGCCAGGGGGGCAAGGGGGCGCTGTGCGTGTCGCGCGTGCGCGTGCAGGAGCGCGAAGCCGACCCTGCGGTCTGGCCGGAGCCGCTGGTGCGCAGGCAGGCGGGGACGCTCGATCTCGACTATCGCCGCCCGCGCGAGTTCAACGGGCTCACGTTGCAGTGGCCCGGGCCAGCGCGGCCGGAGAGCTACGACGTGCTCGCCTCGGAGGACGCCCAGCGCTGGAGGCTCTTGCGGCGGGTGCAGCGGAGCTCGGGCGGGTTCGAGGCGCTCTTCCTCCCGGAGAGCGAGGCCCGTCACCTGAGGATCCGCCTGCGGGAGTCGCGAGCGGCGCCTCGGGCGGAGCTGCGCGACAGCAAGCAGTGGCCCGACCTCAATGCAGCCCTGTCCGAGCTCGCCCGGCACGCGCCGCGCGGACACGTCCCGCGCGCGTTCCTCGGCGAGCAGAACTACTGGACGCTGGTGGGCGTGGATGGGGGTGGCGAGCGCTCGGCGCTGCTGAGCGAGGATGGGGCGCTGGAGCTCGGGCGCGGGGGCTTCAGCGTGGAGCCCGCCGTCCTGACGGATGGGGGGCAGCTCGTGACCTGGGCCGATGTGCAGATCGGCCACTCCCTTCGGGACGGCTACCTGCCCATGCCGGAGGTGCGCTGGCGGCACGACGGGTTTGCGCTCCACGTCGCGGCAGCGGCCGAAGGGCAGGCGGGGGCGCCGCAAGCTCTGGTGCGGTACGCGCTGACGAACACGGGCAGCGCGGCACGCGCCTTCACGCTCCTGCTGGCCGTTCGTCCCTGGCAGGTGAACCCCCCGCAGCAGTTCCTCAACACGCCCGGAGGTGCACGCCGCATCGAGCGCCTGCAGTGGCAGGCGCCTCGGCTCTCCGTGAACGGCGCCGCGGGGCCGTGCTTCGACGAGGTGCCGAGCCGCGTCACCGCGCTGCCCGGGGCCGGGGGGGTCGACCTGCACGCCTTGCTCGATGCCGCGGCCCTGCGAGAGCTCTCGGATGCGCAGGGCCAGGCCTCGGCCCTGCTGCAATGGGAGCTGAGGCTCTCGCCAGGCGAGACGCGCGTGGTGACCTGGACCGCGCCGCTCATTTCCGGCTCAGCCTCACATGAGGGGGCCGCGATGAAGCCGCAGCCCCCTCATACTCCGAAGACGGTCGACGCGCGCCTCGATCGCGTGGCCGAAGGCTGGCGCGCGCGCCTGAACCGGATGCAGCTCACCTTGCCCGCGTCGTCGCAGCAGGTGTCCGACACGCTGCGGACGACATTGGCGCAGATCCTCATGTCGCGCGACGGTGCCGCGCTCGAGCCCGGCACCCGCTCCTATGCGCGCTCGTGGATTCGCGACGGCGCGATGATGGTGGCCGGCCTGGTCCGCATGGGCGAGGTCGACGTCGCGCGCGACTTCGTGGACTGGTTCGGCCCGTACGTGTTCCTCTCGGGGAAGGTGCCGTGCTGCGTGGACGCCCGCGGCGCCGACCCGGTGGCCGAGAACGACAGCCACGGGCAGTACCTGCATGCCGTGGCCGAGGTCTGGCAGCATTCCGGGGATGCGGCCTTCCTCGCGCGCCACTGGGCCGTCGTGCAGCGCGTCGTGACGCACCTCGAGAGCCTGCGGAGGAGCACCCGCACCGAGGAGTTCAGGGCCGCGCAGCCGGCCAACCTCCGGGGCCTCTTGCCCCCCTCCATCAGCCATGAGGGCTACTCGGACAAGCCCGCCTACTCCTACTGGGACGACTTCTGGGCGGTGCGCGGATACAAGGACGCGGTCCACATCGCGCGGGCGCTGGGCCAACTGCAGCTGGCGGCGGAGTGGGCGCAGTGGCGGGACGAGCTTCAGGACGATCTGGCGCGTTCCGTCGAGGCCACCGCGGCGCGGTTCGGCATGGACACCGTCGCGGGCGCCGCCGACCGCGGCGATTTCGACCCCACCTCGACGACCGCGGCGCTCAATCCCGCCCAGGCGCGGCTCCCACCGCTGCTCCTGCAGCGCACCTTCGACCGGTACTGGGAGGACGGGGAGCAGCGCCGCTCTGGCGCGCGCCCATGGAAGGACTACACACCCTACGAGCTGCGCACGGTGGGTGCGCTGGTGCGGCTCGGAAGGCCGCGGCGGGCGAACGGGATGCTGCAGTGGTTCCTGCGCTTCCGCCGGCCGGACGGATGGAACCAGTGGGCCGAGGTCGTGATGGCCGACGCGCGGGAACCGCACTTCCTCGGGGACATGCCGCACGCCTGGGTGGCCTCCGACTACCTCCGCTCGGTGCTCGACATGTTCGCCTACGAGCGCGAGGACGACGACGTGCTGGTCCTGGGCGCAGGCCTGAGCGAGGAATGGGCGGCTGCCGGAGTCGCCGTGAAGAACCTGTCCACGCCTCATGGTCCGCTGACCTACCGCCTCTCGACCGTCGCGGGGGGCCACGTCCTGGAGTTGGCCGGGGGCGTGGTGCCGCCCGCGGGCGGGGTGCGCCTCGCCTGGCCATTGCCGGGGCCGCTGCCGCGTGCCCAGCACCAGGGCCGCGAGCTCGGCTGGGTGGGCCGTGAGCTCGTCCTGCCGACCGGGCCCGCAACGATCCTCCTGCTTCCATGATGAGGGGCGCCCCCACGCAACTGGTCAATGCGGCGGGCCTGAGCCTGCAGCTCAACCCTGACGGCGGTGTGCGGCGTATCCAGTTCCGGGACGATGTGGTCAACCTCTTCATGGGCAATGGCATGGAGCCGGGGCCCACCAATGTCTGGTTGCGGTTGCACCGCGCCAACGGCGTGGAGGCGGTGCCCCTGCTCGGGCCACAGTCCCCGTTGCGGGCGCGCGCGTCCCGGGGCAGCAGCGGTGGGTTCCAGAGCCGTGGCGAATGGCAGGGGATGGGCATCGCGCTGCGCCTCGTGCTCGGCGAGCAGGAGGCCGCCTGGTGCTGGCAAGTACGGCTCGAGAACCGCTCGTCTCAGGAGCGAGCCGTCGACCTGCTGTACGGCCAGGACCTCGCGCTCGCGAGCCCTGGCGCGGTGCGTCTGAACGAGCACTATGTCAGCCACTACATCGACTTCAGCCCCATGGAGCATGCGCGCTGCGGCTGGGTGGTGGCTGCGCGGCAGAACCTCGAGCAGGGCGGGCGGCACCCCTGGGCGGTCGTCGGCTCCCTGCGGCGAGCCACCGGCTTCGCCACCGACGGCCTGCAGCTCTTCGGCCTCGCTCAGCGGCTGGGCGGCATGCCCGCCGGAGTGCGAGATGGGCTGCCCACCCAGCGGCTGCAGCACGAGCACGCCATGGCCGCCGTTCAGGATGAGGCGGTCACGCTGACTCCCGGTGCCGTCTGGGCCGGTGGATTCTTCGTCGCCCTGGAACCCGATCATCCCCGGGCCACCTCCACCGAGGACCTGGCAGCCGTGGACGCGGCGCTGTCGTGGGCCGGTTCTCTCGAGAGGCCTTCCGCCAGCCGGGCCGGCAGGGGCGGCCGTTCCGTCGACTCCACGCTCTTCAGCATGGCGCCTCTGCTGGAGTGTCAGGACCTGGATGAGGCGGAGCTGCGGCGACTCTTCCGATCCTCGTGGCGGCACGAGGAGCGCGACGGCGCCGGGCTCTTGTCCTTCTTCTGCGGCGAGCACGGCCACGTGGTGCTGCGCGCCAAGGAGACGCGGACGCAGCGACCGCACGGCCACATCCTCCGGACCGGCCAGGCACGGGTCCCCGAGGAATCCTCGCTGACGTCCACGGTGTGGATGTCGGGCGTCTTCCACTCCATGGTCACGCAGGGCCACGTCAGCATCAACCGCTTCCTGTCCACCGCGCACAGCTGGTTGGGGCTGTTCCGCTCTCACGGCTTGCGGGTCTTCGTGCAGGTGGACGGCCGATGGCAGCTCCTCGGGGTGCCCTCCGCATTCGAGATGCAGCCCGGCTCCTGTCGATGGATCTACCGACACGCCCACGGCGCCATCGAGCTCACCAGCGCCGCGCAGGACGGCGCGCATGCCCTGAGCCTCCGGGCGCGCGTCCTCGACGGTCCGCCCGTGCCGTGGCTCGCGACGCTGCACGTCGCGCTGGCCGGCGACGACGGCAATGCTTCCCGGCCCATCGTGTGGCGCATGAACGGGAAGGACGTCGTCCTCGAGGTGCCTGAAGGGAGTGACCTGCACGCGCGCTTCCCGGAGGGGGCATTCGTGGTGGCGCCGCTCGGTGACACCGTCCTGGCCGGCGTGCACGGCGACGGGCGCCTGTTCACGGACGGGAAGACACGAGGGCTGCCATTCCTCGTCCTGGAAGGTGCGGCGTGCACCGCCTTCGGCCTGGAGCTGCTCGGCAGGCTCTTGCCCGACGTGCACTCCGCATCGTTGCCCCCGCCCTTGCCCACGCTGAACGCACCCGGGAAGAGTGCTGCTCCGGCCGAGGTGGGCCGGCTCGCGGAGATGCTCCCGTGGTGGCTGAACAACGCGCAGGTGCACTACCTCACCCCGCGCGGGCTCGAGCAGTATTCCGGTGGGGGCTGGGGCACCCGCGATGTGTGCCAGGGTCCGCTGGAGATGTTGCTCGCGCTGGACTGCCCCGAAGCCGCGCGCGATCTCCTGCTGCGCGTGTTCGCCGCACAGAACGAGGATGGCGACTGGCCGCAGTGGTTTCAGTTCATCGAGCGCGAGCGGGAGCAGCGGGCGCGGGACTCGCATGGCGACATCGTCTTCTGGCCGCTGCTCGCCGCGGCGCGCCATGTGCTGAGCACGGGCGATACGTCCCTGCTCGATGCGCAGGTGCCCTTCCACTGCGCCCCGGGTCGCACGAGATCGTCGGCGACGGTCCTGGGGCACGTGGACCGTGCGCTCGACGTCATCAGCCGGCGCCGCGTGCCCGGGACCGCGCTGGCGGCATACGGCCACGGGGACTGGAATGACTCGCTGCAACCCGCCGACCCGTCCATGCGCGACAGGCTGTGCAGCGCCTGGACGGTGATCCTGCACCATCAGACATGGACGACTCTGGCGAGGGCCATGAAGTTCGCCGGGCATGCCGCGCGAGCGACGTCGCTGCAGTCGGAGGCCGGGCGCATCCAGCGTGATCTTCGCAAGCACTTGATGGTGGACGGAGTCCTGGTGGGCTACGTCGTCTTCTCCGCGGGCGCTGCGCCCGAGCCCTTGCTCCACCCGCGCGACCGTCAGACGGGTGTGCGTTACAGCCTGTTGCCCATGATGCACGCCATCCTGGAGGACCTGTGCACGCCGGAGGAGGCCGCGGCGCACCTCGCCCTCATGCGCGAGCACCTGTGGGCTCCCGATGGCGCGCGCCTGTTCGATCGCCCCTTGCCCTACCGCGGAGGGATCGAGCGCCTGTTCCAGCGCGCCGAGACCAGCGCCTTCTTCGGGCGCGAGGTCGGCGTCATGTACATGCACGCGCACCTCCGCTACGCGCAGATGCAGGCGCACGTGGGCGATGCCCGCGGGCTGTTGCAGTCGCTGGCCCTGGCGCACCCGATCCAGCTCCGCGATCGGTTGCCGCAAGCCAGCCTGCGGCAGGCGAACTGCTACTTCTCCAGCTCCGATGCGGCGTTTCGCGATCGCTACGAGGCCCAGCGGAGCTACGCGCAGGTGGCCGCAGGCACCGTCGCCCTGGATGGCGGCTGGCGGGTGTACTCGAGCGGTCCAGGCATTGCCCTTTCGGTCGTCGTGACCAACCTGCTGGGCGTGCGCCGCGAAGGGAGCGCGGTGGTGATCGACCCGGTGATCGCGCCCGAGCTGAGGGGACTGCGCGCCGAGGTGTCCGTGCTGGGCCGACGCGTGCAGGTGGAGTACCAGGTCGACCGGAACGGGTACTCCCCGCAGGTCGTCGTCCTCAACGGGCGGCGCCTGACCTTCGATCGCGTCGACAACCCGTACCGCGCCGGTGGTGCTGCGATCCCGCTGGAAGAGTGGGCCGCGCACCAGCGTGCGGATGCACCCGACGTCCTGCGCGTGGAGCTGAGCTGACCGTGGACGACCACGAGACCTTTCCGCAGCACTTCCTGTGGGGGGCGGCGACCTCGGCGTATCAGATCGAGGGCTCTCCGCTGGTCGGCGGGGCCGGGCCAAGCATCTGGCACCGCTTCGCGCACACGCCTGGAAGAATCCGCGACGGCGACACCGGGGACGTGGCCTGCGACCACTACCGGCGCTTTCGAGAGGACGTCGCGCTGATGCGCGAGCTGGGGCTGAAGGCGTATCGCTTCAGCATCTCCTGGGCGCGCGTCCTCCCGGGGGGCACCGGCGCGGTCAATTCCAGAGGGCTCGACCACTACGAGCAGCTCGTGGATGAGCTGCTCGCCCACGGGATCCAGCCCATGGCGACCCTGTATCACTGGGACCTTCCCGCTGCCCTGGACGACCGCGGCGGCTGGCTCAACCCGGACAGCTCGCAGTGGTTCGCGGAATACTCGCGCGCGGTGTTCCGGCGGCTGGACGATCGCGTCCGCCTGTGGGCGACCATCAACGAGCCCTGGGTGGTGGCCGACGGTGGCTATCTGCACGGCGTGCTGGCGCCCGGTCATCAGAGCCCCTACGAGGCCCCGCGCGCCTCGCACAACCTCCTGCGGGCGCACGCGGCCTCGGTGGCGGCGTACCGCGCCGAGGGGCGGCACCAGATCGGCCTCGTCGTCAACCTGGAGCCGAAACATCCCGCCTCGCCGAGCCCGGAGGATGCCGCGGCCACGCAGCGCGCCGACGCCTACATGAATCGCCAGTACCTCGACCCCGCGCTCCAGGGCCGATACCCCGAGGAGCTCCAGGAGGTCTTCGGCGAGGCCTGGCCCGGCTGGCCGCCCGAGGAAGTGGCGGCCCTTCGCGCACGCGTCGATTTCCTCGGCGTCAACTACTACACCCGCAGTGTCATGCGGGCCGACGCGGAGAGCTGGCCGCTGCGGGCCTCGGCGGTACGGCAGGCAGGGGCTACCTACAGCGAGACCGGGTGGGAGGTGTACGCCCAGGGCCTCCAGGACACCTTGTCCTGGGTGAAGCAGCGCTATGGCGACGTGCCGCTGTATGTCACCGAGAACGGCGCGGCCTTTCCCGACCCGGTGCCAGCGCCGGCTGCTGCTGTCGTGGAGGACCCCCTGCGCGTGGAGTATCTCCGCGCGCACCTGCGCGCCCTGCGGCGTGCCCTCGTGGCAGGCTGCGACGTGCGCGGCTACTTCGTGTGGTCACTGCTCGACAATCTCGAGTGGGCGCACGGCTTCTCCAAGCGCTTCGGGATCGTGCACGTCGACTTCGCGTCGCAGCGTCGGACGCCGAAGGCCAGCGCTCACTTCTACTCCAGCGTCATCGCATCGAATGGCCGCGTGCTTTGAAGCTCGCTCGTCCGTCATCGAGGCGTCCCGCCGGTCGCGCGCTGCGTCTCCTGGCGGTCGGGCACGCGGCTCGGTGGCGGCATGAGCAATTGTGTCGAGGTGATGCTCCGAGATCGGTGACGCCATGGCTTTGCGGCTCGAGGACTACGCGATCGTCGGCGACAGGCAGACCGCGGCGCTCGTCGGCAAGGACGGGTCCATCGACTGGCTGTGCTTTCCGTGCTTCGACTCCGACGCCTGCTTCGCGGCGCTGCTCGGCGGCCCCGAGCACGGGCGCTGGATCCTCGGGCCGGCGCTCCCGGCCCGAGGCGTCACCCGTGCCTATCGAGGCGAGACGCTGGTCCTCGACACCGAGTTCCGCTGCGGTGCCTCGCGCTCGTCGGGCGGGAAGAGGAGGCGCGCGCTCTCTTCGAGCGGCTGCTCGCGATTCGCAACGACGTCGGGCTGCTCGCTGAAGCATACGATACGTCCGCGGGCCGGTTCGTCGGCAACTTCCCACAGGCGTTCTCCCACGTGGCGCTGGTGAACGCGGCGCGCACGCTCTCGGGTCCGCACCAGCCCTGGCCTCCGTAGCGCCTTCCGGAGCACTCGCCTGGCGCATGTCTGTGTGGGGGCGGTGGTCCAAGCAGGGCGTCGCTCGTGAGCCTACGAGCGATACGCCAGCTCGTGCGCTCGCCCGGCCCAGGACGTGCGGTGACCGGGTCGCTGCCGCAGGTTTGGGTCTGGGCGGTGAACCAT
>WNGR01002021.1_pt1 | contig 42033 bp, 37 predicted proteins | sample 5407581 | NCBI WGS metagenome assembly WNGR01 (sample SAMN13153383, study PRJNA577476) | soil metagenome | isolation source: 80 cm soil or saprolite under Garry oak tree replicate 2 | place: USA:California | collected 2016-06-15 | reverse complement strand
GCAGCGCCGCCCGCCACTGGCAGCTGGCCGCCGCCCGCGAGCTGCTGCTCACCCACCGCGATCCCGCCACGCCGGTCGGGATCGTCGCCGACGCGTTCCGGCCCGGCCAGCGGGTCACCATCACCACCCTGGGCGACCTCGACCCGGCCACGGTCGGCATGACCACCATCGTGCTGGTCGGCGCCAGCAGCACCCAGGTGGTGGCGGGCCGCATGGTCACCCCGAGGGGGTACCGGTGACTATGCGCACCCCGCACCCGATCGAGCTGGAGAGCTACCGCATCCTGCGGTCGCTGGTCGACCTGCCCGCGCTCGGGCTCGGCCCGCTGTCGTGCGCGGTGGCCGAGCGGGTCATCCACGCCTCCGCCGACCTCGGCTACGCCACCGACCTGGTCCTGGACGAGGCCGCCCTCGCAGCTGGCCTCGCCGCGCTGCGGGCCGGCGCCTCCGTGGTGGTGGACGCCCGCATGGTCGCCGCCGGGATCACCCGCCGGCCGACCCGCTCCGCCCTTGACCTTGATCGTGAGCCCGCCAGCGAGCACCCGGCGGCGGCGGCGCCGACGCGCACGGCCGCCGCTATCCGCGCGACCGCCCACCAGGTCGGGCCAGGCGCGGTGTGGGTGATCGGCTGCGCCCCCACGGCCCTTGCGGAGCTGCTCGACCTGCGCCCTGACCCTGCCCTGGTCATCGGCCTGCCGGTCGGCTTCGTCGGCGCGGTCGAGGCCAAGCACGCCCTGGCAGCCAGCGGCCTGCCCGCCGTCACCAACCGCAGCGCCAAGGGCGGCTCCGCGGTCGCCGCCGCTGCCCTCAACGCCCTGCTCTACCTGGACCTGGACCCGGACATCGACAAGGACGACCACGTGGAAGGGGCGCCGTGAACCACCCCAGCACCAACCCGCCTGCGGCCCCGCCTCCGGCGCTGCTGCTCGCGGCGCACGGCAGCCAGGACGAGGCGGCGATCCGCGAGCTGGAGCAGCTCACCGTGCTGGTCCGCGCCCTCGCGCCAGCAGGGGTGGCGGTCGCGGCCGGGTGCATCGAGCTGGCGGCCCCTTCAGTTCCGGACGCGCTCGCCGGGCTCATCGCCGGCGGTGCCACCGACGTCGCGGTGGTGCCGCTGATGCTGTTCGCCGCCGGCCACGCCAAGAACGACATCCCCGCGTTGCTGACCCGCTGCCGGCTCGACCATCCCGGCGTGCGCCTGCGCTACGGCCGCCCTCTCGGGCTGCACCCGGACCTGCTGGCCCTCGCCGGCCAGCGGCTCGACGAGACCGTGCCCGAGGCGGAGCGGCCCGAGACTGCCGTGCTGCTCTGCGGCCGCGGGTCGTCCGACCCGGACGCCAACGCCGACGTCGCCAAGCTCGCACGCCTGCTGTGGGAAGGCCACCCGTGGCCGCTGGTTGAATGCTGCTACACCGGCATCACCACCCCGACCGTCCCCGATGGCCTGGAGCGCTGCTGGCGCCTTGGCGCGCGGCGGCTCGTCGCGCTCCCATACCTGCTGTTCACCGGCCGGCTGGAAGAGCGCGTCCAGCAGCAGTGCGAGGCCTTCGCCGCCGCGCATCCCGAGGTGGCCGTCCGGGTCGCCGCCCGCCTCGGGCCCGACCCCCTGATCGCGCGCCTGGTCGTCGCCCGCTACCAGGAGATCCTGGAGGGCGATCCGCGCATGAACTGCGACCTGTGCGTGCACCGGGTCGCCCTGCCGGGCTTCGGCCACAAGGTCGGTGCGCCCGCGACCCCGCACGCCCACCCCGACGACCACCGGCATGCCCATCCCCACGCCGGGAATGGCGGGTAGGCACGCTGATGGGCCTGGTGCTGGTGTGTGGCGGGGTCCGCTCCGGCAAGAGCGCGATCGCCGCACAGTTCGCCGCCGCAGCCGGCGCTCCGGTCTGCTACGTGGCGACCGGAGCGGCCAGCGACCCGGAGATGGCCGAGCGGATCGCTCGCCACCGCGCCAGCCGCCCAGCCGGCTGGCGCATCGTGGAGACGACCGAGCCGCTCGCCGCGCTCCAGGCAGCCGGCACCGCCACCGTGCTGGTCGACGGGATCGCTCCCTGGCTCGCTCGCCTCATGACCGACGAGGTCCTGTGGACCAGCGCCGAGGTCGCCCCGCTCGGCCCGGACGGCCGGGCTGCCCACGAACGAGCACTCACCCAGGTCCGTCACTTCGCCAGCGCCGCAGCGGCCCGCCCCCCGCTCACCGTGGTGGTCGCGGAGGAGAGCGGCCTCGGGGTCGTCCCGCAGGGTGCCGCCACCCGCCGCTACCTCGACCTTGCCGGGGACGCGGCGCAGACCCTTGCCGCAGCGGCCGAGCGGGTGCTGCTGGTGGTCGCCGGCCGCGTCCTGGACCTCGACCGCTGGGAACATGGCCCGGCGCGACCGGACCCGGCCCCAGGCACCGCAACGCCCGGCTCCGGCTCCGGCTCCGTATCGGGTTCGGGCGCACCCCAAAAGCCCCCCGAGCAGGGGGGTCCCCCTGTTTCAACGTTATCCGGAAATGAGCCTGGGCTGCTGGGGTTATCCACAGCCTCTGAGCAGGGCAGTTCCGGATTGGCGGGAAACCTCGATGGGCTGCGCCTGCACGGCGACACCATGGTCGGCCCCGGGCAGCTCGACTTCGCGGTCAACGTGCTGGAGGGCGGGCCGCCGCCGTGGCTGCGGCGGGAGCTGGCCACGGCGCTCGACCATGCCGGCGCCTACCCCGACGAGGACCCTGCGTGCCATGCGCTGGCGGCCCGCCACGGCCGCGCTCCTGACGAGGTGGTGGCCGCCAACGGCAGCGCCGAGGCGTTCTGGCTGCTGGCGAGCGTGCTGCGCCCCGCACGCGCGGTGGTGGTGCAGCCGTCGTTCACCGAACCGGAAGCGGCGCTGCGCGCCTCTGGCCATCCGGTCGAGCGCGCCTGGCGCGACCCGGGCCCCGGGCCGGACGGCTTCGGCTTCGCTCTCGACCCGGATGCCGTACCGGATGGCGCGGACCTGGTGATGGTCGGCAACCCCAACAACCCGACCGGCACCCTCGACCCGGCGGCCACGCTGACGAAGCTGGCCCGGCCCGGCCGCGTGCTGGTGGTGGACGAGGCGTTCATGGAGTTCGACGGGCCCGCCGAGCCGCAGAGCCTCGCCGGGCGCGCCGACCTCCCCGGCCTGGTGGTAGTGCGAAGCCTCACCAAGCTCTGGGCGCTCGCCGGGGTCCGCGCCGGGTACGTGCTCGCCCCGCCACCGCTCGCCGCTGCGCTGCGCGCCGCGCGCCAGCCGTGGAGCGTGAACGCGCTGGCCCTGGCCGCCCTGGCCGCCTGGGCCCGTGATGAGGGCGGTGCCGCCCGCGCCCACGCCGCTGCCGTCGCCAGCCGGGTCGGTGCCGCCCGGGAGCGGCTGGCCACCGACCTCGCCTGCCTGCCCGGCGTGCGGGTGTGGCCGTCAGCCGCGAACTTCCTGCTTTTACAGATTTCCCCGGTGCCCGGCGGGGCGGCGGTGCGGGCCTCGCTGGCGGCGCGCGGCATCGCGGTGCGCCGCGCTGACACCTTCCCGGGCCTGACCCCTGACCACCTGCGGGTCGCCGTCCGCGCCGCGGCCGCCAACCAGCGGCTGGTGGCCGCGCTCGCCGAGGCGCTCGGCGACCTGCGCGGTGCCCCATCCAGCTACCCGCCACACGAGGCCGCGCGCAGATGAGCCCGGTCCCGGAGCCTGTGCTCACCGGCGGGCGGCTGGTGGTCGACCTGGGCGGCCCGTACCGGTCGCTGGCGGCGGCGGTGCTCGGCGGCGGCCTCGGCACGGTGCGGAGCTGGCTGAACCTCAACGTGCCGCCCGGCTACGGCCGCACCGACCCGGACGTCCACCTCCGCGAGGAGGCCGCCGCCGCTGGTCTCGCCGGTCCTGTGGTCGGGATGCTGACCGCCGCGCCGCTGGAGCGCGTCCAGCAGGCGGTGGCCGGCGAGGCCTGGGCGGTCGCGACCGTCGGCGTCAACCACGCTCTGGCCGCCGCTGCCACCCGGCCGCGGCGGCTACCGCCCACACCCATGCCTTCGGCCGGGACCATCAACCTGCTGGTAGTGGTTGCCGCGCCGCTCACCGACGCGGGCCTGGTCGGCGCGCTGCAGACCGCCGTGGAGGCCAAGGCGCAGGCGCTCGCCGCCGCGCGGGTGCCAGCCGCCAACCACGCCGGGTTCGCCACCGGCACCGCCACCGACGCCATCTGCGTCGCCTGCCCGCCCGGCGTCCTGGCGCCGTTCGCCGGCCCGGCCACCAGGGTGGGGGCGGACCTGGCCCGCGCGGTGTTCACCGTGGTCGTGGCCGGCGTGGCCGTACAACGACAAGCCGCGCAAGCGGCAGGACCGGCAGGAGCGAGGAACCCATGCCCATGAAGCTCGAAGATCAGGTCCTGGCGCTGGCCGGCGCCGTCCAGCCGGTCGACCAGGAGGCCGAAGCCGCCGCGCGGGAGCGCCACGAGCGGCTCACCAAGCCGAGCGGGAGCCTCGGGCGGCTGGAGGCACTCGGCGTGCGGCTGGCCGGCATCGCCGGGCGCTGCCCGCCACCCGTGCCGGCACGGCCCGCCTTGGTGGTTGCCGCCGGCGACCACGGCGTGCTCGCCCAGGGCGTGTCGCCCTGGCCGAAGGAGGTGACCGCCGCGATGGTCGCCGGCATCGCCGGAGGGACCGCGGCGGCGAGCGTGCTCGCCAGGGTGGTGGGCGCGCAGTTGGTCGTGCTCGACGTCGGCGTGGCCACCCCGCTCGCCCCGCACCCCCGGGTGCGGCGGGCGAACGTGCGGCCCGGCACCGCCGACCTCGCCGCCGAGCCGGCGATGACCCGAGAGGAGGCCGCCCGCGCCCTGCTGGCCGGCGCCAAGCTCGCCGACGAGTTGCTGGAGGCCGGGGCGGATCTGCTGCTCACCGGCGACATGGGGATCGCCAACACCACCCCGGCGGCCTGCCTGGCCGCCGCCTTCACCGGCCGCCCCGCCGCCGTCGTGACCGGCCGCGGCACCGGCATCGACGACGCCACCCTGCAGCGCAAGATCGCGGTGGTGGAGGGCGCGCTTGCGCTCCACACGCCTGATCCCGCCGATCCCCTCGGGACGCTCGCCGCCGTTGGCGGCCTGGAGCATGCCGCCCTTGCCGGGGTCTGCCTGGCCGGCGCCGCCCAGCGCGTGCCGGTGCTGCTCGACGGCGTCAGCGCCAACGCCGCCGCGCTGGTCGCCTGCGCCCTCGCCCCGGCCGCCACCGGCTACCTGGTGGCGGGGCACCGCTCCACCGAGCCTGCCGCCAGCGCCGCCCTCGACCACCTCGGCCTCGACCCGCTCCTGCAGCTCGACCTGCGCCTCGGCGAGGGCACCGGCGCCCTGCTGGCCACCCCGATCGTGCGCGGCGCCGCTGCCGTCCTCGCCGAGATGGCCACCTTCGACGATGCCGGCATCGCCACCCCGGAAGCGGAGCCGGGCTGACCATCCCTGCTTCAGCCCGTCAGCAGTCTCCGACCGATGAGGTTGGTCCTGGTCAGCGTCGCACCACCTGCAGCCGCGAGCACCGGGACGGCCACCACGATCGCGGCCAGGCCGGCCCATGGGATCGCCAGCGGCACTGCGGCGGGCGACGCGACGTAGATCGCGATGATGGGGAGCAGGCCCGCGGGCACGGCGAGCACCCCGCCGAGCAGGGCGAGCAGCCCGGCGGTGGTCGCGGCCGTCCCGCGCAGCATCGACGGCGAGGCGCCGACCGCGAACAGGGTGCGCCGCTCCGGGGCCGCCTCGACCTGGGCGAGGCCGACCATGGCCGCGACCACGGCGAGGGCGACGGCCGCGCTGGCCGCGAACATAAGCACCAGCAGCGACGTCGAGGCCGACTGCGGCGGCGTGCCCGGCCCGGCGTCCGCCGTCTGCTCCGGGTACGGTCCCAGGGCGGCCTGGGCCGCCGCGAGCTCCGAGGCGGTGATGGCGTGGCGGGCGCGGACGAGGATGCCTTGGGTCCCGGGCATCGTGAATCCCAGGCGTCGTGCCGTGGCCGGGCTGATGACGTAGCGGATGGCGAGCAGCGGCCGGCTGCCGACCTGGACGGCCGGCAGGATCCTGGCCTGTTGATCCAGGAACGAGCCGCTCTTGCCGTTGAGGAAGTCCGCATGGTGCAGCGCGACCTGGCCACCGCTGACCGTCCCGGGACCGATGCCGACAAGCTTGCCGGCGGCGAGGTCCGCTGCGGCGCTCTGGGCGCCGAGAGCGGCCAGCAGGTCGTTCCCGCCGACGTAGAGGAAACCCGGCTCCTTGTCGGCCCGGGAGTTGAATAGTTGCCGGGCGGTCGCGACCAGGGGATTGCCAGGATTGGGTCCGGTCCCGGGTTTGCCGGCTGGGACCTGCCCGGATCCGGCGCCCGAGTCTGGGGCGAATGCTGGCTGCAGTGTGGCGGCCACCGCGCCGGGCAGGGCCGCCAGCACGGCCCGGACGGCCGCACTTGGGACATCGGAGCCGCTGTCCCTGATCGTGATCGCGATGCCGCCGGCCGCGCCGTGGCCCCCTTCGCTATCGCTGCTGATGTGGCTGATCTGGAGCTGGTCGGTGCCGCGCGCCGGGATCCAGTGGGCGCGGTCGTCGCCGCGGGTAGTGAGCATGACCGAGGAGACCAACACCGGAACCGCGAGCGCCACGGCGATGGCGGCCACGGCGGGACCGGCGCGGGACCGGTTGCGGGCCGCCTGGCGCGTCGCGACACGGCCGGCCAGGGGGAGGTGACGCGCCAGGGGCTCGACGGCCGCGACTACCGCGGCGCTGCAGGCGACAAAGCCGCCCAGCAGCAGCGCCATGCCGGCGAGGCTCACCCCGAGCTTGTCGAGCGGCTTGACCCCGACGCCGGTGAGGACGCAGCCCAGGGCGACCGCGAGGACCCCAAGGCGGGAGACGTGCCGTGGTGGCGGGCCGCTGGGCACGTGGGCGTCGAGTGCCTCGACGGGCGGGACCCGCGCTGCGAAGCGGGCGGGAAACCACGCGGCAGCCGTTCCCGCCAGCACCGCCGCCGCGACCACGCCGAGCAACGGGAGCAGCGGCAGCGCGATCGGGCGCGGCACGTGGCCGATAATGGCGCCAAGCCACGGGTGCACGGCAGCGGCGGCGAGGACGCCGAGCGCCAGGCCCGCCAGCCCACCCGCCACGCCGAGCGTGGCGCCGCGCGCCAGCACCGCCCTGCGGAGCTGGGCGGGGCTGCCGCCGGCGGCGGCGAGCAGTCCCAGCTCATGGACCTCGCGCCGCACCCCGGCCGCGAAGGCTGCGGCAGCGACCAGCGCAGCGATCATCAAGGCCAGCCCGGCGATGATCGGGACCGGGTTGAGGATGCCGGTCCGCGTCCGCACCGACCTGGAGCTGGACGGGGCGGACGCCTCCTCGCGGGTGGTGACATTCAGCCCGCTCGCGCCGCTGAGCGCCGTGCTGAGCGCGCGCTGGTCCCCGGCGGTTGCCGCATTCGCCGGCAGGACGACCAGCCAGCTCCGCGACGCCGTGGGCCCGAGCACACCCTGGGACGTGACCGCCAGGACGGTATCGAGGTCGGTGGGTTCGATCACCGAACCGGTGATGCGCACGGTCCGGTCGCTGCCGTTCGGCTGCACCAGCTGCATTGTGTCGCCGACCCGCCGGCCCAGTTCACGCATGACCTTGGTGCTGACCGCAACTTCGCCCGGCCCGCTGGGCGCCCGGCCAGCCTGCAGCCGCAGCATCCCGGCCGTGAGCGGGTCGCCGAGGGGCAGGTCGGTCAGGCTGATGCGCCGGATGTCGCCAGGCCCGACCCGGAACAGCCCCGCGTCCCTTGAGAAGGCGACCGTCCGCGACCCGGCGGGCAGTGCCGCCGCGTCAAGGTGCGCCTGCGGGCTGGTGGCGTCCACCCTGAGGGAGGCCGTCCCCAGCATGTCGGCGGCCCGCTGAGCGTCCGTCGGGCTGGCAGCCCGCAGCAGCAAGATGCCCGCCGTCAGGCCCGCGACCGGCAGCGCGACGATGGTGGCGATCAGCACCGAGCGGCGCAGGTGGCGCCGCAGGTCCCGCCGGGCCATCCGCCACAGCACCCGAGGGAACCGGCGCGTGGTTAACCACGCACCGCCGTCATTCTTCGCCTCCTTGCCGCGCTTACCCTGATACCGATGCCCGCGCCTCATGGAACCGTCTCAGGGTCGCGGGGGCCGTGCAGGTCGTCGGCTGGCGCGGTCTGGTCGACCAGGCGGCCGTCGCGCAGGAACACGACTCGGTCGGCCCAGGCGGCGTGGCGGACGTCGTGGGTGACCAGGACCCCCGCGCAGCCGGTGTCGCACTGGCGCCGCAGCAGCTTCAGCACCGTCTCGCCGGTGAGGGAGTCCAGCGCCCCGGTCGGTTCGTCGGCGAGCAGCAGGCGGCGCTCGCCGACCACCGCGCGGGCGATGGCGACACGCTGCTGCTCGCCGCCGGACAGCTCCTCGGGGAACCTGCCGGTGAGTTCGGCCAGGCCGAGCTCGTCGAGCAGCGCGCGGGCCTGGGACGCCGCCGCCCGCGGCCGCGCGCCGTCCAGCTCCAGCGGCAGGGCGACGTTCTCGGCGGCCGTGAGGGTCGCGAGCAGGTTGAGTTCCTGGAAGACATAGCCGATGGAGCGGCGCCGCAGCTCGGCCAGGGCCTTGGCGCCCAGCGCGCCGAGATCGCGGCCGTCGACCATGACCTGGCCCTCGGTGGCACGGTCGAGACCACCGGCGAGGGCCAGCAGGGTGGACTTGCCCGAGCCACTCGGGCCCATGACCGCCACCAGCTCGCCCGGGAGGACGGTGACCGACACGCCAGCGAGGGCCGTCACTGTGGTGTGGCCCGAGCCGTACTCCCGGGTGACGCCGCGCAGGTCGAGCACGGGGGTCATCGCCGGCCCCCGGCGTCGGCCTGAGCTGACCTGGCGGCGATATCCGGCGCTGGCCGTGCCGTGGGCTCCGCCCCGGGCGGTGCTCCAGGCGCAGGTGCGGATGCTGACGCCGCACCGGCCAGGCGCGCCTCACAGAGGTCCAGCCAGCGAACCTCCGCCTCGCCCTGGAACAGCAGTCCGTCGAGCGTGAGGGTCCAGGCGAGGTCCTTTGCGGGATCGTCGCCGGTCCCACCCCCGCCGTCAGCCTTCAGCCGGGTGAGTTCCTGCAGGGACCGCACCGTCGCCGCCCGCTGCTTCTGGATCACCTGGCCGACGTCGGCCGACGGCGAGCGGGCGGCGAAGATGAGCTTGAGGGCCAGCTCCTGGCGCGGCACAGCCTCGCGGCTGACCGCCCCCGAGAACCAGCCCCCCAGCTCCACGCGGCCGGCGTCGGTCAGGTGGTAGACCTTCTGCCCGTCCGCCTCCACCTCTGTCTTGACCAGGCCGTGGCGCTCGAGCCGGGCCAGGGTGGTGTATACCTGCCCGACGTTGAGCGGCCACATCTGGCCGGTGGCTGCCTCGAATTCGCTCTTGAGGCCGTAGCCGTACCTCGGACCCTGCTCCAGCAGGGCGAGCAGGCTGTGGCGAACCGACATCCGACACGCTCCCTTACCGAGTATTGCATACCAAGTATGTCATGACCATACTCAGTATGGTAGGAGCGCCGAGCGAATGCAAGTCCCTGTGTCATGGGTCCGCGGCTTAGCCGACCCACCAGATGATGTCCGCCGGGGTCGCGTTGCAGAAGATGATGTCCATCGCTGCGCCGTCCTGTGTTCCTCCGGGGTTGTGCAGGCAATAGGAACTGCTGCCAGCGACGCGTGACCAGATGTGGTCGATGGCAGGGAGTGCCTCGTTGTACATCTGCCATTTCTCGTTGCTGATCCAGTTGCAGGTCCACTGCTGGACGGGGGTTCCGTCGGCGGCGCCGCCCCTGGCGTCCAGGCAGAGCTGGCTGCCCTCGTTTTTGAACTGGAAGGTGTCGGTGACGTAGTCGTAGGCACGGGTCCAGTTCTGCGCCGCGCTGCCGTCGCAGGGATCTTGCACGATCGCCGCACCCTGCTCGGCGGATCCGAACTCCGGCTGGAGACACTTTCCATTGCCGGAGTTCCGGATGGTGAACGGAGCGGCCGCGTTGGCCGGCGCTGCAGCGGTCAGGCCAAGCGCAGCCAACATCGCGCCAGCGAGGAGCAGACCTGCGAGTCTGCGTAGTTTCATCACAACTCCTTGTCTTGAGAAAGAAGGTTGCGGCGAGGCGCTCGCTCTAGTCGTCGCTCCACCACACCTGCGCGACGGTCAGGTTGCAGCTGTAGAGCTGCATCGCCAACCCGTCCGACCCCTGCGCCCCCGGTTCGTCGAGGCAGTGGCTGCTGGTGCCAGAGACCTGCGAGGTCAGTGCGTGGGCAACGCCGGGGAAGCTTGATCCGGGCTGCCATTTCTCGTTGCTGATCCAGTTGCAGGTCCATTGCTGGATAGGGGTTCCGTTGGTGGCGCCGCCTCTGGCGTCCAGGCAGAGCTGGCTTGCCTGGTTCATGTAGTGGAAGCTGAAGCCGCCGAGCGGGATGGCTTCCCAGAGCTGGGCCGGGTTGTTGGGGTCGCAGGGCTCCTGCACGATCGCCGCACCCAGCTCCAGGGATCCGTTCTCCGGCTGGAGACACTTGTAGCTTCCGAAGTTCTGGATGGGAAGGAAGGTGTCTTCCGCGCTGGCCGGCGCTGCACCCACCAGGCCGACGACGGCTGCTGCCACGCCCGCGAGCAACAAGCAGGCAAGTCCGCGTGGTTTCATCGCGCTCCTCTCTTGCGAGGGTCGCCGAGCCCGTGCCCGGAAGTTCTCCAGGCCACCGGTCGGTTCACCGCCGGGTCAGAGAGCTTGGCGTGTCACGCAGAAGGTCGCAGACAGCGCTGATACGACGCTGAAGCGGCGCTGGAGCGGCAATTCGTGGCTGCCGCGTCGCCGGCCCGTGGCCAGGGTTGTCAAGTCGCTGGCCGTCGCGGCTGACCAGCACCGATCAGCGCGCGGTCAGCGCCCCGTCAGCGCCCGCGCGGACACTGCCTCGGAGCGGCCGAGCAGCGAGGAGAGATCCACTTGCCGGATCGCGGGGCAGGCCATCGCGTCGAGGAGCTGGTCGGGCTCGACGCGGTCCGCGACGCCTTGGACCGCCTCTCTCACCAGGCTCGTGAGGAGGTGCTTGCGTTTGCTCCAGCCGACGCACAGACCACGGCGGCGCTGGCGGTCAGCGCACCGTTGAACGATCGCCTGCTGCAGCGTGGGGTGCGGATGCGAACCATCTACCTGTGCAGCGCCCGCAACGACCCGGTGACGGTGAATCATGTGCGGCGGCTGATCGAGGGCGGCGCCCAGGTGCGGACCGCCCCGAGGCTGCCGCTGCGGGTACTGGTCATTGACCGCCGGGTGGCGGTTGTGCCGCTGGACCCGTCGAACACCGCTGCCGGGGCCTGCGTGCTGCATGGGACCGGAATGGCCGCCACCGCCTGCGCGCTTTTTGACCAGTACTGGGGACTGGCAATGCCGTGGGATGCACTGTTGACGCCTCGCGAAATTGAGGTGGCTCGGTGTGTCAGCGAGGGCTTGACGAACAAGCAGGTGGGCCATCGGCTGGCGATCTCCGAGTGGACGGTCATCAACCACATGCGCGAAATCATGCGGAAGCTGGAGTGCTCGTCCCGGGTGCAAGTCGCACGCCGGCTCTGGTTTTAGCATGGGACCTGCGGGACCGCGCGGGCCATTCGGTGAGCATCTCCTCGGGCTGGCCCGTGAATCGTCATCTCTGGTCCGGGAGAGCCTGGCGTACGAGGACGCCCCCCTCTCCGAGCTCCTGCGGCGCCTGCGGTACACGCCAGTCGACGGGTTGCAACCAAGGGATGACGTGTGGGACGCGGTGGGGGATCAAATTGCCTTCTACTACGGAACGGACCTCGTGGAAGAGGCCGTGGCGGACCTGCGGGCGGACCCGATGCTGCCGACGTCGAACCACTTCGGCGTCGATACCTTCGCGGATTCGGTGCAGGGCACGTTGCTGTTCGCTCTGCGGCCGCGACCCGGCGGCGGGCGGCGGCGTGTCGTGGTCGTCTTGGGGTGTGGATCAGTCAGTCTCGACAACCTGACCTACCCGATGGGGCTTCTCCTCTACGATCCACGCAACGGAGACCCCAGGTCCCTGCCGCAGCGTCTGCCCGTGTTCCCGAATCGCCTCAGGCGGACCAGCGTCGGGCTCGCCGGTCCCTTCGACGAGCAGATGGTGAACCGTGCCAGGGTCCGGCTGCACAATATGCGGCTCGCGGGTGAGGTGACGCGGTTCTGCGAACGGGCTGCCGGTCAGGTCCTCGACGAGGATTTCGCGGCGCCGGCGACGTTGTCGCTGCCGACCTACGGCCATCAGGCGACCCGGATCAACATGGGCCTGTGGTCTCGCATGTTCAGCGGTGGAGCCCCGCCGGCCCGGTTCGTGCAGCTCCACCTCGAAGCGGTGTGCACGGCACTGCTGGCCAAGGATCTCCACGACCCTGCCAGCCTTGTCCACCGGGTTTTCTTCGAGCCGGTGACGCGCGGCGCGGTGCTCGCCGGCCTCGACGGGGCTCTGGCCTGCTGGCGACTCGAGAAGCTCGAGCGGCGCCTGCGCGGAATGATCGAGGACACCCAACCACGTGACGGAACGATTTTCTTCTGGGGCCTGACGGACTACGGCAGGCGTATTCCACTGACGCTGGTGCAGGATGGCGCCGCGCTCCGCCTGGCGGGACTCGACGAACGCCGTCAGCGATGGGACTGGGAATTCTCGCCGGACGGTCTGATCTCGGCGCTGCGAGGCGGCTCGCTGGTCCCGTCGCTGCTGACCTGCTACACGGCCCTGGCGTTCGCGCGCGGTGTGGTGTGCGTCGGCGGCTATTACCAGGCGGGGTACCTTCCGGTCATGCAGCGCGGCGTCACGGACGCCGTCGGCACGCGAGATCCAGCGGCGGCGGCTGTCGTCGCCCGGGTTCCGACCGGGATCTCGCTGGCCGGGCTGCAGTTCGCCGTGCGAGTCCTGCCCGATGGCGCGGCGATCCCGGCGGGACCGGTGGAGATTGCCGGAGTCGGGGGGCTGACCGAGTCGGACCTCAGCCGCATCGAGTCGGTCACCGTGCGCGAGGCCCACCTCGCGGCGTTTCCCGAGACCTTCCCCCACATGGCGCCCGACGCGGTCCTGCCCGATGACTGGATCGCCCGGCTGACGGCAGAGAACGGCGCCGCGTGCCCCAGCCTCATCCAGCTCTCTTGGGAAAGGAGGAGCGACCGGTGAATGCGGACACGAGCTACGGCGGACTGACTCCTGAGGCCTGGGATAAGCTGGCGGGTCCCAACTTCTACTCGACGAGCGCGTGGCTGCGGTTCTGCACGGCCGAGACCGGGACGCCGGGTGACGCCGTGGTGGCCTACGAGGGCGGCGAGCCGGCGTGCGCCGTGCCGGTCAGAGAGCTTGGGGGCCTGCCGAAATGGTCCCGCTACCGCTGGAACGACCGCCTGTCCGAGTTCGGCCTGCCAAAGCTGGCGCCGAGAGGGTTACTGGTCGGAGCCCCAGAGGGGTTCCAGACCCACTTCCTCGCGCCAGCGGGGAGACGGTCGACGGCGAGGTTCGCGAAGCTGATCGACGAGCTGCGGCAGGCGGGTGACTCGGCCGGCGGGCCGGGCGAGCGCGCGTGCGTCGCCATGTTCCTCACCACCGACGACGTGCTGGCAGCCCGTCACGCGGGTGTCACGGCGGAGCCCGTTCTGCTCGACGCCGACGCATGGCTCCCGGTGCCAGAGGGGGGATGGCCGGGCTGGCTGGAGGCGCTGCCGTCGAACCGGGCGAAGACGGTACGCAAAGAGGACCGCCGTTTCCAGGAAGCCGGCTACGATATCGCCCACGTGCCGCTGGCGGAGTGCTGGGAGCGGCTCGGCACGGCGGCGGCCGCCACGCTCAGGAAGTACGGGCACGAGACCACGCCCGAGACCGAGCTGATCTCCCTTGGCCGGGCTGTCGAGTGCATGGGCGAGGCCGCCCGGGTCGCCGTCCTGCGCCTGGGGGCCGGGGATCCGCTGGGGTTTTGCATCTACTACCTCTGGGGGGACACGGCCTTCCTGCGGTGGGTCGGCTTCGACTACGAGCGGCTCGTCGGCACGGCGGAGTATTTCAACCTGGTGTTTTACAGCCAGATGAAACGCGCGCCCGCGCTGGGCGTGCGATGGATCCACGTCGGCGCGACCGCCACCGCCACGAAGGCGCTCCGCGGCGCACAGCTCCGGCCGCTCTGGCTCCTGGACTTCACCGAGGACAGCGTGCTCGCAAAGGTCCCCGACCAGGTGCGGCGGCACAATGCCCGCCTCTACGGGCAATTCGCGGACGACCCGCGCACAGCCGCCGCGCTGGTCCCTCGGGACGCCTGGCAGGCGTTCTGCTGATAGCCGCCGTAGGAGCTGCCGGAATCCTGCGCCCCGTTTGACCAGGCAATTCAAGCATTGCCGAAGGTCCGCCGAAGGTCGGCCGAAGGTCCGCCGGCCAGAGTGTGCCGCGACAGTTCGACAGCGGCGCGCTGCCGGCCGATCGCTCGACTCGATCAGGCCGGTCCTCGCGGAGGAGGATGCATGCAGGTCATGGCGGAAACCCTCGGCAGCACGATCGTGGCGACCCCGGGTCAAGGCATAGCGGAATGCGATCCAAGAGCGGTGGTCGAGCTGCTTGGTGAGCACGGCTGGGTCTATTTCTCTGGGTTCGCGCCCACGCTGCAGGAGTTCGAGGCCTTCACTCGACGGTTCGGCCGCTGCGCGACGCCGCGCGTCATCCATTACCCGCCGGGCGGGGTTGCCCTCGGCTTCCACGCTGAGGATTCCTATAACCCCTGGCGGCCCGATGCGCTGTGGTTCCTGTGCCTGTCCGCTGGCAGCGACGGCGGCGCAGCGACGGGCGTGGTCGACGGCGTGCAGCTACTGCAGGACACCGACGATGACTGGCGCGCCTTCAGCCGCGAGCACGGCTTGCGCTTCAGCCGGCAATGGTCGCCGAGTAGCTGGCGCAGCGCTGTCGGCGGCGACAAGCGAGCCGAGGTCAGCGCCTTCCTGGACACCCTTCCGGGCATGACACACGAATTCCTGCCCGACGGCACGCTGAGCACCCGGTACGAGGTGCCGATGGTGGTCCGTACCAAAGCCGGCGCCGAGAGCATGAGCAACACCATGCTGCACGCCATCACGGATCCCGAGTACTACGGCATGTCGCTGAGCGACGGCTCGCCGGTTCCGGAAGCGCTGCTTGCACACGTGGAGAAGCTGTCGCTCGAGCGCGAGGTGCCTATCGGCTGGAACGACGGCGACGTCGTCGTGATCGACAACTACCGCCTGATGCACCGCCGCGGCGAATACGCCGGCAAGGGCCGGGACCTGCGCGTCATCCACGGCGAAGAGCTGCTTGGCGCCGTTATGCCAGAGGCGTCCTCGCCGGTCGCCAGCGTGCTGAAGGTGGCGCTCCAAGGCGAGGAGGACCTCAGGTAGAGGCGCCGAGCGAACCAGCCGTTGCCCAGTCGACGCCGTGGGGGTGGGATACGAGTGCGATCCGCTATCGCCTTCGAGAAATACAGTCTGCTGGGCAACACCTTCCTCCTGGTCGACGAGGCGTCCACACCGCTCGGCGACGACTGCGAGCGAGCCGGCTTCGCGCGCTGGGCGCTGGACGGGTACTTCGGTGTTGGCGGCGCCGACAATGTCATCTACCTGGCGAGTCTCAACCAGGCGCCCGACGGGCCGTACAGCTTCCGCATCTTCGAGCAGGACGGAGCCGAGACGCTGTCATGCGGCAACGGCCTGCTGTCGGTGGCGGCCCTGCTGGCACGCGGCGGCACCGGCACGCAATGGCGGGTCCTGACCGAGCTGCCGACGGGCCGCCCCCGTGCCGTCCGCGTCGGCGTCCTCAGTGACAGCGGGGGAGCGTGGGTGGACATGGGGCGGCCACGAGCGGTGCCGGCCGCGCTGTTCCGCCCCGGTGGAGGAGTCGCGCCGGACGGCGTCGAGGCGCTCGACGATCTGCGCGTCGATTTCCCGCCGCACCAGGACTGGGCCTGGGGGCTTCCCGCGAGCATCACCCTGTCCGGCTGGCTGGTCTTCACCGGAGAGCCGCACATCGTCCTGGTCGTGGGACACGGTCTGCCGGCCGAGCTCTGTGACCGGCTATTCCCTGAGCCGGATCGCGAGATCGGCAGCGAGAGCGCCGGTCAGGAGCCCTCGCTGAGGCTGCTCGACAGCAACGCGCTGGTCGACCACATCGGCTCCTCGGTCAATGCGCGCTACAGGTCACAGTTCCCGCACGGTGTGCACCTGAATCTCGTCGAGGTTCGCGACCAGGCCGGGCTGCTGCGATACCGGACCTGGGAACGTGCGATCAACCTGGAGACGCTCGCCTGTGGCACCGGGGCGCTCGCCTGTGCGTACGTCTCCTGGACCCGACGGTTGACCGCGCCGGGCCGGACGACGCTGTGGCCGCATCGGTGCCGGTGGTATGCGCCCGACGCGGCGCTGCACGTCACTGACACGCCCCAGGGTCTGATCCTGGAGGGCCGGCCGCGCCACGTGTGCTCCGGGGTCGTGCCCTCCGGCGCCTGGTCCGGCGTTCGCCGAGCGCGGCCGGCAGCCCTCTCACCCGTTCCGCACGCCGATTCCGGGAGGCTGGACATCCATGGCTGACAAATTGCAGACGAGCCCGCAGGCGCCGCACAGCGCCTGGGCACCGCCGGCCCAGGCCACGCCGGAGGAGGCGATGCGAGCGGCGGGTATCGACGTCAGACCGGTCCCGCGAGCGCCGGAGTCGACTCCCGAAGCGTTGCGCCAGGCCGTCACCGACCGTCAGGGCCCGATGGTCTTCCCAGGGCTGTGCGACGGCTGGCCGGCGCGAACGGCGTGGACGCCCGAGGAGCTGCGACGGCGGCACGGTGACAGAGAAGTGACCGCCCTGCTGAACTTGCCCAGCGATGGGGTGCTCCTGTCAAACGACCAGAAGCGCTACGAGCGCACCATGACCTTCGCGCGCTTCATCGACCTGATGCTGCTGGCCACGGCTTCATCACCCTGCTATCTCGCCTACCAGCGGGCCGAGGAGATCTTCGACCGCGCCGACTACGACTTCGAGTCACTGTTGCCCGGCAACCGGTTCGGCACCGATACCCGGGTCTGGATCGGGTCGGCGGGGACCAGGTCGATGCTGCACTCCGACCTGAAGGACAACCTGTTCTGCCAAGTCTGGGGGGAAAAGAGCGTCACCCTCTTGCCGTGGCGGGACGCCAGGGCGGCCTACCCGTTCAAAGACAACCTGGTGAACAGCCAGGTGGACCTGGCGCATCCGGATGGAGACAGGTTCCCGAGGCTGCGCAAGGCGACCTTCTACAACGCGATGATGAAGCCGGGTGACGTCCTGCTCATACCTCGTGGCTGCTGGCATGACATCCGGTCCTGCGAACCGTCGGTCTCGGTCAATCACTGGTTCGGCAAGCCGCTGAGCTTCGTCGAATACATGCGAGTGCTGGCCACGCTCGGTCCGAGGCACTGGCTGCGCACCGCCCGTGATTTCGTCGTCCACGGGGTCTTCAGGCAGCGGGAGAAGACCCTGTTCCTCTTCAGTCCGCCGTCCACCGGCAGGCGCCTGTATGACGCTCTGCGCTCGGGGAATTTCTCCCGCGAGAACGATCCGAGCGGGCCGGACTGACACCGGCCGCTCGGCTGCCGCCATGGCCGTGCACTCGTTTGGAGCAAACATGAACGCGACCGGGATCGTCAATGCCACAGCCCAGCGGGGACAGGTCGGGACGCCGGAGAGGATGCCGCCGGCGGCCGCGCCGGAGGTCGATGAGTCGTTCGAGCGGCGGCTGATCGACGGGATCAGTCCCATCGCCGAGCACTTCCTCGCCTCTGCTCTGCACCATCTGTTCGACACCGGGATCTACGACCAGCTCGATGGCGCGACCGGCGGGATGCCGGTCACCGAAGTGGCCGGCGCGCTCGACATGAACCCGGACCGGCTCCTGGGGTTCCTGCTCTACCTCGCCAACGAGGACATTGTCAGCGTCGACGGAGAGACCGTGGCGCTGACGGCGCGTGCGAGAGCGTTCGAGGAATTCCGGCCCTGGTACACGATCATGGTCGGGGGATATTCGACGACCCTCGATCAGCTCGGAGGCGCCCTGAAGAACGGCGCGGAGAGCTGCACCCGCGATGGCCGCTGCGTCGCCATGGGAAGCTGCGGGATCAGCCGCTACGACGGCATCCCGATGACCCGCAGCCTGCTGGCCAGCGCCGCTGTCCGTACGCGCACGGTGCTCGACCTTGGCTGCGGCAACGGCCTCTACCTGGTGGAGTTCTGCCGTCAACTACCCGACCTGACGGCCTGGGGAGTGGAGCCCGACCGGGGAGGCTTCGAGGAGGCGCAGTCCCTGATCCATGCGACGGGGATGACTGACAGGGTGCGCCTCAGCAACCTGACCGCGGCGGAGTTCCTCAGCGACCCGCCGCGGGACTGCGATCCCGACCTGATCGTGTTCGGCTACGTCCTGCAGGAGATCCTCGGGCAGGACGGCGAAGACGCGGTCATCGACCTGCTCCGGTCGACGGTCTCGAGGTTTCCCCTCATCAACGTGGTGGTCATCGAGGTGGCCAACGAGATCCGCAACCCGTCGGTGATGCGCCACGGCCTCGCGCGCAATTTCTGGAACACCTATTTCCTGGTGCATTCCTTCACCAGGCAGCGGCTCGAGACGAGGGCGTTCTGGGAGCGCCTGTTCGACAGGGCGGGCCTGACCTGCCATCAGCGCGTCACCACCCCGCTCAGCGTCGACTCGACAGGACTCGAGCTGGGCTATCTCCTACGCGGGAGGAACGGGTGATCCGGACCAGGCTCGCGCCGCTGCTGGAGTGGGCAGTGGAAGAGAGGCTGCCCACCCCCCTCCACCTGTTCTCCGAGCGCGGCGTCACGGCGGCTGTGTCCTACCTCCGCTGGCACCTGGAGGCCCGCATCTCCTACGCCACCAAGGCCAACCCGCACCCGCTCATGCTCGCCGCGCTGCGCGACCGTGTGGACGAGTTCAACGTGACCAACCTGGCACACCTCCGCGCCGTGCTCGCCGCGGGAGTGGAGCCCGGACGGGTGGCCTTCATCAATCCGGTCATCGCTGCGGACACGGCGCGGAAGGTCCTGGCGATGGGCGTCGACCGCTTCGTGGTCGACGACGCCCGGGGGCTCCAGACAGTCGCCTCGCTCGGGGCTGACGTACGGCTCACCCTGCGGCTGCGACCGCCGTGGGAGGGCCAGAGCGGCAGATCCGTGGTGCGGTTCGGCAACACCGCCGACGCGCTGCACGACCTCGCGTTGCGGGCCGGCGAGGCTGGGGTGCGGATCGAGGCGCTGTCGTTCTTCATCGGAATGCACACCGAAAGTCTGGAGGAGGCGGTGCCGTACGAGGTGGCGCTGAAAGAGCTTGCGGCTTTGCACGGCAGGCTCTCGGCCGATGGCATCGCCGTGCCGGTGATCAATATCGGCGGCGGATTCCCGGGCGCCTACCGGCGGTTCCACCGTGAGCACCCGGATTTCTTCGACCGGATCTCCGACGAGATCGATTCGGCGTTCTCTGACGACGTGATCGTGGTCTGCGAGCCAGGGAGGTACCTGAGCGAGCCCGCATTCGCCATGCTCACGCGGGTCATCGCCGATCGTCGTATCGATGGGCAGCGCATGACCTATCTCGACGGGAGCGGCTTCGCCGGTCTGTTCGAGACGACCTTCGTCGATCCCGGCGGGTCCGATCTCTGTCTCGTGACCGACCGTCCCGGGCCTGCGACGCCGACCCACCTGCTCGGCCCGATCATGGATTCCTTCGACGTCATCAAGCGCGATGCGCTGCTGCCACCTCTCGAGGGGGGAGACATGTTGTTGTTCCCGAACACCGGCGCCTATTCGTGGGGGTACGCCGCGGCCTGTGAGGGAGTGCGGCAGCCGGATGTCGTCGCCCTGCCGCCCGAGCTCGACGAGCTCATCGCCCGCGCGTGCCTCGACTGATGGCGATGCCTCGCGTGCTGGTCACGGGCGGTGCCTCGGGGATCGGCGCCGCGATCGCGCGCCGCTTCGCCAACGACGGCGCCCGCGTCGGCGTGCTCGACTGTGACGAGGAGGCGCTGGACCGGCTTCGCGAGGCCGACCGCGGCCCCGCGCTCCTGCTGCGCGCCGATGTGGCCGACGCGGAATCCCTGGAGGCCGCGTTCGCGGCGCTGGACAGCGTCTGGGGTGGCCTCGACGTGCTGTGCAACAACGCGGGCGTCAGCATCCGCCAGCCATTCCTCGAAACGACGCTCAGCGCCTGGCGCAGGACGCTGGACGTCAACCTGACAGGAGCATTCCTGGTGGCGCAGCACGCGGCGCGGCGCATGGCGTCGGGCGGTGGCGGCGTCATCGTCAACACCGCCTCGGTCAGCGGGATGGTCGGCATGCCCAGCTACGCGAGCTACAACGTGAGCAAGGCGGGCGTGATCGAGCTGACCAGGACCATGGCCCTGGAGCTCGCTCCGAAGGTACGGGTCAACGCGGTCTGCCCCGGCTACGTGCTCACCCCCATGCAACAGGCCGAATACACCGAGGACATGATTGCTGAGTGCGCCGCTTCACTGCCGCTGCGTCGTCTGGGCAACCCGCCGGAGATCGCCGCTCTGGTCGCCTATCTCGCCTCGCCGGCGGCGGCGTTCGTCACGGGGCAGTCCTTCGTCATCGACGGCGGCGAGACCGCAGGAGGGCTGGCCAGCCATACAAGGAAGGGCTCATGACAATCACGCGACCAGCACAGACGGAGTTTCCGCTCAAGACCGGTGACAGCTACAGCGTGGTCAATTCCTTCACTGAATGGGACCCGCTGGAAGAGGTGGTCGTCGGTCGTTTGACGAACGCGGTCTTCCCGACGTGGCAGGCGTCGATGGCCGAAGTCCTTCCACACGGCTCCTGGGAGCTGTTCCAGCGGCACGGTGGCTCGCCCATGCCGCCGGCCGGGGTCCAGGCGGCCGAGGCCGAGATCGAGGGCCTGATCGAGGTCCTCGAGGCCGAAGGCGTCAAGGTGGTGCGTCCCAGCGAGATGGTGTACTCGAAACCCTTCGCGACGCCGGACTGGGAAAGCCTCGGCGGACTGTACGGCGCGATGCCGAGAGACCTGCTCATGGTGGTGGGAGATACCATTGTCGAGGCACCGATGTCATGGCGGTGCAGGTATTTCGAGGTCAACGCGTTCCGGAATCTCATCCAGTCGTATTTCCGGCGCGGCGCGCGCTGGCTGCCCGGCCCGCGCCCGCAACTCACCGATGCGCTGTGGCGGCCGGACCGCAATCCGCAAGGGCTCGACGGTGACTGGGCGGTCACTGAATTCGAGCCGGTCTTCGACGCGGCGGACTTCATGCGGTTCGGCGAGGACATCGTGTGCCAGCGCAGCCATGTGACCAATCAGTTCGGCATCGATTGGCTGCGCCGCTCCCTCGGCGACGGCTTCACCGTCTCCTGTATCCAAACCAACGATCCGCACGCCATGCACATCGACGCGACGATCGCGCCACTGGCGCCGGGCAAGTTGCTCGTCAACCCCCTCCGCTACGTTCCCAGCGAGCTGTTCGACGATTGGGAGATCCTCCCGGCCCCACCGCCGACACTGCCGGCCGACTGGCCGATGTACTTCTGCACTCCGTGGGTGAGCATGAACGTCCTGTCGCTGAGCCCGGACACGGTGGTCGTCGAACGCCACGAGCAGCCGTTGATCGACGCTCTGACCTCGTGGGGGTTCCGCTGCCTACCGGTCGACTTCCGTCACGTCTATAGCTTTGGCGGCTCGTTCCACTGCGTGACCCTGGACGTCCGGCGCGCCGGGTCGTCGGGGAAATACCTGAACTCGCCGACGGGGCGACCCTGATGGAGACCGTCGAGATCACCGGGCGCCGGAGCGTCCGGCTGATCGAGAAGCCGATGCCCCGCATCGATGCCAACTACGTGCTCGTCAAAGTGATCGTTGTCCCGATGTGCAACGAATACCACGCCTATACCGGCGGGATGTACCTCGAGCGCAATCGGCCGGACTCACTTGGCCACGAGATCGCCGGGGAGGTGATGGCCGCGCCCGCCGGCGCGTCGGTCAGGCCAGGGGACCGCGTCGTCGCCCTGTGCGGCTTCCCCTGCGGGCGCTGCGTGCTGTGCCGCCGCGGCTACTACTCGCACTGTGCGCAGACCGAGGACCCTCGCAAGGTGTGCGGCAGCGACAGCGCTCGGCGGCATCGTGAACGCCAGGGCCAGGGGAGCCCGGGTGATCGGTGTCACGCGCTCGCCCTACCGTGCCGAACTGGCCCGGCGGCTGGGTTGCGAGCTGCTGGCCGGCCTGTCCCGTACCGACGTGCTCGCCGCGACGGACGGGCGTGGTGCCGATTACGTGCTCGAGTGCTCTGGTCAGCCGGAGTACCAGCGGCTCGCGATTGACGCGGTCGCACGGCTCGGCGGCGTGGCGTTCCTGGCCGAGCCGGGCCGGATCGATATCAGCGTCGACGACCTCGTGCAGCGCGGCGTCACGCTGCTCGGCACGCTCGATATCAACCGCAACGACGTGGGACGCCTGCTCCAGGTCATCGGTTCGGTCCCCGAGCAGCTCGACCTGCTCATCACGCATCGCCTGCCACTGGAGCGCATCGCCGAGGCGTTCGAGGCGCAGGCGGCCTTCCAGAGCGGAAAGATCCTGCTGTTCCCGTGGTCGAGCACGGCGGCGCGCGGATGACCTCCGTGCCGGACGGGCTCTGGCGGAACGCCGATTTCACGAAGCTGTGGGGCGGCGAGACGCTCTCGCAGATCGGCGGCCAGATCACGCAACTGGCGCTGCCGTTCACGGCCATCATCGCCTTGCACGCCGGCCCCAGGGCGGTGGGCCTGCTCATCACCGCCCAGTGGGCCCCGATCCTGCTCTTCTCACTGCTCGCCGGGCTCTGGCTGGACAACCGCCGGCGCCGCCCGGCGCTCATCGCCGCCAACCTCGGGCGCGCATTGCTCCTGGGCCTGGTGCCGGCGCTGTACCTGCTCGGCCTGCTGACAATGCCGCTGCTGGTGCTGATCGTCTTCGCTGCGGGGCTGCTCACCGCCTTGTTCGATATCGCCTACGTCACCTACCTGCCGCAGCTCGTCAGCCGGCGCAGACTGGTCGAGGCCAACGCCAAGCTGGAGGCGACGTACTCGATCGCGGAGGTCGGCGGTCCCGGCCTGGGCGGCGTTCTGGTCCAGACGATCACAGCGCCGATGGCGATCGTCGTCGACGCGGCCACCTATCTCATCGCCGGGATCCTGTGCATCCGGATCACGCACACCGAGCCGCCGCCCCAGCCCGGCTCCGAGCGAGCCTCGCTCTGGCTCGAGATCAGAAAGGGCTTGGCGGTCATACTGGGGCATCCCATCCTCCGGCCGATGGTTGTGCAGTCGGCCTGCTTCAATCTCTTCGAGCAGGCCATCCTCACGATGTTCCTCCTGTACGGGGCGCGGAACCTGCGACTGTCGTCGAGCACGATCGGGATCCTGCTGTCGATCGGGAGCGTGGGCGGGATTCTGGGCACCGTCGTCGCCCGCCGCGCCGCGCAACGCTTCGGGACAGGCCAGGCGATGGTGTGGTCGATGGCGCTGGGCTCGGTTTCCCTGGGGCTCATCCCAGCCGCCGGGGGCGCCAAGCCGACCATGATCTCGCTGCTCGCCGCGGGGCTAGTGCTGCACGGGCTGGGAATCGCGTTGTTCAACGTGCATTCGCTCAGTGTGCGCGCCATGCTGATCCCCTCGGATATGTTCGGCCGGGCGACCGCGGCCTACCGGTCGATCAGCAACGGGACGGTCCCGCTGAGCGGGCTGTTCGCGGGCTTCCTCGGACAGGCCCTGGGCGTACGGGCCGAGATGACGATCAGCGCCGTCTTCCTGAGCGTCTGCTGCACGGTGTTCATGTTCAGCCGCGTCCGCCGCTTCGTCACCGACGATGCCGGCTATGGGGTGAGCTGGGTCCCCCCGGCCAGCTCGGCGACCAGCCCGGCGATCGAGCGCTGGGGATGAAAACTCAGGTTCGCGGCGGCGATCCGCAGCGCCAGCGGCAGGTACGCGCACAGCCGCGTCAGCTCGGCGGCGGCGCTCGGCTCTGACAGAACCCGCTGCCGGCGGAGGATGCTTGCGAGCAGGGTCTGGGCTTCGTCGGGGGTGAGCACGTCCAGGGTAAGGGGGTGGGCACCCTCATGGGCGACCAGCCCGCCCAGACGGTCCCGGCTGGTGACCATCACCAGGCAGCCGGGGCTGCCGGGCAGCAGCGGCCGCACCTGCTCCACGCTGCGCGCGTCGTCCAGCACCACGAGCAGGCGCCGGTCGGCCAGCAGCGTGCGGTACAGCCCGGCGGCCTCCTCCAGCTCCGTGGGGACCTGCTCGGCCGGCACGCCCAGCGCGTGGAGGAACCCGGCGAGCGCCTCGACCGGCCGCAGCAGCGGGGTCGGCGCGTAGCCGCACAGGTTGACGTACAACTGCCCGTCGCCGAAGCGCTCGCAGACCCGGTGGGCCCAATACACCGCCAGCGCGGTCTTGCCGACCCCGGCGCTCCCCGACACCGCGGCGATGGCCACCGCGCCGGCTTCCTCGCCGGCCGCGGCCAGGACCGCGTCGAGGTCGGCCAGTTCCCGGGCTCGGCCGGTGAACGACTGAGGCGACATCGGTAGCTGGCGCGGCGCCGGCGACCGCGCCGGTCCCGGGACCGGCCGGATCGTCGGAGACCTGATAACGGCAAGCGTCGGGATAACGGCAAGCGTCGGGCTGGCGGTCAGGATCTGCTTGTGCAATTGCTGCAGCGGTGGGCTGGGATCGGCGCCCAGCTCCTCGGCCAGCCGCTGCCGCACCTGCTCATAATGCCGCAACGCCTCAGCCTGCTGTCCACAACGGTACAGGGTGAGCATGAGCTGCCCCGCTAGTCGCTCATCCAGCGGGTGCGCAGCGGCATCAGCCGGCATTACGATCAGCAGAGCGGCATGCTGGCCCTGGGCGAGCGCCAGGTCGTTACGGTCCAGCTCGGCCCTCAGCCGCTCACGGTCCAGCATCTCGCGGACGGTGCTCAGCCAGGGCGTGTCCAGCGTGGCGAAGGCCTCGCCCCGCCACATCCGCAGCGCCTGCTCTAGCAGGGCCGCGGCCTCCTCGCCATCGGCGGCGGCGCGGGCCTGGGCGGTGAGGCGCCGGAAGCGGTGCAGGTCCACCGCCATCGTGTCCACCGTGAGCACATACCCCCCCGGCCCCCGCATCAGGCTGACATCGCTCGCCGCGGCCAGGACCTGCCGCAGTCGGGACAGGTAGCCCCAGAGCGTGCCGCGGGCCCGCTGCGGCAGCCGGTCCGCCCATACCCGCTCCACCAATTGGTCGACCGGGACCGCATCGCCGGCGTTGACCAGCAGTGCCACCAGCACGCAGCGCTGGCGGGCATGGCCGAGGTCGACGAGGTGGCCGTCGATGCTGGCCTCGACATGGCCCAGCAGCTGGAATTTGGTCGCCGTCACGGACGGTCGCCTCCCGCCAACATCGTCGGTTGGTACCTCATCAAACCGATGTGGCCGAGCCAGCGCCAGAGCAAGAAGCTGCTACCCGACCCGGCTGCTCAGGTGCTCCCGACAGTAGCGGTGCGCTACGCCGGGCGGGTCGCTCCGAAGTAGTCGGAGCGATTGATGGAGGCGATGCGGACCACCGTGCCGGTGTGGGGCGCCTCGATCATGAGGCCGTCGCCGATGTAGAGGCCGACGTGGTGGATGGTGGCCGGGTCGCTCAGGCTGAAGGCGTAGAAGACCAGGTCACCGGGCTCCAGGGCGGCCATGCTGCCCGGGTGCGAGCCTGCGAACCACTGCTCGGCAGCGGTGCGCGGCAGGGCCACGCCCGCGCTGGCGTAGGACGCCTGGGTCAGGCCGGAGCAGTCCCAGGCGTCCGGGCCGGTCCCGCCGAACAGGTACGGGTCGCCGAGCTGGGCGCGGGCAAAGGCGATCGCCTTGGCCGCCGCTCCCGACGCCGAGGAAGAGGTGGCTGTGGCTGTGGCCTTGGCCGCCGCCGCAGCCGCGGCGCGCTCGGCGGCGAGCTTGCGGGCGAGCGCCGCGCGGCGCAGCGCCTCCTGGCGTGCCTGCTCTGCTGCGACCGCCTGCTTGACCTGGGTGTTCACCTTCGCCAGGAAGGAGCGCTGCTGCGCCAGCTTGTGCTCGATGGCGCTGCGCTGGCTGGCGAGCTGGGCCTGGAGGTGCTGCTGCTCGCGCTGCTGGCCGGCGAGCGTGCCGGCGACCTCGGTCAGGTGGCGCCTGGTCGTGTTGACCTGGACGATCAACTCGGCGTCGGCCCTGGCCGCCGCGGACTGGTAGCGCGTCATCGTGGCCAGGTCGTCGATGCTACGGACCTCCAGGAATGCCTCCAACGTGCCAGCCGGCCCACCCTCGTAGGCGGCACGGAGCCGGTCGCCGAGCGTCGCCACGGCCGCAGCCAGCCGCTGCTGGGCGACCTTGAGCTGCTGGCGGGTCTGCCGCTCGCGCGTCACGGTGGCGCTGAGCTTCTCCTGGTTGGCGTCGAACTGCTCCGCCAGCGTCTCGACCTGGTTGTCCATCTTGTCGATGGTGGCCTGCACCTTGGCCGCCTCGCTGCGCAGCCGGGCGATCCGCTGCTCCGGGGTCTCCGCGCCCACACGGTGGGTGGCCGCGCCGACACCGACCAGCCCAACCACCAACGCGGTGGTGAGGGCGAGCAGGCCGCTGACCAGTTTGACGAGCGGGGGCATGCCGGAGGCAGGTCGTCGGACGCCGTGCAAAACGGACCTCCTTGGGCCGTCATCCGCGGCGGAAAAAGCCAGGATGCGAGCGGTTGGGGGGCTCGGTTGGGGGACGGGCAACAACACTTGCTGGGGGAGGCCTACCCTAACCCGCCCGTCTGCGCGAAGGCAACCCGACCAGGAGCAGTGCCGCGTTCGCGCAGGCTCACGCAGCATGAACGGTGTATTTCCGAGCCTTCGACGTGACCGTCTCGTTAGCGGCGTCCTGCATCCTGATCCTGGAAACCAGGATGGGTTGGGCTGCGGCAGGTAATCGCTCCCAGCAGTCGCTCCCAAATGATGTGGAGGAGGGCCCCAATGGAGTGGGACACGGTGCGGGGCTGTTTCGTCCCTCGCGATGACGCCCGCTACGAGAACGACCTCGCGGAACTCGGCCGCCGCGTTGCCGACGACCTGCACGGCCGCAACGACGGCTCCCGGCGGGACGCCGAATGACCCGCGGGCATCAGCCCGCGCCCTAGGCCCCCGGACCGCCACCGGGGGCCTTTCTCTGGCTGTCCTCTTGCTGTCAGGGGGTTCCGCTAGGCTGAGCTGGTGAAGAGCGCGAGCGGCACCGTGACGCGGCGTGGCAGGCCGCCCGCGCCGCCGCCGCTGCTGGTGCTCAGCGGGATCGCCTCGGTGCAGCTCGGCGCGGCCATCGCCAAGACGCTGTTCGACCGGGTCGGGCCTGGCGGGACCGTGCTGTTGCGCCTGCTCGTCGCCGCGCTGGTGCTGTGTGCGCTGACCCGCCCGCGGCTGCGGGCCCTCGGCCGGCGGCAGTTGCTGCTGGTGGTGGTGTTCGGGGCGGTGCTCGCCGTCATGAACGACAGCTTCTACGCCGCGATCGACCGGATTCCACTGGGCATCGCGGTCACCGTCGAGTTCTCCGGACCGTTGCTGGTCGCGATCGCCGGGTCGCGCCGCTGGCTGGACGCGCTCTGGGTGGTCCTGGCAGGCGCCGGGGTCGTGCTGCTCACCCGCAGCGGCGACGGCAGTGCTCTGAACCCGGCCGGGCTTGGCCTCGCCGCCTTCGCCGGGGCCTGCTGGGCCTGCTACATCCTGCTCGGCAAACGCCTCGGCCGGGTCTTCCACGGCCAGGACGGCCTCGCGCTCGCCACCGTGGTCGGCGCGATCCTGCTGCTGCCGGTCGGCCTCGCCGACGGCGGCGCCGCCCTGCTGGACTGGCGGGTCCTCGGGGTTGGGGTGGCGGTGGGCCTGCTGTCCAGCGCGATCCCGTATTCGCTGGAGATCGAGGCGCTGCGCTGGCTGCCCGCCCGGGTCTTCGGCGTGTTCATGAGCCTGGAGCCGGCGGTCGGGGCGCTCGCCGGGTTCGTGGTCCTCGGCGAACACCTGCTGGGCCGCGAGGTCGCGGCGATCGCCCTGGTCTCGCTGGCCAGCGCCGGCGCCGCCCTGGCCGATCAGCGTGCGCCTGCGGCTGCCGCCGATATCCCCAGCGGCGCCTGAGACCCTGAGCCTGACGAGCCCGGCTACCCGGCGCTGGCGGCGGTGTCGGTGTTGGTGTAGCGGGCAGGGTCGCGGGTGAAGGCGCTGCGGCAGTGCTCGCTGCAGAACCAGTAGCGCTGGCCGTCGTGGTCGGCGGTGTGGCGGGCGCCGGCGACCGCCACGGCCATGCCGCAGACCGGGTCGGTGGCCTGCTCGACCGGGGTGGGTGGGGCGGCGGCGCGGCGGTGGCGCTCGCGGACGGCCTCGGCGAGGATCGCGACGGCGATCTCCTGCTGGGTCGATGGGCCGAGGTCCAGCCCAGCCGGGCTCGACACCCGCTCCAGGTCGGCGGCGGCGACGCCCCGGTCCCGCAGCGCCGCGAACACGACGGCGGCGCGGCGGCGGCTGGCGACCAGCCCGACGTAGCCGGCCAAGGTCTGCAGCGCGGCGGCGAGCGCCTCCTCGTCGTAGTGGCCCATGGTGGCGACCACCACCGCGTCGTCGGGCCCGGCCGCCTGCGGGCCGAACTCGTCCAAGGCGGCCTCATCGAAGGGGACGACCTTGTGGCCGAGCGCCTCGGCGAGCGCGGCGAGGGTGCGGGCAACCGGGCTTGACCCGGCGATCAGCATCCGGGGCGCTACTCCGACCGGTTCCACGAACACCTCCAGTCCACCCCCGGACGGGCAGGTCGACACCGCGTCGACGACGCCAGGTGGAGGCAGCGCGGCCGCCTCCAGCGCCGCCGGAGTGATGCGGACCAGCCGCGGGCGGCCCTCGGCGAGGGCGGCGAGCGCCTCCCGGACCACGATCGGCTCCGAGCAGGCCCCGCCGACCCAGCCGCTGAGCCGCCCGTCGGCGGTCACCACCGCCTTGTCGCCGACCCGCGCCGACACCGGCGGGTCGACCCGGACGACCGTGGCCACCACGTGTGGCCTTGACCCAGGCTCCCGCCCGCCTGTCCCCGTCACGTCAGGACGCGGCCTCCCTCTCCTGGTCCTGGATCGCCGCCCAGACTTTGTCGCTGGTCAGCGGCATGTCGATGTTGGTGATGCCGAGCGGCTCCAGCGCGTCGAGCACCGCGTTGACATAGGCGGCGGGGGAGCCGACCGTGGCGGACTCGCCGACGCCCTTGGCACCGATCGGGTGGTGCGGCGAGGGCGTGACGGTCTCATAGGTCTCGAACCGCGGCGTCTCCCAGCTGGTGGGCAGCAGGTAGTCGGTGAAGTTCTGGCCGATGCAGTTGCCCTGCTCGTCGAAGGTGATCAGCTCCATCGCGGCGATGCCGTAGCCCTCGGTGAGGCCGCCGTGGATCTGGCCCTCCACGATCATCGGGTTGATGCGCACGCCACAGTCGTCGACCGCGACCATCTTGCGGACCTTCCACTGGCCGGTGCCCCGGTCGACGTCCACGACCACGCAGTAGGTGCCGAACGGGTAGGTCATGTTCGGCGGGTCGTAGTAGGTGACCCCCTCAAGGCCCGCCTCCATGCCTTCGGGCAGGTTGGTGTAGGCGGCGAAGGCGACGTCCTGGATGGTCTTGGCACGATCCGGCGCGCCACGGACCGAGAAGCGGCCCTCGGCGTACTCGACGTCCTCCTCGGCGACCTCCAGCAGGTGCGCGGCGATCTTGGTGGCCTTGTCGCGGAGCTTGCGGGCGACCATGGCGGTGGCCGCGCCGCCGACGGGGGTGGAGCGGGAGGCGTAGGTGCCAAGCCCATAGGGGGTGTTGTCAGTGTCACCCTCGACCACGGCGATGTCCTCGGGCTGGATGCCGAGCTCCCCGGCGACGATCTGCGCGAAGGTGGTCTCGTGGCCCTGGCCCTGGCTCTTGACGCCGAGCTTGAGGATCGCCTTGCCGGTGGGGTGCACGCGCAGCTCCGCCGAGTCGAACATGCGCAGCCCGGCGATGTCGTACTCGGCGCCGTGGCCGGCGCCGACCACCTCAGTGAAGCTGGCGATGCCGATCCCCATCAGCTCGCCACGGGCGCGGCGCTCGGCCTGCTCGCGGCGCAGCTCCTGGTAGCCGAGCTTCTCCAGCGCCAGGTCCAGCGCGCGGCCGTAGTCGCCGGAGTCGTAGACCCAGCCGACCGGGGAGTGGTAGGGGAACTGCTCTGGCTTGATGAAGTTGTTGCGCCGGAAGTCGGCCGGGTCGACGCCCAGCTCGGTGGCGGCCTTCTGCACCAGCCGCTCGATCAGGAAACTCGCCTCGGTGACCCGGAACGAGCAGCGATAGGCGATCCCGCCGGGGGCCTTGTTGGTGTAGACGCCGTCCACCTCGCACCAGGCGGCCGGCACGTCGTAGGAGCCGGTGAAGATGTGGAACAGCCCGGCGGGGAATTTGCTCGGTTGCGCGGCGGCGTTGAAGGCGCCATGGTCGGCGATCACCCTGGAGCGCAGCCCGAGGATCCTGCCGTCCGCGTCGAGCGCCATCTCGCCGTTCATGTGGTAGTCGCGGGCGAAGCCGGTGGAGATCAGGTTGCCGGTGCGATCCTCGACCCACTTCACCGGCCGGCCGAGCAGCAGCGACGCGACCGTGGCGACCACGTAACCCGGGTAGATCGGCACCTTGTTGCCGAAGCCGCCGCCAAGGTCCGGCGAGATGATGCGGATGTTCTGCTCCGGCAGGCCGGCGACCAGCGCGAACAGGGTGCGGTGCGCGTGCGGCGCCTGCGAGGTCATCCAGATGGTCGCCTTGCCGGTGGCGGGGTTGACGTCGGCGACGCAGCCGCAGGTCTCCAGCGGCGAGGGGTGGCAGCGGGGATAGAAGGTGTCCACGCTGACCACCCGGTCGGCCTGCGCGAAGGCGCGGTCGGTCGCCTGCTTGTCGCCGCGTTCCCAGTGGAAGATGTGGTTGGAGGTCTGCTCCGGCTTGTCCTCGCGCAGCAGCGGCGCGTCGGGGTCCAGCGCCCGCTGGGGGTCGACGACCGGCGGCAGCGGGTCGTAGTCGACGTCGATCAGCTCCAGCGCGTCGGCGGCGACGTAGGGGTCCTCCGCCACCACGGCGGCGACCTCCTGGCCCTGGAACAGGACCTTGTCGAGCGCCAGCACCGCCTGGGTGTCGGCCGACAGCGTCGGCATCCAGGCCAGGCCGTGGGCGTCCAGGTCGCGGCCGGTGATCACGGCGACCACCCCGGGGGTGGCCAGTGCGCCGGAGGGGTCGAGGTTGGTGATGCGGGCATGCGCCAGCGGCGAGCGCAGCAGCGCCATGTGCAGCATGCCGGGGAGCTTCACGTCGTCGACGTAGGTGCCTTTGCCGCGGATGAAGCGGTCGTCCTCCTTGCGCCTGACCGAGTGGCCGAGGCCGCGGATCGGGGCCGGGGTGGGGGTCTCGGTCTCGCTCACGCCGGCACCTCCTGCGGCTGGGACTCGGCCGCGGCTTTGGCCGCGGCCTGGACCGCGCGGACGATGTTCATGTACCCGGTGCAGCGGCAGATGTTGCCGCTGAGCGCCCAGCGGATCTCCTCGTCGCTGGGGTCGGGGTTGGTGGCGAGCAGTGCCTTGGCGGCCAGCATCATCCCCGGGGTGCAAAAGCCGCACTGCAGGCCGTGCTCCTGCTTGAAGGCGGCCTGGATGGGGGAGAGCTGCCCGCCGTCCAGCAGCCCCTCGACCGTCTCGATACTGCGGCCGTCGGCCTGCACCGCCAGGTAGGTGCAGGACTTCACCGGCACCCCGTCGACCAGCACCGTGCAGGCACCGCAGTGGCTGGTGTCGCAGCCGATGTGGGTGCCGGTCAGCGACAGCGTCTCGCGCAGGAAGTGGACTAGCAGCAGACGCGGCTCGACCTCGGCACTGTGCTCGCTGTCGTTCACCGTGACGGTGACCTTCATGCCTCATGCACCTCCGCACCTTGGGCCATCGCCGCCGCCGCGCGCAGCCCGCGCTCGGTGAACACGCGGACGACGTTGCGCTTGTAGGCGGCAGGGCCGCGCTGGTCGTCGCTTGGCTGCGCGGCCCGCGCGGCCAGCTCCGCTGCCTCCCGGAACAGTTCGTCGCTCGGTTCGGCGTCAGTCAGGACCGCCTCGGCCTCGGTGGCGGCCAGGTTGGTCGGCCCGACCGCCGTCAGCCCGATCCCCGCCGTCCCGATGTGGCCATTGGAGAAAGCCAGGTGCACCGCGACGGCGGCGGTGGCGAAGTCGCCGACCTTGCGCTCCAGCTTGAGGTAGGCGCCGCCGCTGCGCCGCGTTGCCGGCGCCGGGACCTGCGCCTCGACCAGCAGCTCGTCGGGGCGCAGCGCGGTCTCGAACGGCCCGGCGAAGAAGTCCCGCGCGGCGATGCTGCGCTCGCCGTCACGGGAGCTGGCCACAAGTTGCGCGCCGAGCGCGATCATCACCGCGCCCCAGTCGCCCGACGGGTCGGCGTGTGCCAGCGACCCGCAGATCGTGCCGAGGTTGCGCACCAGCGGGTCGGAGACCTGCGGCGCGGCCGCCGCCATGGTGGGGTAGCGCTCCCGCAGCAGCGCGGCCTGCTCGGCGCTGCGGTGGCGCACCAGCGCTCCGACCCGCAGCCATCCGTCCTGCTCGCCGAGCGTGTCCAGGCCTGGGACCCGGTTCACGTCGACCAGCAGCGCGGGCGCGGCGAAGCGGAGCTTCAGCAGCGGGATCAGGCTCTGGCCTCCGGCCAGCACCTTGGCCTCGTCACCCAGTTCGGCGAGGCGGTCGAGCGCCTCGCCGAGATCGCGAGGCGCGACGTAGTCGAAGCGGGGAGGGTGCATGCGGCCTCCTCCTGACGGGGCGGCGGATCTGGACAGAATCGGGTGGATCAGGAAGGAATGCGCCTAGCGCCCACGATGCTCCGTCGGGCGACGAGGCGTGTCAATGCGTCAATGTCCGATTGCCTTGCCTGCTTGCGTTAACCTGCTTGGTCTGGCGGTGGTTCCCAGGAGCAGGAGGTGGCTTTGGCGACGGTCGTGTTCTTCCCGGAGGGTGCGTTCGGCCCGACCAACAACTGTGTCGGCATCGGCGACGTGCTGCGGCGGCGCGGGCACCGGGTCGTGTTCATCGTGGAGGAGTCGTTTGCGGGCACCCTGGAGGCCAAGGGCTTCGAGGAGCGGCTGATGCGACTCGGACCGCCGCCCGAGGTCGAGGAGGCACCCGGGCAGTTCTGGAAGGACTACATCCGCGACACCGCCCCGACCTTCCGCCGGCCCACCATCGAGCAGCTGGAGGGGTTCATCGCACCGACCTTCCAGGCGCTGGCCGAGGGTGCCCGCTACGTGGACGAACGCCTGCGGGTGATCATCGCCGAGGTCGAACCGGACGTGATCGTCGAGGACAACGTGGTCTGCTTCCCGGCGCTGCCGGCCAGTGGCCGCCCCTGGGTCCGCATCACCTCCTGCAACCCGCTGGAGCTGAAGGACCCTGCGCTCCCGCCGACGTTCTCCGGCTACCCGGAGGCAGAGGCTGTGAGCGGTCACAGCGGTTGGGAGGCGTTCCGTGCCGAGTACCGCCGCACGCTTGCCGCCATCCAGGCCGATTTCAATCAGTTCTGCCAGGATCGCGGGGCCCCGCCCCTGCCAGACCTCGAGTTCATCCACGAGTCGCCCTGGCTGAACCTCTACCTGTACCCGAGCGAGGTCGACTACCGCCGCCAGCAGGCGCTGGCGCCGACCTGGCACAACCTGGAGGCGTGCGTGCGCGCTACCGACCAGCCGTGGGAACTCCCCGCCCCCCTGGCCGGGGACCAGGACAGCGGGCCGCTCCTCTACCTGAGCCTCGGCTCCCTCGGTGCCGCCGACGTGGAGCTCATGCAGCATCTCATCGACGTGCTCGGCCGCACTCGCTACCGGGTGATCGTGTCGATGGGCCCGCAGCATGAACTGCTGCGCCTCGCCGGCAACATGACCGGAGCGGAGTTCCTGCCCCAGGTGCCGGTCCTGTCCCAAGTCGACCTGGTGATCACCCACGGTGGCAACAACACCGTCACCGAGTCCCTCTGGTCCGGCAAGCCAATGGTGCTGCTCCCCCTGTTCTGGGACCAGTACGACAATGCCCAGCGCCTCCACGAGACCGGCTTCGGGGTGCGCCTGCCCACCTACACCTTCGAGCAGCACGAGCTGGCCGCCGCAATCGAGCACCTGCTCGCCGACCAGCCGCTGGCCACCCGCCTGCGGGCGATATCACAACGCCTCCAAGCCAACCCCGGCACCGTCCGAGCCGCCGACCTGATCGAGCGCCTCGCCAAGGAACAAGCCCCGGTCACCTCCGCAGGGTAGGCCTGACCGGGACATCTTGACAGCAGCTTCTTATTGAGAGTTACAATCACTTCAGAGTTTCTCTCGAAAGGTTGTGGCTCTCATGAACACGCTCGGGATGCGTCGCTGGTGGGCGCTCGGGGCGCTTGCCCTTGCCCTGCTGGCGGTCGGCTTGGACCTCACTGTCCTGAACCTGGCCCTGCCAACTCTGGCCACCGACCTGCATGCCTCCAACGCCCAACTGCAGTGGTTCGTCGACGCCTACAGCCTGGTCCTGGCCGCAATGCTGCTGCCGGCCGGGCTGCTCGGCGACCGCTTCGGCCGCAAGAAGCTGCTGCTCGGCGCACTCGCCCTCTTCGGAGTGGCCTCCCTCAGTTGCGCCTACGCCACCACCGCTGGGGCGCTGATCGCCTCCCGGGCGGTCCTCGGGCTTGGCGGGGCGTTCTTGATGCCGCTGTCGATGTCGGTCCTGACGGTGCTGTTTTCGCCACAGGAGCGACCCAGGGCGATCGCGGTCTGGGTGGCTGCCAACGCCGTCAGCTGGCCGATCGGCCCGATCCTTGGCGGCTGGCTGCTCGACAACTACTGGTGGGGTTCGGTCTTCCTCATCAACGTGCCGGTGACCATCATCGGGCTGCTCGCGGTGGCCGCGCTGCTGCCAGAGTCCCGGAGCAGCGAGCGCCCCCGCGTGGACTTCATCGGCGTGCTCCTCTCCAGCGCCGGCCTGGTCGGTCTGACCTACGGCGCCATCGAAGCAGGACAAAAGGGCTGGGGCAACCCCGTCGTGGCCGCCTCACTGGCAGCCGGGGCACTGCTGCTGGTGGCCTTCGTGCTCGCGCAGCGCGGCATCGCCTTACGGCCGGAGGGCCAGCCGCTGGTCGACCTGTCGCTGTTCCGCTCGGCCAGCTTCACCTGGGGAACCGTCCTGGCAACCCTGGTGTCGTTCGCACTGTTCGGCGTGCTGTTCGCCGTCCCGCAGTACTTCCAGGCCGTCGGCGGGACCACCGCCATGGGCAGCGGCCTGCGGCTGCTCCCGATCATCGGCGGGCTCCTGGTCGGCTCCCAGGTCGCCGAGCGGCTCGCCCGCCGTGCCGGCGCCAAAATCACCGTCGCGATCGGCTTCGTGCTGCTGGCCGCCGGGCTCGCCACCGGAGCCGCCAGCGGCGTCCACAGCGGCTACGGCTTCGCCGCCACCTGGGTCTCGATCATCGGCCTCGGCATCGGGTTCACCCTTCCCACCGCCATGGACGCCGCGCTCAGCGCCCTCTCGCCCGAGCGCAGCGGGGTCGGTTCCGGGGTCATCCAGGCGCTCCGCCAAGTCGGCGGCACCATCGGCGTCGCGGTCCTCGGGACTGTGCTCAGCTCCGCCTACCACGCCCGGCTCGACCTCGCGGGCCTGCCCGCGCAGGCCGCCAGCGCGGTGCGGGACAGCGTCTCCGCCGGGGTCGCGGTCGCCCACCAGCTCGGCTCGGCAGCGCTGCTGGACTCGGTGCGCGCCGCCTACGTCCACGGCATGGATGTCATGCTGCTGGTGTGCGGCGGCATCGCGCTGCTCGGTATCGTGCTCACCATCACCTTCCTGCCCCGGAGGGCCGCAACAGTGGAGACCACGCCAAGCGAGCCGGCAATCGCAACCTCGGAGGAGGAAGTCGGTGTCTGAGGCGACTGCGGAGACCGCGAAACCCGGGCCCGGAGCCCTCGGGCTCGGGCTGCGCGAACGAAAGAAAGCCAAAACCAGGGCCGCGATCCGCCAGCACGCCCTGCGCCTGTTCCAAGAACAGGGCTACGACGCCACCACCGTGGAACAGATCGCCGCCGCAGCGGAGGTCTCGCCGAGCACGTTCTTCCGCTACTTCCCAACCAAGGAAGACGTGGTGCTCGCCGACGACCTCGACCCGCTCATGATCGCGGCATTCCAAGCCCAACCACCCGACCTGCGCCCCATCCCCGCCCTGCGAAACTCGATCCGCGAGGTCTACGCCCACCTCTCCGCCGACGAGTGGACCCAGGAGCAGCAACGGCACCAGCTGATCCTCACCGTCCCCGAACTCCATGCCCGCATCCTGGAGGAAATCACCAGCTCCCTCCAGGTGGTCGCCAATCTCGTCGCCGAACGGGTCGGCCGCCACCCCGACGACCTCGAAGTCCGCACCTTCTCCGGCGCGCTCATGGGCGTCGCCCTCGCCACCATGCTCAGCTGGACCGAGAACCCCACCACCGACTACTTCACCGTGCTCGACGCCGGCCTCGCCCACCTCGAAGCCGGCCTGCCGCTGTAGGGCCCATGGGTCACCCCGTCCGCGTGAGCGCCAGCACCGCCAGCAGCTCATAGATCACATGCGCCGCCGCGATTCCGGTGATCTCAGCGTGATCGTAGGCCGGACAAACCTCGACCAGGTCGACTCCGACGATGCGGGGGCCGGTGGCGAGGCCGCGGAGGATGGCGAGGAGTTCGCGGCTGGAGAGCCCGCCGGCTTCGGGGGTGCCGGTGCCGGGGGCGTGGGCCGGGTCGAGGACGTCGACGTCGACCGAGACGTACAGAGGCGCGTCGCCGACGTGGGCGCGGATGCGCTCGGCGATGGCGTCGGGGCCGTCGCGGCCGACGGTCATCGCGTCGATCACCTGGAAGCCGAGGTCGGCGTCTTCCTTGAGGTCGGTGGGCGCGTACAGGGGACCGCGGGTGCCGACGTGGACGGAGCGGTCCTTGCGCAGCAGGCCTTCCTCGCTGGCGCGGCGAAACGGGGTGCCATGGGTGTACGGGGCGCCGAAGTAAGTGTCCCAGGTGTCGAGGTGGGCGTCGAAGTGGAGCAGCGCGACCGGTCCCCAGAGCTGGTGGGTGGCGCGCAGCAGCGGCAGCGCGATGGTGTGGTCGCCGCCGGTGGCGACGAGGCAGCCGCTGTCGGCGAGCAGGCCCTCGGCGGCGCGCTGGATCTGGCCGATGGCCTCCTGGATGTCGAAGGGATTGCAGGCGATGTCGCCGGCATCGGCGACCTGCTGGGCGCCGAATGGCTCGACGTCGAGGCCGGGATGGTACGGGCGCAGCAGCCGGGAGCCGGCACGGACGTGCGCCGGGCCGAAGCGTGCCCCGGGCCGGTAAGTGACACCGCTGTCGAACGGCACGCCGACGATGGCGACCTCGCAGCGCTCGACCTCGTCGTGGCGGGGGAGCCGCGCGAACGTGGCCGGCCCGGCGAAGCGGGGAACGGCCCTCGCGTCGACCGGTCCGCGCGGCGCCTGGCTCGGCGGGTCGTTCAGCTGCCCGTGCCGGGCATCCTCGTCGTGGAAGTGGCGGGGATCGGGCCCGTAGCGGTCCTGGTTCAGCGTCTGCCCCCTTCTGTCCGGATTTGTGGATGCCTTGTACCATTGCGTCTATGGCGGACCGGGCGGTGCGGCAGCGGATGGCGGAGCAGGCCACGGCGTGGCTGGATTCCCTCGACCCGTCGCAGCGGCGCAAGGCACACTACGGCTTCCCCGCCACCGAGGAGCGCACCCGCTGGTTTTATACCCCCAACGAGCAGGGCGGCCTCCCGTTGGCGGAAATGGACCCGGTGCAGCAGCGGCTGGCGCACCGGCTGCTCGCCAGCGGCCTGAGCCGGCCTGGGTACACCACGGCGGCGACCATTATGGGGTTGGAAAACCCGCTCGACGCTTCCGAGGGGTGGCGCCGCCACTATGTGGGTCGGGCCGTCCCCAACCGTGGCCGCGACCCGCAGCTGTACTACTTCACCGTGTTCGGCGAGCCGGAGTCCGCAGCCGGCGCTGACGGGGCCTGGGGGTGGCGTGCCGGCGGGCATCACCTGTCGGTGAGCTACACCATCGTCGGGGAGCGCGTCGCCTGCACACCGCTGTTCTTCGGCGCGAACCCCGCCCGCACAGCGCTGGTCGGTCCCGGGGCGCTGCGGCCGCTGGCGGGAGAGGAGGATCTCGCCCGGGAGCTGCTCGCCACGCTGGATGTCGAGGAGCGGGCTGCCGCGCTGCTGTCGGAGGTTGCGCCCGGCGACATCCTGCAGTTCAACCGCCCGATGGTGCATGGCTTTGGCGAGCCGGAGGGCCTGGCGGCGGGGGCGATGACCGCCGCGCAGCAGAAGCTGCTGGCAGCCCTGCTGCGCCAGTACGTGGACCGCCTTCCCGACGAGGTGGCCGCCGCCTACGCCAAACGTCTGTCCCTCACCGATCAGGGGGCGGCGTTCGCTGCGATCCACTTCGCCTGGGCCGGCCAGACCACCCTCGGCCTCGGCCACTACTACCGCCTCCAGGGCCCCCGCCTGCTGGTCGAGTACGACAACACCCAGGATCACGCCAACCACATCCACGCCGTCCTGCGTGACCCCGACGGCGACTTCGGCGCGGATCTGCTCGCCTGACGATCAACCGCGACCTCGACCCTCGAACCGCCCAGCAGTCAGCACCTATGCTGTGATTGCGACGCTCGGGTGATCGAAAGGCGGCACGGCAATGATGCTGAGCAGCTATGCGCAGGGGCACTGGTACACCGCGCGGGACGAGGGAACGCCGCTGCTGCATGCGGTGACTGGGGAGGAGGTGGCGCGGATCTCCTCGGCCGGGCTGGACGTCGCCGGGATGCTTGACTATGCCAGGCGGGTGGGCGGGCCGGGGTTGCGGGCGCTGACCTTCCACCAGCGCGCCGCGATGCTGAAGGCGCTGGCCCAGTCCCTCTCCGACCCGGAGCGGAAGGCGGAGTTCCACGCGCTGTCGGCCGCGACAGGGGCGACCCCGGCCGACTCCGCCCTCGATATCGAGGGCGGCATCAGCACTCTGTTCGTCTACTCCAGCAAGGGCCGGCGGGAGCTACCCAACGACACGGTGTGCCTGGACGGCCCGCCGGAGCTGCTGAGCCGCAAGGGCACCTTCGCCGGCCAGCACCTCTACGTCCCCCTCCACGGCGTCGCGGTGCTGATCGACGCGTTCAACTTCCCGGTGTGGGGGATGCTGGAGAAGCTCGCCCCGGCGCTGCTTGCCGGGATGCCGGTGATCGTCAAGCCCGCCAGCCAGACCGCCTACCTGACCGAGCTGGTGTTCCGGCGGATGGTCGAGTCGGGGCTGCTGCCCGACGGCGCCGCGCAGCTCATCTGCGGCGGCGTTGGGGACCTGTTGGAGCACCTCACCGGGCAGGACGCGGTCAGCTTCACCGGCTCGGCCGCGACCGCGCAGAAGCTCCGCGGCCACCCCGTGGTGCTGCGCAACTCGGTCCGCTTCAACGCCGAGGCCGACTCGCTGAACTGCTCGGTGCTCGGCCCGGACGCCAAGCCCGGCAGCGACGAGTTCGACCTGTACGTGCGGGAGGTGGTGCGCGAGATGACCGTCAAGGCGGGGCAAGGTCCGGGTCGGCGACCCCGCTGAGCCGGGCGTCACCATGGGCGCGCTCGCCAGCCTCGGCCAGCGGGACGAGGTCCGCCGCGCGGTTGAGCGCCTCAGCGGCGCGGCCGAGCTGCTGCAGGGGACCCTGGACCCGGGGTCGTTCGAGGTGGAGGGCGCCGACCCCGAGCGCGGCGCGTTCCTGCCGCCGATCCTGCTGTTGGGTGGCGACCCCGACCGCGACGAGGTCCACACCGTGGAGGCGTTCGGCCCGGTCAGCACGGTGCTGCCATACCAGTCGGTCGGGCATGCCGCGGCGCTCGCCGCCCGGGGGGAGGGCAGCCTGGTCGGCTCGGTGTTCAGCTTCGACGACAGCTTCGTCCGCCAGCTGGTGCTGGAGGCTGCTGCCCACCACGGCCGGCTGCTGCTGGTCAACCGGGAGTCCGCGGCCGAGTCGACCGGCCACGGCTCGCCTCTGCCGCACCTGGTCCACGGCGGCCCGGGCCGCGCCGGCGGCGGGGAGGAGCTCGGCGGGATCCGCGGCGTGCTCCACTACATGCAGCGCACCGCCCTGCAGGGATCACCGACCACCCTGACCGCGGTCACCGGCCGCTGGATCCCGGGCGCGGCCCGCCTCCAGGACCCCGCCGGCGTGCATCCGTTCCGCAAGCACCTGGAGGATCTGCGCATCGGCGAGACCCTCCGCACCGGCACCCGCACCGTCACCCTGGAGGACATCGAGCGCTTCGCCGCGTCCACTGGCGACCGCTTCTACGCGCACATGGACAACGAGGCGGCGGCCCGCAACCCATTCTTCGACGGCCGCGTCGCCCACGGCTACCTGATCGTGGCGCTCGCCGCCGGCCTGTTCGTCGACCCGGACGAAGGCCCGGTGCTGGCCAACTACGGCCTGGAGAACCTCCGCTTCACCAAGCCGGTCTACCCGGGCGACACCCTGCGCGTCACCTTCACCTGCAAGGAGAAGAACCCCCGCGAGGCCGAGCCCTACGGCGAGGTCCGCTGGGACACCGAGGTCAGCAACCAGGACGGCGAGGTGGTCGCCCGCTACGACGTCCTCACCCTGGTCGCCAAACGCCCTGCGCCCTGACCCTCGACCACATCCTGACAGTGGGAGCCGTCAGCCCGTGATCACGTTCGCCGCTGCAATCGAGGGAATGCCGGCTGCTGGGGGCCTGGAACACCCTCACCGAGGACGATGAAATTACTCTTTACACGGAGGGTCCTCGCCCGCCTGCAAGATGTCGCCGTCTCCAGCAATGACGCACGCTCCTCCACACTGTTCGCCGACGCGATCCGACACGTTCTTTAGCGCCTGACACCCTATGGAGGCATCCGAGCATGCGCCCACCTCCACGGGATCGCCGAAAGCCTTCGTCGTGAGCGTCACCGGTGCTGCACAACAGAAAGAGCAGCATGCTAGCATTCGAACATGAGTTCGAAGCTCCTGGCTCCTCCCAAGAATGACAAGATGCGCCGCCGTGCCCACACGGCGCGCATATACCCGACTCCCGAACAGGCTGCAACGCTCGACCGGCAAGGCCACACCGCCAGGGCGCTGTGGAACCTGCTCCACGAGTGGTACACCTGGCGGGGTGCTGGCGGCAGCATCGCTAAACGCCCTTCCTATTCGGAAATGGACCGGCAACTCCGCGACGCCCGCACCAACCCCATCCCCGGCTACGAGTGGCTCGTTCTGCTCCCTGCGAAGGCCACCCAGCGGGTCCTCATGTGCTACCTGTGCGCCTGGGACCGCCTTTTCCAGGGGTTGGCAAGATCGCCGAAGTTCAAGCGGCGCAGCGCCCGTTTGGCCGTTGACAACCCTCAAGCCGCTGACCTTCGCGTTGTCCGGCTGAATCGCCGCTGGGGCGAGGTCACGGTGATTATGGTCGGCCGGGTGCGGTTTCGATGGACCCGGCCACTGCCCGGTGTCACACGCGGCTGCCCTGGCCGGATCACGGGCGCTCGGTTGGTCAAAGATGCGCTTGGCTGGCACATTTCCTTCCGCATCGAAGAGCCCAGAGGCGATGCGGCGCCAAACCCAGGCCCGGCGGTCGGGGTGGATCGCGGCGTGGTTCACACCATGACGCTGTCCGATGGCCAGCACCTCGACATGCCCGACCTGCTCACCAGGGGCGAGCAGCGCCGATTGCGGAAGCTGGAGTTGGATGCCGCTCGCCGACGTACCCGCCGCCAGCGCCACCCCGGTATGCGGATGTCGAAGCGGGAACGCTCCACCTACCAGCAGATCGCCAAGCTCCGCGCCCGCCAGGCGCGGCGACGGGAAGACTGGCTGCACAAGCAGACCACCGACCTGGCCAAG
>WNGR01000526.1_pt1 | contig 42193 bp, 36 predicted proteins | sample 5407581 | NCBI WGS metagenome assembly WNGR01 (sample SAMN13153383, study PRJNA577476) | soil metagenome | isolation source: 80 cm soil or saprolite under Garry oak tree replicate 2 | place: USA:California | collected 2016-06-15 | reverse complement strand
AGCCGGTCGGCCATTATCACGGTCGCACTGGTCTCCTTCCTGAACGGATGGGGCGACTTCATATTCGCGCTCACGCTGCTGAACGGAAGCACCGTCGAGCCGATCACCCTCAGCATCTACAACTACATCGGAGTCTTCTCTGAGGATCTGGGCGCGGCGATGGCGCTAGCCGTTTTCGCCATTCTCCCCGCGGCCATGATGCTTATCGCCGCGCAACGATATATCGCGGCCGGTCTCACCGTCGGGTCAGTCAAGGGATAAGCCGCCGCCTCCGGCGGCCGGCCAGCGCAGAAAAATATTGCGGAAATCTGGAGGAAATTATGCGTGCGCCAGTCAAGCAGTCAAGACGCAGAGCCCGGTGGCGGATCCCGGCGGCCTGCGGGGTCGTGCTGGCCCTGGCCGCCGCGGGCTGCTCCTCGTCGGGCCCCAGCAGCGGAGGCGGCGGCACCAGCAACGGCAAGGTCACCATCACCGAACTCGACTACTTCACCTCGAGCGGCGGCAACGCCGCGATGAACTGGTACAACAAGCAGTTCGAGGCTCAGCACCCCGGGGTCACCGTCACCCGGACGGCGGTTTCCTACGCGAACCTGATCACCAAGGTCCTGCAGGACGCGAGCGCCGGCGACATGCCGAACCTCGTGATGCTCGACAACCCGAACGTGCCCGAAGTCGCGGCCACCGGGCAACTGCGCGCGTTCAACGACCTGCCCGGGTTCACCACGAGCGGCTATTACCCCGGCGCGATCAGCGAATGCACCTTCGGCGGGAAGCAGTACTGCTATCCGATCGGCACGAACTCGGTGGGCCTGTTCTACAACAAGGCGATGTTCGCCGCCGCCCACCTCTCGCCGCCCAAGACCTGGGCCCAGCTGGAATCCGACGCCAAGGCGCTGACCAAGCCGCCGGTGTACGGGATCGCCTTCGACGCGACCGGTGACGAGCAGTCGACGTGGCAGCTCGAACCGTTCTTCTGGAGCAACGGGGCCAGCCTGACCCACGTGGACACGGGGGCCTTCGAGTCGTCCCTGCAGCTCTGGGTCAACATGGTCAAGGACGGCTCGGCCTCGAAGTCCGTGCTGACCTGGGGGCAGGACCCCGACCTCACCCAGCAGTTCATGCAGGGGCACGCGGCGATGATCGTCGATGGCCCGTGGATCTTCCCCGAGCTCAACCAGCACGGCTGGACGTACAACAACCAGTACGGGATCGTGCCCATCCCCACCAGCCAGGCCGGGCAGACGGTGGTCGCGCCGCTCGGCGGGGAAACCATGGACCTGGGCACCGGCGGCTCCACCGAGCAGCAGAAGCTCTCCTGGGAATGGGTGCAAGGCATGCAGCAGGCGTCCGTGATGAAACACGTCACGTCGCTCATGTACTACCTGCCGACCAAGCCCGCGGTGACCGCGCAGGTGCTCCAGGGCGGGCCGGAGTACACGGTCTTCGCCAAGGAGACCCAGACCGCCAGGTCCCGGACCACGGAATACGGCGCCAACTACCCGAAGGTGTCGCAGGCGATCTGGACCGCGATCCAGGCGGCGATCACCGGCACCTCGTCGGTGAACTCGGCGCTGCAGACCGCCCAGTCCACGATCTCAGGAGTCCAGCAGGTCAGCGGCGGCTGACGATTTCGGCCGCAAGCCCAGCCGCAGACCCAGCCGGCGGCCCGGACGCGCCCGCGTCCGGGCCGCCGCCGTCCGGGCCTGTACCGTCCGGGTGGGCTGCGGCCCGCGTCGTCAGCTCCTGCCACGCCGCCGGGGTGAGCGCGTACGCGCTCACGCTGCCGCCGGCGAAGTGCCGCCACGCGGCGGGCCGGATCAGCGTGGCCACGACGGTGACGGCGACCGGGAGCGCCGCCAGCGGGTCGCCGCGGCCCGGCGTCAGCTCCTCCGCGCTGCCGCGGTAGTCGCCGTGGCCCAGCGCGGCGTCCCGCAGTTCCCGCGCCACGTCCCGGCGCCGCCCGCCCCGGGCCGCCCCGAGGACCGCGAGCAGCAGCTGATGGGTGCGCACGCCCGGCTGCCCGTCCGGCTGCGGCCGCGACCGGCCCGACCGGGCCACCTCGACCAGCGCGCCGGCCAGGTCGACCCCCGAGGCCAGCGCGTTGGCCGGCTCCACCAGCCGCGGGTTGATGTCGATGAACTGGACGCTGTCCGGCCGGGCGCCGTCCGGGCGCAGGATCACGTCCGCCGACAGCGCGCCATGCCAGTCCAGCACCGCGCCCAGCCGGGCCAGGTGCTCCCGCGCCTGCGGCAGGTGCCGCCCCAGCTTGTGGCTGGCGCCGCCCGAGGCTCCCTCGCGTACTCGCTCGCAGGCGTGGAACGCGATCAGCTCACCGCGCGCGAAGACCGCCTGGACCATCACCAGCGGCCCGGCCACCTCCCGCTGCACCAGGACGCCGCCCTGGCCGAACACGCCCCGGCGCTCGTAGTCCGCCGCCAGCCGCCGCAGCGCCTCGCGCGAGGTGACCCGCCGGACCCCGGCCGACGCGGTCCCGATCGGCACCTTCACGAACACGGGCCAGCCCAGCCCGGCCGCGTCGGCGAGGTCCGCCGCGCTCGCCGCCACCACCGCGGGCGGCTGCGGCAGGCCGGCCCGGGTCAGCGTGCCGAACGCGGACACCTTGTCCTGCACCTGAGCCAGCGCGCCGAAGGCCGGCACCGCGGTCGCCAGGCCCGCGGCCTCGATCCGGTCCCGCGCCAGCGACATGACCGCGGCCTGCTCCTGCACCGGCAGCAGCACCTCGGCGTGCCGCCGGGCGGCGATGCCGAGGGCGGCGTCCAGCCACCCGAACGGGTCGCGGCCGATGGCCGGGACGTCGTGCACCCGCCGGACATGCCGGGTCATCCGGCACAGGCACAGCCCTTCGGGGGACAGCGCCTCCACCTGATGACCGGCCCCGGCCAGCACGGTCGCGCACTGCCGGGCGGTCAGCCCGGCCCCGTCGCTCAGCAGTATCAGCATGACGCCCTCCGCGCGATCACCATGACGCCCTCCGCGCGATCACCATGACGCCTCCGCGTGATCACCATGACGCCCTCCGAAATTCCGGCATGCGTGCCCCTTCTCCGCGTATTTGTATATGATGTAAGCATACGTTATATACTTTGGATGGCAAGAGGCAGCCGGAAGGGAGGCCCGCCGTGGGGCGCGCGCCGCAGATCAGCCGGGAGGCGGTGCTGGCCGCCGCGCTGGCGCTGGCCGACGAGCACGGCCTGGAGGCGGTGACCATGCACGCCGTCGCGAAGCGCCTGCAGGTCACGCCGATGGCGCTGTACCGGCACGTGGACAGCAAGAACGCCCTGCTCGACGGCCTGGTCGAACTACTGCTCACGGAAGACCCGCTGCCCGCAGGAGGGGGCCGCTGGGATGAGCGCCTGACCGTGCTGGCCGCCGGGATCAGGGGTACCGCGCGCCGCCACCCGGCCGTCTTCCCGCTGCTGCTGACCAGGCCGGCCGTCACCCCGGCGGCCCGGACGGTCCGCGACGAGGTGCAGGCCGCGCTGCGCGAAGGCGGCCTGCCCGAGGCCGAGGTCGTCCGGGCCGAGCGCCTGATCAGTACCGCGGTCCTCGGTTTCGCCGCCAGCGAGGCGGCCGGCCGCTTCCGGCAGCACGACCAGTCCGTCATCGACGCCGACTTCGCCGAGCTCCTCCGCTGGCTCCGCCTGGCCCTTGGCTAGGCCTGCCGGGCTGGCGGTGGGGCCGGCTGGCCGGCACTCCCGTGGAGCGGTCCTGACCGGCACCGCTCAGCCGCCCGGAAGTAACGATTTCGGCGTGCCGACTTAGGATCGGGCCGGGGTCAGGCCAGGATGCAAGGGGAACAGCCTTGGTAGCGGACAGGGAGAGGGAAACTCATGGGCACTGGAAAGGTCAGCACGGGTACGCCGACGCGGCTCCGGTCCTTCGATCCCGTCCGGCTCGCCGACCTCGAATACCGTGCGTGGGTGGGGTACTACCTGCGCAAATGGCCTCAGGTTCTGCGGGCCTCGATCGGCCTGGTCCGGCTGGGTTTCGGCATGGACTGGTACCGGACCATGCACGGCGCCTGGCTGGTGCTGCGCGCCAACCAGCTTTGGGCGCCGTACCCCGACAATCACCCCAAGCGCGCCCGCGCCTGCATGCGCCGGTTTTACGCGCTGGTCCGGCTCACCTACGGCGAGCCGGCCAACCCGGCCAAGGCGGCCGAACTCGAGGTCGACTGGTGGCGCGTGCACCGCGAGATCCAGCACGAGCCCGGCACCACCCCGGACGAGCTGGTCGATTCGCTGGTCCGGCTCTACTGCTACCTCTACGGCGAGCCCGAGGACGCCGTCCGGCCGGCCGCGGTGCACCGGGTCAAGGCGATGGACCTGTCCGACCAGTGGGTCGAGGAGGGCTGCCAGCCCGACAGCCCGCTGCTCCCGCTGGAGCACGCCGCCCTGGTCCGCGCCTACTCCGCCCTCCTAGCCGCCGTCCACCACTAGCCGTCCCGCCGCTCGCCCCGTCCCGCCGCTCGTAACCTCGCCCCGCCGCCGAAATGCCCCACCCGCCCCACTAAACCCGCCAGCCAATCAAGCCGCACACGTACTCAATCAACGTGGAGGATCTTGGCTGGACGGAGGATTTTGCCTGGCCCAGGGCTCTGTCTCACATCTCGGGACGATGACGCAGCCGTCCGGGCGGCTCCGGAGGCCCGCTGCCCGGCCCAGCCCGCCGGGCCCGGCCGCATGCCGTCGCCGCCGGGCCCCTGGGTTGGGGTGCGTGGGCCCCTGACCCCTTCTATCGGGGTGCGGGGCCCACGCACCCCAGCCCGCTGACCGCACTGCACCCGGCAGAAACACCCGTTTCTTCGCAAACCAGTCATATCCGGCACGACGCCAGCCAGTCCGGCGCCACCAGCCCGAGATGTGAGCCAAGCCCCCAGGGCACCAGATCCTCCACGTAAGCCATTTCCCTCCACGTTAAGCAGCCGGGGGAGGGGGTTGAGGAAGGGGAGGAGAGCGAGGGGAGGAGAGCGAGGGGCGGTTGGCTTATGGTGCGGTAAGGCGGGGCCGGTCAGCAGGCGGGTCCAGGTGACCGTGAGCCAGTCCTGGTAGGCGTCGAGGTCCCAGCCAAGCATGCGGCTGACCAGCAGGTACGTCTCGGCGGCGGCCATGATGCTGGCGCTGTCGACGAGCCAGGTCAGGTCGGTGCCCGGGGGCAGCAGCCCGTCATCGGCCAGCTTGGTCCAGAACACCTCCTGCGCGTGCCGGGACTGCTCGCGGCCCTCCTGCCAGGCCGCGGCGATCAGCGGCTCGACCGCCGCGGCCTGCTGGGCCACGGCGAACAGCGCCCCGGTGCGCTGCATGATCTGCCGGCCGACCGCGGCCACGGCGGCGATCCGCCCGGCCAGCGTCGGGGCGGTCATCGCCTGCATCATCCAGTCCCGGTCCAGCACGCCGACCGGCTCGGCGTCGCCCACGATGGCCACGTCGACGACCCGCTTGAACAGTGCCGCCTTGGTGCCGAACCGCACGTACACCGTACGCGCGGCCACCCGGGCGCGCCGGGCCACCGCCTCCAGGGTGGTGGCCACGTAGCCGTCGGCCAGGAACAACTCGGTGGCGGCGGCCAGGATCCGCTGCTCGGTCAGCGCGGTCTGCGCCTGCCGCAGCGTAACGCCCTCACCGGCGGGGTTGACGTCATCAGTCATATAATACAGTATAACTGCAATAACCATTGTGCTACTGCATTGGAGGGGACGTGTCTACCACCCGCGCGCCGGCCCTGGCCGGAATACACCACCTCAAGCTGCCGGTCACCGACCTGGCCCGGTCGCTGGACTGGTACCGCAGCCGCCTCGGCTACGACGTCCAGGTCGAGTTCGTCGAGCAGGGCACGCTGATGGGCTACGCCCTGGCTCACCCCGCCGGAGGACCGAACCTCGGTCTGCGGCTCGACCCGGACCGGGCCCGCGCGGCCGCCGGATTCGACTACTTCGCCATCGGCGTGCCCGACAAGGCCGCCATCGACGATCTCGCCCGCATGCTGGACGAGCTCGGCCAGCCGCACGCCGGCGTGCACCGGGCCAGCCTGGGCTGGATCCTGCCCGAGGTGCTCGACCCGGACGGGCACGCGCTGCGCTTCTACACCGTGGAGCACCACACCGACGTGGCCCCGGGCGAGACCGCCACCATCCACGATCCCCGCGAAACCGCCGAGCGGCGCGAGCGCGAGGAAGCCGAGCGCGCCGCCGGCGTAGACCCCGCGGGCGTAGACCCCGCCGGGTTACGCCGCTAGCGAGATGGGTGGCGGACGGCGGGTGACAAGGGGCACCGTGGTGACGATGGTTACTTCCGTGGCGGTGCTGTCCGATATCCACGGCGTGCTGCCCGCGCTGGACGCCGTGCTGGCCGAGCCTGCCGTCCAGGCCGCCGAGCGCATCGTGCTCACCGGCGACATCGCGGCCGGCCCCCAGCCGGCTGAGGTGCTCGACCGGCTGCTCGGCCTCGGCGACCGGGTCACCTGGGTGCGCGGCAACGCCGACCGCGAGCTGGTCGAGCTGGCGCGCGGGCAGGCCGGCGACATCCCCGACCCGATCGCGCCCTGGGCGGCGCGCCAGCTCAGTGCCGAACACGTGGACTGGCTGGCGCGGCTGCCGCACCCGGTGACGCTGCCCGTCGGGGGATTCGGCGACGTGGTGTTCTGCCACGCGACCCCGCGCGACGACGAGGAGGTCGTGGTCGTCGACTCGCGGCTCGACCGGTGGGCCGAAGTCCTGGCCGGGCTGCCCGAGCAGACCATGACCGTGGTCTGCGGCCACACGCACATGCCGTTCACCCGGCTGGCGCACCGCCGGCAGATCATCAACCCGGGCAGCGTGGGCATGCCGTACGGCCGGGCGGGCGCGCACTGGGCACTGCTGGCCGACGGCGCGGTCACTCTGCGGCGCACCGCCTACGACCCGGACGCCGCGTGCGCCGCGATCCGGGCCCAGTCGTCCTACCCGGACGTGGCCGAATGGGCGGACTACTTCCTGCACGCGAAGGCCAGCGACGCCGACGCGCTCGCCGCCTTCGGCCCCCGCGACGGGCGCCCGCCGGAAGGAGCCCAGCACTGACGGAGGTCACCATCGGCCGGCCCCGCGACGGGGACCTGGCCGGGATCCTGCGCGGCTTCGCGCGGTTCTGGGGCGACAGGGACCTGCCCCGCACCCTGCACCACCCCATGTTCTTCTGCGAATTCGCCGACACCGCCCTCATCGCCAGGCGCGGGAACGACGTCGTCGGGTACCTGCTCGGCTTCGTCGCGCCCACCGGCGACGGGTACATCCACGTCGTGGCGGTCCGCGAGGACGCCCGGACCCTCGGGCTCGGCCGGCGGCTGTACGAGCGGTTCGCCGCCACCGCCGGGCAGCGCGGCGCGACCGCGCTGAAGGCCATCACCAGTCCGGAGAACGAGAGCTCGATCGCGTTCCACCGGCGGATGGGCTTCGTCCTGACCCTGGAGCCGGATTACCAGGGCAGCGGGCGGCCCCGGGTCGTCATGCGCCGCCCGCTGGACAGCCCGGCGCCGGAGATCGCGGGCTTAACCCCGCCGCCAGCGACATCGGCAACGGCGACATGGCGAGCATGGCCAGCCGGCTGCCCGCTGACGGACCAGCAGACGGTACCGCGCCGCCGCGCAGGTGGCTGCCTTCTTCGCCGGAACAGGCTCACGGCCACGGCGCGGACGCGGCCACCCGGGCCAGGCTCCGGCAGAACCGCTCGCGCTCCGCTGGCGGCAGCACCTGCGTGAGCTGGCCGAGCGTAGCGGAAAGGTCGCGGTGGAACGCGCTCGCCGCCACGTGCCCCTCCGGCGTGAGCGCGACCGACAGCGCCCGCCGGTCGCCCGGCACGCCGGTCCGCGCGATCAGCCCGCGGCGTTCGGCCCGGTCGGCCAGCCCGGTGAGGGCCGCCTTCTCGATGCCGAGCAGGCCGGCCAGCTCGGACATGCCCCGCGGGCCGCCGGCCAGCACGCACAGCAGCCTGGCCTGGCCGCCCGGCAGGCGGTGCCGTTCGGCCATCCGGGCGAAGGCCGCCTGGGTGAGGACAGACAGCCGGATCAGCCCGTCCGCCACCGGCTGCTCGCTGCCTCCGGTCAGCCGAATCACCCCGTCCGTTCGGGACCTAAAATGTTTGTTATGTTTATGGTAAGCGATACGAACTAACGAGAGGACAGGCCGATGGCGTTCACCGAGGACGAGACGGCATACCTGAAGTCGCAGCCGCTGGCCCGGCTGGCCACCGTCGACGCGGACGGCCAGCCGGACGTGGTCCCTGTGGGGTTCGAGTTCGACGGGACCTACCTCTACGTCGGCGGCCGGGCGCCCGAGCGGACCAGGAAGTTCCTCAACGTCAAGGCGGGCCAGGCCAAGGTCGCGCTGGTCGTCGACGACCTGGTCTCGACCGACCCGTGGACGCCGCGCTTCCTGCGGGTCTACGGCACCGCCGAGCTGATCGAGCGGCCCGGCCGGTTCGGTCCGGGACCGTACATGCGGATCACACCGGAGATCTCGTGGAGCTGGAACCTGGACGGCCGCCCGTACGGCGACGGCGCCCTGCAGTCGGGGCCGCGGCGCACCGTCCACGGTAGCTAGGGCAGCCGGTACCGCGGCAGCGGCGTGGGCAGCAGCAGCGCGAACCCGGCCAGGCCGCCGAGGGTCGCCACCCACAGCGCGGGCCGCAGTCCGAGGGTGCTGCCCAGCAGCCCGCCGAGCAGCGCGCCGAGCGGCCGGGTGCCGTAGTTGACGGCCTGGAACGCGCCGGTCACCCGGGACCGCAGCGTGTCAGGGATCAGCGCGGCGAAGATCGCCCCGATGCTGATGTCCAGCACCATCAGCCCGAACCCGGACACGAACTCGGCCGCGAACAGCATGGCCAGGACCAGCGGCATGGCGCCGTGCGCCAGCGGCCACAGCACCAGCGGCGCGGTGTAGAGCAGGCACCCGGCCGCGTACGCCCAGCCGGTCCCGATCCGCGCCGCCACGCGCTTGGTGACCAGCGAGCCGAGCACCGCGCCGATCGCGCCCGCACCGATCAGCACGCCCACCAGGCCAGGCCGGATGTGCAGCACCCGCACCGCGTACAGCAGGTACAGCGCGGCGAACATGACGTAGAAGAAGTTGAGTGTGGCCGCCGCGATCAGCGACGCGCGGACCAGGGCCGAACGCGCGATGAACCGCGCGCCCGCGGTCACCGATCCGTCGCCGTCGCTGGCCGGCGGCTCGGCCGGGCGGATCCGGCCCAGGAAGAACGCCGAGCCGAGGAACGACAGCGCGTTCGCGGCCACCGCGAACGGGGCTGACAGCAGCTGTACCAGCACCCCGCCGAGGCTCGGCCCGCCGGCGAACGAGAGCGCCCGGCTGCCGTAGATCAGCGACTGCGCGTCCATGTACCGTTCGGGCGCCACGATCGAGACGAAAAGAGTCCCGTCCGACACGGTGAACAAGATGCTCAGTGCCCCCGCGCCGAACGTCACGCCGAATAGCTGGGCCAGCGTCAGCGCGTGCAGCGCGTAGCCGACCGGGACGCTGGCGAACAGCGCGGCCCGGCCCAGGTCGGCGGCGATCATCGTCCGCCTGCGCCGCCCGCGCTGGTCCACCCAGGCCCCGGCGGGCATCCCGAACAGCAGGCTCGGCAGCCACTGCAGCGCGGTCAGGTAGCCCATCTGGGCCGCCCCGGCGTGCAGCGCCAGTACGGCCGCCAGCGGCAGCGCGACGCCGGAGATCTGGTCGCCGAACATCGATATCGTCGACGCGCTCCAGTACCGCCGGAACACCCGGCCGCGTAGCAGGGCCGGGATCATTATCGCTTCCGGAAGTCGTTCGGGAAGGCCAGGTTCAGCCAGCTGACCAGGCGCGCGCCCGGCGGCCGCAGCTCGGGCCTGACCTGGCGCTCGAAATACTCGTCGACCAGCCCGCGCACCCGTCGGCTCAGCTCCTCGAGCTCCCCGGCGGTGACCCAGAGGATCCGGTCGCCGAGCATGGCCGCCTGCTGCCATTCGGTCGGCTCGCCCGGGCTGACGTCCAGCCAGCGCGTCAGCTGCTCGAAGTACTGCTCGGCGAGGACCCTGCTCAGCAAGCCCGCCGCCGCGGCCACCTCCGGCGTGTCACCCGCGGCCGCGTCCCACACGGTGGACGTCGTGGTCGCCCGCCACGGCTTCTCCCGCCCGGTCCCGCCGCCCGCCTCCTCGACCAGCCCGTACTTGGCCAGCTGCCGCAGGTGGAACGAGCAGGTCCCGGAGGACTCGCCGAGCAGCTCGGCCGCCCGTGTCGCGGTCAGCGGCCCCTCCGTCCGCAGCAGCCCCATCAGCTTCATCCGCACCGGGTGGGCGTAGGCCCGCAGCGCCCGCGGATCCGTCAGCCGCGTGACCGTCCGCCCCCGCGCCTGCTCGTCGGCATCCGTCCGCCCCCGCGCATCCCCTTCGGCCTCCGTCCGCCCCCGCGCATCCCCTTCGGCATCCATATTGCCAACATAACTATGCAAAGCCTCGTTTGCAAAGCTTCATTCGCAAAAGAATTTATCCCGAACGGGCCGGGCGCGTGCCCCGGCACCTCCGCGCTGCCTTCCCGGGCCGGGCGTCCCTCCGGGATGGAAGAACGAGCCGCTTCGCGCTGTTCGGACCAGTCGTGGACGATATGGCCCTGACCTTCGGCCCCCGTGCCGTGCCCCTGTCCGTGCTCGACCTGGCCCCGGTGCCGGCCGGCGGGACCGCGGGCGACGCCCTGCGCGCCACGATCGACCTGGCCCGGCACGCCGAACGGCTCGGGTTCATGCGCTTCTGGGTGGCCGAGCACCACAACATGCCCGGCATCGCGAGTTCCGCGCCGCCCGTGCTGATCGGCCACATCGCCGACGCGACCACGACCATGCGGGTCGGCTCGGGCGGCGTGATGCTGCCCAACCACGTGTCGCTGGTGGTCGCGGAGCAGTTCGGCATGCTGGAGGCGCTGCACCCCGGCCGGATCGACCTGGGCATCGGGCGCGCGCCCGGCACCGACCAGGCCACGGCGGCGGCGCTGCGCCGCTCGCCGGAGGGGCTGTCCGCGGATGACTTCCCTGAGCAGCTGATGGACCTGCTCGGCTTCTTCACCGGCCGCTGGCCCGATGACCACCCGTTCGCGCAGATCACCGCGATGCCCGGCCGGGGCAACCAGCCGGCCATGTGGCTGCTCGGGTCGAGCGGCTACAGCGCCCAGGTGGCCGGCCTGCTCGGTCTGCCGTTCGCCTTCGCGCACCACTTCAGCGCCGTCAACACGCTGCCCGCGCTGGCCCTGTACCGCCAGCATTTCCGGCCGTCGGAGGCCCTGGACCGCCCGTACGCGATGGTCGCCGCCGCCGTGATCTGCGCCGAGACCGACGAGCGGGCCCGCTTCCTGGCCGGCTCCGGCGCGCTGTCGTTCCTGCGGCTGCGCTCCGGCCGCCCCGGCCCGATGCCCTCGCCCGAGGAGGCGGCCGCCCATCCCTACACCGAACTGGAGCGCGCGTTCATCGAGGACCGCCAGGCCACCCAGATCATCGGCGCGCCGCAGACCGTCCGGCGCGGCCTCGCCGACCTGCTCGAGGCGACCGCCGCCGACGAGCTGATGATCACCACCATGGTCTTCGACCCCGCCGACCGGCTCAGCTCCTTCGAGCGGGTCGCCGCCTTGGCCCGCACGTCCGCCGGAGCCCCCGCATCCCGCTGATCCCGCGGTTACCGGGCTGCGGTCATGATCGAGTCGGCGTATCCAGCCGGACTTTGTGCCATCATGCTAGCTTTGGGAGCCGGAACCGGAGGCGACGTAAACCAGTGCCCGGTGCTGGGTGGGTAATCGCGAGGGGGTTACACGTGGTCGGGATCTGCCAGCCTTCATTAAAACCGCTTGCCGGGAGCCCCGACGGCCGTCCCTGGGCGCGCGATGGGCGATGAAATGCCAGGAGCCGTCCGGTTCTTGACCGATTTCTCGGCCGGTTCCCGCATCGCGGGTTATCGCCTCGAGGAGCAGATAGGCCGCGGCGGAACAGCGGTAGTGTTCCGGGCCCAGGATGAGCGGCTGCAGCGGCAGGTAGCGCTCAAGATCCTTTCACCGGCGCTGGCGGAGGATGAGGAATTCCGGCACCGTTTCATTCGCGAATCCCGGTCGGCGGCGGCCGTCGATGACCCGCATATTGTCCCGGTGTTCGAAGCAGGCGATGCGAATGGGGTGCTGTTTATCGCCATGCGGTATGTGCCGAGCGGTGACGCGGGGACGCTGGTACGCCGGCTGGGCCCGCTGCCCATCGCGCGGGCGGCCGCGATCATCTCCGCGGTGGCCTCGGCCCTGGACGCCGCCCACGCCGCCGGGCTGGTGCACCGTGACGTCAAGCCGGCCAACATGCTCGTGGATTCGCGGGCAGGCCGGCCCGATCACGTGTACCTGTCAGATTTCGGGCTGACCAAGAGCGGGCAGTCGTCGGCCATCCAGACCGGAACGGGGCACTTCATGGGCACGCCGACCTACTGCGCGCCCGAGCAGATCCGGGGCCAGCAGGTGGACGCGCGGGCGGACGAGTACGCGCTGGCCTGCGCGGCGTTCGTGCTGCTGTCCGGCGAACCCCCGTTTCTCAGGGACGAGGGCATGGCGCTGCTGTACGCGCACCTGTCTGAACCGCCTCCGCGGCTGACGTCGCGCCGGCAGGATCTTCCGGCCGCGGTGGATGAGGTCCTGCTGCGGGCACTGGCCAAGACGCCCGCAGACCGCTATTCCAGCTGCGGGGAGTTCGCCGACGAACTGCGCGCGGCCTCGGGGCTCCAGCGGTACGACTCCGATGTGGCCATCGCGCTGCACCAGCGGGCGCTGACCGACCAGCAACTCAGGCTCGGGCTGGATCACGCGGACGCGCTGGCCAGCCGGGCCAGCCTGGTGGCGGCCAGCCGCGAGGCTAGCCGCTCGGACGAGGCTATCGCGCTGCAGCAGCGGACCCTGACCGATCAGCGGCAGGCGCTGGGCCCGGAGCATCCGGACACGCTCACCACCAGGTTCAGCATCGCCGAGGAAATGTCGGCGCGGGGGGAGCACACCGCGGCCGAGGGCGAACTCCGGGCGGTGCTCGCGATCCGGGAGAGGATGCTCGGCCCGGAGCATCCGGACACGCTGGCCATCAGGTTCAGCATCGCCCGCGAGATCGCCGCGCGCGGGGCACATACCGCGGCGGAGGACGAGTTCCGGGTAGTGGTGGCGGCGCGCGAGCGGACGCTGGGCCCGGAGCATCCGGACACGCTGGCCACCAGGTTCAGCATCGCCCGCGAGATGTCGGCGCGCGGCAGGCACGACGCGGCCGAAACCGAGTTCCGGGCGGTGCTGGCGGCGCGGCAGCGGACACTCGGCCGGGAGCATCCGGACACGCTGGCGACCTCGTTCAGCGTCGCCCAGGAAGTGTCGGCGCGCGGCGATCGCGCCGGCGCGGAGAAGGCATTCCGGCGCGTGTCCGCGGTGCGGCAGCGGACGCTCGGGCCGGAGCATCCGGACACGCTGGCCACCTGGTTCTGCGTCGCCCAGGAGATGGCGGCCAGCGGAAAGCATGCCGCGGCCGAGCAGGTATTCTGGCACGTGCTGGCGGCGCGGCAGCGGACGCTGGGTCCCGATCACCCGGATACGCTGGCCACCTGTTTCAGCATCGCCCAGGAGATGGCGGCGCGGGGTGACCACGCCGGGGCCGAGGAGCAATTCAGGCACGTGCTGGCGGTGGGGACACGGACCCTGGGCGCGGAACACCCCGACACGCTGATTGTCCGGTTCAGCATCGCCCGGGAGATGGCGGCGCGCGGCGAGCACGCCGGCGCGGAGGCTGAGTTCCGCGCGGTGCTGCCGCACCTGGAGCGCAGGCTAGGCCGGGACCATCCGGACGCGCTGGCGACCCGGTTCGGTATCGCCCAGGAGATGGCGGCGCGGGGTGACCACGCCGGGGCCGAGGAGCAGTTCCGTGAGGTGTTCGCCGCCCGGAAGCGGACGCTGGGCCTGGATCACCCGGACACGCTGATCACCTGGTTCAGCATCGCCCAGGAGATGGCGGCGCGCGGCGATCACGCCGGCGCCGAGGCCGAGTACCGGGGCATGCTGCCCCATCTGCGGCGCAGGCTGGGCCCGGATCACCCGGACACGCTGGCCACCCGGTTCAGCATCGGCCAGGAGATGGCGGCGCGCGGCGACCACGCCGGGGCCGAGGATGAGTTCCGGGCGGTGCTGCCGCAGCTGGAGCGGCAGCTGGGCCTGGACCATCCGGTTACCCTGACCCTCTGGTTCAGCATCGCCCGGGAGATGGCTGAGGGCGGGGATCACACCGGGGCCGCATGTGAGTTCCTGGGCATGCTGCCCTACCTGCGCCGCAGGCTGGGGCCGGACCATCCGCACACGCGCGCGGCCGCCGAACAGGCCGACCCGGGACGCTGATCCTCAGAAGTCCCGGGCCTGCGCCTTGGCGTGCCGGTCGGCCCGAATCCGGCGGCGCCAGCGCTCGGCGCGGCGGTCGGCCAGGACCTGCCGCACCACGTTGCGGCCCGGGATGCCGGTGACGCCGCCGCCGCCGTGGGTAGCCGAACCCGCCTGGTACAACCCCCGCACCGGCGTCCGCAGGTCGGCGTAGCCGGCGGCGGGCCTGGCGTGGAACATCTGCCCGAGCGACAGCTCCCCGTGGAAGATGTTCCCGCCGACCAGCCCGTACTCCTCCTGCATCTGGTGCGGCCCGATCACCTGCCGGTGCAGCACCGAGGCGGTGAACCCGGGCGCGACCTGCTCCACCCGGGCGAGCACCCGGTCGGCGTAGGCCTCAAGCTCCGCCGCCCGCGGCGCGTCGGCGTAGCCGCAGGGCACCCACTGGGTGAACATCGACATGACGTGCTTTCCGGCCGGAGCCAGCGAGTCGTCGAGCACGCTGGGGATGCAGATGTCGGCGAACGGCAGCGTGGCCGGGCGGCCCGAGACGGCCTGCTGGAACGCGGTCTCGATGTCGTCGAGCGACTCCGCGAGCACGATCGTGCCGCCGTAGACCGACGGGTCGGGCTCCGGGTAGCAGGTGAACGCCGGCAGCCGGTCCAGCGCCAGGTTGATCTTCACGGTGCCGCTGCGGCTGCGCCAGCCCTGGATGTCGGCGACGAACCCGGCGGGCAGCTCCGCGGGGTCGAGCAGCCGCAGGAACGAGATCTGCGGATGCGCGGTGGTGATGACCACCGGCGCGTCGATGGACTCCCCGCTGGCCAGCGTGACGCCGGCCACCCGGCCGTCCTTGGTGCGGATCTGCGCTACCTCGGCATCGGTCCTGATCTGCGCGCCGAACATCCTGGCGGCCCGGGCCAGCGCGCCCGATACTCCGCCCATGCCGCCGCGCGGGAAGCCCCAGGCGCCCGCCGCCCCCTCGGTCTCACCGATGTGGTGGTGCAGCATCACGTACGCGGTCCCGGCCGACCGCGGCCCGGCCCAGGTCCCGATCACCCCGGACACCGACAGCAGGCCGAGCATCGCGTCGCTGGAGAAGTATCCCTCGAGCAGATCGGCGATGCTGCCGGTGAGCAGCCGTGTCACGTCCACGGCACCGCGTTCGTCCACGCCGCGCAGGCTGCCGAGCAGCCGCGCCTGCCGCAGCAGGTCCTGCGGCCGCCGCGACCCGAGCCGCGGCGGGATCTGGTGCAGCAGCGGGCCGAGCACCCGCCCGATGCCCGCCAGGTGCTCTTCGTAACGGGGATACGCGTCGGCGTCCGCGGCGGAGAACCTGGCGATCTCGGCGTGCCGCTGCGCCGGGTCGTGCGGCAGCCGCAGGCAGCGGCCGTCGGCCCGGGGCGCGAAGTAGGGTCCCTGCGGGTACACCCGGTATCCGTGCTGCTCCAGGCGCAGGTCCCGGACGAGGTCCGGGGGCACCAGCGAGACGACGTAGGACAGCGAGGTCACCGTGTAGTCGGGACCGAACGGGTGCTCGCTGACGGCCGCCCCGCCGGTGACGCCGCGCCGCTCGCACACCACCGTGGTCAGCCCGGCCCGGGCCAGGTAAGCCGCCGCCACCAGCCCGTTGTGCCCGCCGCCCACCACCACGACATCCGCGTTCGCTGTCACCGGCCGCCTTTCTTCCGTTGCTGCCGTTAGAGGATGCTGTCTACATAGTCCTATCCCGGACGAACGGAGCGCGCATAGTGGACCCCTCCCAGATCGTGGTCGCGGTCGCCCAGCTGCCGATCGCGGTGGCCGAGCCGGACGCCAACCGGCGGGCCGCCGCGGCCGCGGTGGCCGAGGCGGCCGCCGCCGGCGCGCGGCTCGTGGTGCTGCCCGAGCTGTGCGATTCCGGCTACGTCTTCGACGCCGCAGACCCGGCCGCCGAGGCCCGCGGCCTGGCCGCGCCCGCGGCCGGGAGCGTGACCCTGCGCCAGTGGCAGGCGCTGGCCGCCCAGCACGGGCTGGTGATCGTCGGCGGCTTCTGCGAGCTAGGCGCCGACGGCCGCCTGTACAACAGCGCGGCCCTGGTGGACGCGTCCGGCACCCGGGCCGTCTACCGCAAGGCGCACCTGTGGGACACAGAGAAGCTCGTCTTCACCCCGGGCGACGCCGCGCCGCCCGTGGTGGACACCGAGGTCGGCCGGGTGGCCGTGATGGTCTGCTACGACCTGGAGTTCCCGGAGTGGGCGCGGCTGGCCGCCCTGGACGGCGCCGACCTCATCGCGGCCCCGGTGAACTGGCCGGCCGCCGCCCGGCCGGCCGGGGAACGGCCCGCCGAGGTGATCAAGGCGCAGGCGGCGGCGGCCACCAACGGGGTGTTCGTCGCCGTGGCCGACCGGTGCCGGACCGAGCGCGGCGTGTCCTGGATCAGCGGCTCGCTCATCGCCGGCCCCGAGGGCTACCCGCTGGCCGGCCCGGTGCTCGCCGACCGGCCCGCGCTGCTCACCGCCGCCTGCGACCTGCCGCGGGCCAGGGACAAGAGCCTTCCCGGGGACAACGACCTGCTGGCCGACCGCCGCCCCGAGCTGTACGCATGGGCGCCGGACAAGCGCGTCGCGGCGGCGACCGCGCACTGGGCGGCGCGGTTCATCGCCAACGGCACCAGCTACCCGGATTTCCAGGCGACCATGGCCCGCATCGGGCGCTGGGACGACTGGTGCCGCGAATGGGGCCGCACCGGGCAGCACTACGAGCAGCTGGCCGAGACCGCCGAGGCGGCCGGGCGGCTGGTCACCGCGGGGGAGGCCTGGCGGCGGGCCGCGCTGTGCTGGCACTGGGGCAAGTTCGTCTTCACCGACCACCCGGAGGAGCAGCGGGCGGCGCACGAGCGGACCGTGGCCTGCTTCCGCCGCGGGGCCGGCACGCTCAGCCCGCCCGCCGAGCCGGTGCGCGTGCCCTACGCGGGCAGCACGCTGGCGGCGTACCTCCGGATCCCGCCGGGCGGTGCTGGCCCGGGGGGGCGACCCCCCCAGACCCCCCCGGGCGGTGCTGGCCCGGGCGGGCCCAAGCCGGTCGTGATCATGATTCCCGGGCTGGACTCGGTCAAGGAGGAACTCCAGGCCACCGCGGAGCACCTGCTGCGCCGCGGCCTCGCGGTGATCGCGATCGACGGGCCCGGTCAGGGCGAGTCCGAGTTCGAGTTCCCGATCGAGCCGGCCTACGAGCGGGTGACCACCGCCGTGGCGGACTACCTGAAGGGCCGCGACGACATCGATCCCGGCCGAATCGGCGTCTTCGGGGTGAGCCTGGGCGGATACTACGCGGCCCGTTCGGCGGCCTACGAGCCGCGGGTGCGGGCCACGGTGGCGCTGGCCGGTCCCTACCGGTGGGACCTGGACTGGGACATGCTGCCGGTGCAGACCAGGAACACCTTCCAGCGCCGCTCGGGCGCCGGCAGCCCGGCCGAGGCCAGGGAGCGGGCCGCGGCCCTGACCCTGGAGGACGCGGCGGCACGGATCACCGGTCCGCTGCTCGTCGCGGCCGGCGGGCGGGACCGCCTGGTGCCGCCCTATCACGCGGAGCTGCTGGCCCGCGAGGCCCCCGGCGCCGAGCTGCTGATGTATCCCGACGGCAGCCACGGCCTCACCAACCACGCGTTCGAGTCCCGGGCCGCGATGGCCGACTGGCTCGCCGCCCGCCTTTAGCGATTCCTTCGCTGGGCGGCCAGCAGCGGGATGGCCGCGATCTTCTCCTCGGTCAGGTCGTCCCAGCAGATGCTCGTGGCCGGGCGAGGCCCGGGCCGGCGGCAGTCGATGACGCGCTCGGGCGTGACGATGAAGTCCACCGGCACGTCATGGCCGGTGCGCGGGATCGTCCCGGCCGCGCAGACCTGCAGTTCGTGCACGGTGGTGACGCAGACGGTGTGCGGCCCGATCAGGCCGGCCGCGGTCGCCAGCGCGAATTCCAGGTCAGCGAACCCGCCGCCCTTGCCCAGCCGCGCGCCGTCTTCCCCGGCCGCGACGCAGCCCATCACCACCAGGTCGACGGGGGCCAGCTCGGCCAGCGTGACCCGGCGGGCGGAGCGGGTCGCGCCGCTGATCGAGGCCGCCTTGCGCGGCGGCTCGCTCAGGTGGGCGGGATCGAGGGCGAAGAACGGCTCGGGCTCGGCCAGCCGCGGGACGGCCATGTACACCGTCTTGCCGTCCTCAAGCGCGCGCTGGCGCACCGGCCACTGGGCGGAGTCCGGGTTGGATTTCACCGTGCCCGCCGCCTGCCAGGCCGGCAGCGCGCGCAGGCGTTCGGCGGCGGCCTCGGCCCCGGTGAAGTTCGGGATGCGCCCGGCGGCGCCGGGGAACCGGGCCACCTTCGCCGCGCGCATCGCGGTCCACACTTCCTGCCGCAGGGCCGCCTTGGCGGCCAGCAGGTCAGCCGGGCCGCCGGCGTCGCGATCGTGCCGGGGCGCGGAACGGGCCATGCCGCCTATCCTGCCGCACGCCGCCGCCGGCTGGCTCTGGTCAGCCGGACCGCTCATCCAGCCGGAAGCCCACCTTCAGCGTGACCTGGAAGTGGCAGCGGCCGTCCTCGATCCGGCCGCGCATGTCGGTGACCTCGAACCAGTCGAGGTTGTGCAGGGTCTTCGAGGCGCGGGCGACGGCTCCCCTGATCGCATCGTCGATGCTCTCGGTGGACGAGCCGACGATCTCGCTGATTGAGTAGATGTTGTCCGACATCGGTGATCCCTTCGCAGTGGGCCTGCCCGGCGGCTTACCCGCAAGCCTGGGCGGTGTCACCTGCCCGGCGGCGAAAGGCCGGCCCGGCGGCAATTCCGGACTGGACGTGCTCCGGTTACCTGCCCGGCGCGGCAGGCCCGGCGCGGCAGGCCCGGCCTGCGGGGAGGATCCGGCCTTCCTGATTGCGGCGGCGGACCGTATCTGCCTAGGCTTTCCTTGCAGGCAAGTGAGACCTCCGAGGAGCTGGGGTGCCCGGGCAACCACGCACGCGCTGACGCGAGAGATCCCGACCCGTCATCGCGTGCTGCTCAGACCGGCGGCACGGCGAACCGTCCCTACCTCACTCTCACCAGGAAGTCCGTGCCGTGCTCTCACTGCTGCTTGCCTGCCTGGCGTACCTGAGTGTCGCCTTGCCCGGTTCCACTCTCGGCCTGTTGTGGCCCTCGATGCGGCTCAGCCTCGGCCAGCCGGTCGGGGCGCTCGGGATCCTGCTCGCCTTCGGGATCACGGCCTCGGTCATCTCGAGCGCCGCCGCCGGCCGCATCCGCGTGCGCACCGGCCTGCTGGTGGCCGCGGGCACCATGCTGACCGCGCTCGCCCTGGCCGCCGAAGCCCTCGCGCCGTCGCTGTGGCTGATGACCGTCGGCTTCGTGCTGTTCGGGCTCGGCTTCGGGGCGATCGACACCGCCCTCAACGTGCACGCCGCCCGGCACTTCGGCGCCCGTGACATCAACTGGATGCACGCCAGCTACGGGCTCGGCGCCACCATCGGGCCGCTGGTGGCTACGGCGCTGCTGAGCGCCGGGCGAAGCTGGCGCCAGGTGTACGGCGTCATGGCGGTGATGCTGGCCGTCATGGCCGGCGTGCTCGCCCTGGCCCGCCGGGGCTGGCAGGCCCCCGCGCCGCAGGCGGAGCCGCACCCGGCGAGCCCGCCCGCCGCTGCGGCCGCCGCCAGGGTCGCCAGCTCGCTGACCTTCGCCGCCGTCGAGACCGGCATCGAGTCGGGCGCCGGCATCTGGGGCTACCTGTTCCTGGCCGTCGGCCGAGGCCTGTCCGGGCCGGCCGCGGGGGTGGCCGTCTCGGCGTACTGGGCGATGATGTTCGCCGGGCGGGTGGTCCTCGGCCCGGTCGCCCAGCGGCTCGGGGCGGCCCGCGTCCTGGCCGTGGCGGTCGCGGGCGTGCCGCTGGGGGCCGTGCTGATGGCCGTGCCCGGCCCGGTCGCGCTGGCCGTCGCCGGGCTGATGCTCCTCGGCCTGGCCGCCGCCCCGGTCTTCCCGCTGTTCACGCTGACCACCGGGCAGCGGAGCGGGACCGCGCGGATGGTGAGCCTGCAGGTGGCGGCGTCGGCCGCCGGCAACGCCGCGGTCCCGGCCGGCCTGGGCCTGGCCATCGCCGCCGCCGGCCCGCAGATGCTGGCCCCGTCGCTGCTCACCCTCGGCCTGGCCATGGGCGTCATTTACGCCGTCAGAAGCCAGGGCCGGCCCGGCCCGCGGTTAAGAAACCGGTCGCGAGGTACGTACTGGATCATCATGGACATCGGCCAGATGCTCACCTGGGCGGCGGACCGGTACCCGGGCCGGATCGCGGTAGGCGGCCCGCGGCCGCTCACCTACCGGCAATGGGACGCCCGGACGAACCAGCTGGCCCGGGCGCTGGCCGGCCTGGGCGTCCGGCCCGGCGACACGGTGGCGTTCCTGCTGGCCGGCGGCGAGCCGATGGCCAGCCTGCACCTGGCCGTGGCCAAGCTCGGCGCGGTCGCCGTCCCGCTGTCGATCCGGTTCGGCCCGGCCGAGCTCGCCTATTGCCTCGGCGACGCCGGGCCCGCGCTGGTCGTCGGCGACGACACCACCCAGGCGGCCCTGGCCGGCGGACCGCAGCTGATGGCCCGCGCCGAGCTGGACGAGCGAGCGCGGCCCGAACCCGACGGCGAGCTCACCCGAACGACCGGCCCGGAAGACCTCAGCGTCATCCTCTACACCTCGGGCACCACCGGCCGCCCGAAGGGCGTCCCGCGCACCCACCGGGCCGAGCACGCCGCCACCGTCGCCCACGTCATCCAGACCCAGCACCGGCCCGGTGAGGTGACGCTCGGCGTGATGCCGCTGTTCCACACCATGGGCATCCGGACGCTGCTGGCCAGCATCCTCGTCGCGGGCACCTGGGTGCCGCAGGCCAAGTTCGACGCCGAGGAGTCCCTCGAGCTGATCAAGAGCGACCACGTGTCCGCGCTCTACCTGGTGCCGACCCTCTACTGGTCGCTGCTGTGGACCGGCAGCCTGCCCCGGGCCTGGACGGTCAAGCGGATCGCCTACGCGGGCGCCCCGATGACCCCGGTCCTGGCCGAGGAGCTCACCGGCGCGCTCCATCCCGAGGTGTTCGTCAACCACTTCGGCTCCACCGAGATCTACACGTTCACCATCGGGCCGGACGCCAGGACCAAGCCCGGCTGCGCCGGCCGCGCGGGGGTGTTCTCCCGGGTCCGCCTGGTCGACCCGCTCGACCCCGCGACCCCGGTCCCGCCGGGCACGCAGGGCGAGGTCGCGGTGTCGATGACCAGCCCGGAGGCGTTCGGCGGCTACCGGAACCGCCCGGACGCCGACGCCCGGGCGATCCGCGACGGCTGGTACCTCACCGGCGACCTGGCCACCGAGGACGACAAGGGCGACCTGTGGGTCAGCGGCCGGGTCGACGACATGATCATCTCGGGCGGGGAGAACCTCCACCCGGACGAGATCGAGGCCGCGCTGGCCCGCTGCCCGGCGGTGTCCGCGGTGGTGGTGGTCGGCCTGCCGGACGACCGCTGGGGACAGGCGGTCACCGCCTTCGTGGTGCCGGCCCAGGATTTTTCTGCCGAACGGGCCGTGGCTCACGCCCTGGCGTTTGCCGAGGAGGGCTCCGGCCTGCCCTCGCTCAAGCGGCCCAAGCGCTGCGTCGCGGTGGCCCACATCCCCACCTCCGCGGTCGGCAAGATCCTCCGCCGCGAGCTCACCGAAGGCCGCTACCTGCCGCTCGCCGAGGGCCGGCTGTGACCGGTGACCTCGCCCGGGTCGAGGACCCCGCGCCGCGGCGGCGGACGACACGATCAACTCCAGCCTGTGCTACGGGTTCGTGGCCGACGTGGCCGCGGTCCGGATCGACCCGCAGACGCTGCAGGTGAGCATCGAGAAGCTGTCCACCGTGCACGACGCGGGCACCGTGCTCAACCCGGCGCTGCTGCAGGGCCAGGTGCACGGGGCCATCGTGCATGCCCTCGGCGGCGCGTTCTTCGAGGAGATGCGGTACTCGCCGGACGGCCAGCCGGCCAGCGGCACGTTCCTCGACTACCTCTGCCCGACCGCCGCGGAGGCGACGTTTCCGCTGGTCAGCGATCATATTGAAACCCCGTCGCCGTATACCAGGCTGGGCGCCAAGGGCTGCGGCGAGGGCAGCAGCATGTCCGTGCCCGCCGCGCTGGCCAACGCGGTCGCCGACGCGCTCAGCCCGCTCGGCGTCGAGCTGGACCACCTGCCCGTGCACGGCGACGTGCTGCACACCCTGCTGGAGGAAGAACACCGATGGCACTGACCGGCGGCGACATCCTGCTCAAGACCGAGGGGTCCGTGGCCACCCTCACCCTGTCCAACGGCCCCTACACGGTGATCACCTGGGACATGCGCCAGCGGATGGCCGAACGGTTCGCCGAGATCGACGCGGATCCCCAGGTCCGGGCGGTGGTGATCAGCTCGGCCGGGAAGCACTTCTCCTCCGGCGGCGACATCGGCACGCAGCGGCTGGCCCGGCTGATCGGCCTGTCCCGGGCCAAGTACCACGTGATGACCGGGTCGCGCATCAGCGCCGCCGAGGCCGGGGACCGGGGCCTGGTCGCCGAGGTCTGCCCGGACGCGGCGGTGCTGGACGAGGCGGTCGCGGCACTGACCGGGACGCTGCTCGGCTACTCGCCGCTGTCCCTGCGCACCGCCAAGGAGGTGCTGGACCGGGGCGTCGACGGCCCGCTGTACACCGGCATCGAGCTGGAGCGGAAGGCGTACGCCATGCTCCGCTCGAGCGCCGACTTCGCCGAGGGCGTGGCCGCCTTCATCGAGAAGCGCAAGCCCGGCTTCCAGGGCCGGTAGCCGTGCCGTCCCGTTCCCGCCCGGGCCGCCGCCGGTGAAGGCCGCCCCGTTCGACTACGCGCGCCCGGCCACCGTCGATGACGCCGTGGCCGCGCTGGCCGGCGCCGGCGAGGAGGGCAAGGTGCTGGCCGGCGGCCAGTCGCTGGTGCCCGTGCTGGCCATGCGCCTCGGCCGCCCCGCGGTGCTCGTCGACATCAACGCCGTGGCCGGCCTGGACGAGCTCTCCCTGTCCGGCGGCACCCTGTCCGTCGGTGCGGCCGTCCGCCAGCGCCGTGTCGAGCACGACCCGCGCGCCGCCGCGGTCCCGCTCCTGGGCCTGGCCCTGCCCTGGGTCGGCCACCGCGAGCTGCGCAGCCGCGGCACGGTGTGCGGCAGCCTGGCCCACGCCGACCCGGCCGCCGAACTTCCCGCCGTCGCCGCCTGCCTGGACGCCACCCTGGAGATCGCCGGCCCGTCCGGCCGCCGCGCCGTCAGCGGCCGCGACTTCTTCACCGCCCCGATGACCACCGTCCTCGCCCCCGACGAGCTCCTCCTCGCCGCCCGTTTCCCGGTAGCGACTCCTCCAGACGGCTTCGCCTTCGCCGAGCTGGCCCGCCGCCACGGCGACTACGCCCTGGCCGGCGTAGCCGTCCACGTCCGCGTCGTCCCCTCCGGCGAGCCAGGGCATGCCACCCTGTCCGCGTTCGGCATCTCCAGCCGCCCCGTCGTGACAGACGTCACCAGCCTCCTGGCCTCAGCCGTGACAGGCCTCGCCCCCGGAGCGCCCGCCCAGCCCTTGGCGCGCGCCCTGACCCCCGCGATGTCGGCGCTAGCCGACGAGTTGGTAGACACCCCCGGCGACATGCACGCGTCGAACTCCTACCGCCGCCGCCTGTTCACCCATCTGGCCGCCCGTGAACTGGCGCACGCCTATCTGCGCGCCCAGGCGGACCTGGTGCGTGAGCCGGCCGGCGTTCGGCCTCCGCCGGGCGGATCACCCACCTTGTCCGCCGCCCCCGCCAGGCAATGTCCCGCCCGCCAGAGCGCCAGCACGACAATGACCGTCAACGGCAGGCAGGTCACGGTAACCGCGCCGCCCCGGCTGACGCTTGCCGACGCGCTGCGCGACCGCCTCGGCCTCACCGGCACGCACCTCGGCTGCGAGCACGGCATCTGCGGGATGTGCACGGTGCTGGTCGACGGGCAGGCGGCCCGGTCCTGCCTGCTGTTCGCCTGCCAGCTCGACGGGGCCGACGTGCTGACCGTGGAGGGCCTGGGCCGGCCGGGGGAGCTGCACCCCCTGCAGCAGGCGTTCGGCCGCCACCACGCGCTGCAGTGCGGCTTCTGCACGCCCGGCTTCCTGCTCAGCGCCTATGACCTGCTCCGCCATCAGCCGGAGGTGACCGAGGCGGAACTCGCCGCGCAGCTGTCCGGCGTGCTGTGCCGCTGCACCGGCTACCGGAACATCCTCACCGCCGTCGCCGAGGTCGCCCGCACCCACCCCGGCGGCCTCCCCGCCCCGCTGAACTGCGGCCCCGGCCAGGCACGCTCCCCTTGAGGGCAGGATTACCAGTATGAGCGTGCAACTGAACCACACCATCGTCTCGTGCCGCGACCAGGCCCGGTCGGCGGCGTTCCTCACCGGCATCCTCGGCCTGCCGCCGGCCACCAGGTTCGGGCACTTCCTGGTGGTCGAAGCAGACAACGGCGTGTCCCTGGACTTCGCGGAGACCAGCGGCGAGATCACCGGGCAGCACTACGCCTTCCTGGTGGGGGAGGAGGAATTCGACGCCGCCTTCGGCCGGATCCGCGCACAGGACCTGCCGTACTGGGCCGATCCTGGGCGGAACCAGCGCGGCGCGATCAACCACCGGGACGGCGGCCGCGGCGTGTACTTCGAAGACCCGGACGGGCACCTGCTCGAGATCCTCACCCGTCCTTATGGCAGTGGCGGGTAGCCGGCCGGGAAGCGCCTAGTAGCCGCCCGCGCCGGCCAGGGGACTGGCCGGCGCGGTCGCGGGCGGCGGCGTCCCCCTTGCGGGCGAGGACGACACCGGCGACGCGGGCGCGCTGGCCGGCCCGCGCGTCTGCTCCGGCGCGGATCGGCCCGCGTGGGCCGGCGTGGAGGCCGCAGTCATCGTGACGCCGACCGTGGTCCCCGCCGCGGCGAGCCCGGCGACGATCGCCGCCACGGCCAGCGGCCGCCAGCGTCGGCGCCGCGGCTGGCGGCTGGCCGCCGGGACCGAAGGCATGGCCGGGACCGAAGGCACGGCCGAGGTCACCGTCAGCGGCGCCCGCTGCAGGGCGAACGTGCTGGTCACCGCTTCGGGTAGCCAGCCGGTCGCGGGGGAGGCCGCCGCTAGCCCGGTGAGCAGCTGCGCGGCGGTGGGCCGCCGGGCGGGGTCCTTGGCCAGGCAGCTCTCGATCACCGGGCGCACCTCGGCCGGGAGCGAGGTCAGGTTCGGCGCGCTGTGCACCACGCGGTAGACCAGGGCGGGCGTCGATCCGGTGCCGAACGGTCCCTGGCCCGTCGCAGCGAACGCCAGCACCGCGCCGAGGCTGAAGATGTCGCTGGGCGGCCCGACGGGCCGGCCTTCGGCTTGCTCGGGTGACATGAACCCGGGGGAGCCCACCAGCAGCCCGGTGCGGGTCAGCGCGCTGGCCTCGGCGGCCCGGGAGATGCCGAAGTCGATCAGCCGGGGGCCGTCGGGGGCCAGCAGCACGTTGGCGGGCTTGAGGTCGCGGTGCACCACGCCCGCGGCGTGGACGGCGGCCAGGCCCTCGGCCAGGCCTTTGGCCAGGGCCAGGACCGAGGCGGCGGGCAGCGGCCCGTGCCCGCTGACCGCGTCGGCCAGCGCGGGGCCGGGCACGTACGCCGTGGCCAGCCAGGGCACCGGGCCGTCGGTGTCCGCGTCGATCACCGGCGCGGTGAACATCCCGCTCACCTGGCGCGCGACGGTGACCTCCCGCCGGAACCGGGCCCGGAACTCGGGGTCGGTGGCCAGGTGAGCGCGGATCACCTTCACCGCCGCCGGCCGGCCGGCGGGTGACTGGCCGAGGTACACCTGGCCCATGCCCCCGGCGCCCAGCCGCCCGAGCAGCCGGTACGGCCCGATCAGCTGCGGATCCCCCGGCTGAAGCTCATGCATCATGACCATCCCCGTCCCTCACCCCGAGGGCGCTCGGCGCGCCCCGCACTTAATAGCCACGCAGCCCGGCGCCCGCGGGTTCAATGCACTCCTTGACGCTGGACCATGCCACGCGGGAGCCTTATGGCATCGGCGGCAACGGTGGCGCTACCCGGGAGGGGTCATGGCCTGGCAGCTGGAGGGCAACTATTTCGAGTCATGCTCGTGCGACGCGATCTGTCCGTGCACCTGGTCGGCGCTGACGGCGAAGGCCACCCTGGACCGGTGCCGCGCGCTGCTGGCCTATCACGTCGCGTCGGGGGAGATCGACGGGGTCGACGTCAGCGGCCTGAGCTTCGCCTTGTTCCTGGACACGCCGCCGGTGATGAGCGAGGGCAACTGGCGGGTCGGCGTCTTCCTGGACGAAGAAGCCTCCGACCGCCAGGCCGAGCAGCTCGGGATGGTCCTGTCCGGGCAGGCGGGCGGTCCGCCGGCCATGCTCGGCCCGCTCATCGGCGAGATGCTCGGCGTGGAGAAGGCACGCATCACCTACAGCGAGGACGGCCGGGGCCACCACGTCAGGATCGGCGACGCCATCGACGTCGGCGTCGAGGACTTCGTCGCGATCGAAGGCCAGGGCCCGGTCCAGCTGGCCAACGTGTTCCACCCGTCGAACACCACGCTGACGGTGGCCCCGGCGAACGCCGCGCACCTGTCGACGTTCGGGGTCGACTGGGGACGTGACGGGCAGAGCGGCTTCTCCGCGCCGTTCTCCTGGACCGGGTGAACGGCCGGCCTGCGTGAGCGGCGTCACGCCGCTGGCCCGGCCGGCCCTGGCCCGCCGGGAAGCCGCGTTCCTGCTGATCGCGGCGGCTGGCGCCTGGGCCGCGACGGTCGTCCTGGCGCGCGGGATGGCCGGGATGACCGGCACGATGGGGCTGGCCCTGATCGCGTTCGTGCCCACCTGGACGCTGATGATGTCGGCGATGATGCTTCCCTCGGTGACCCCGGTGGCCACCTTGTATGCCCGGACCGTGCAGGGCAGCCGGACGGCGCGGATCACCGGCCTGGTCCTGGGCTACCTCGGCGTATGGGCCGCCGCGGGCCTGCCCGCATACGGCCTGGCCTGGCTCGCGGGCTGGCTGGCCGGGCGGCACCCGGGGGCGGCGCACATCGCGGCCGTGGCGGTCTTCGCGCTGTGCGGGGCGTACCAGCTGAGCCCCCTCAAGGACCGCTGCCTGGCGCACTGCCGATCCCCGCTGGCGCTGCTCCTGCACTACGGCTCGTACCGGGGCAGGCTCCGTGACCTGCGGGTCGGCGTCCACCACGGCGGGTTCTGCCTGGGCTGCTGCTGGGCGCTGATGGTCATCCTGATCGCGGTGGGCGTGATGAACGTGGCCGCGATGGTGGGGCTGGCGGCCCTGGTGCTGATCGAGAAGACCTGGGCCCGGGGCCCGCTGGCAGGCCGGCTGGCGGGCGTCGCCGCCCTCGCCCTGGCGGCGGCCACGATCTGGTTTCCCTGGCTCGCCTCGGGCCTGCACGCCGCGCCGATGACGCCGATGACGATGAGCTGACCGCGCTCAGGGCGCGAGCTCCAGGTAGGACACCCCCGGCATGGGCAGTTCGAAGGCCAGCTCAGCGAGCCCGCCGCTGACCCGGGCCGACGGGACAAGCTGGTCGAGCGTGTTCAGCTCCCGCAGCTCCCGCCACTGGCCTCGCCGCGGCCAGGCGGCGCCGTCCCGCAGCTTCTCCCAGGCCGGGACGATGTTGGAGTGCTCCGCGTCGATGCGGTAGTGCCGGACGGTGCAGGACGGGCCCAGCCGGACCCGGACCAGCACCTCGCGGTCGAGCCGGGCGTCCCCGGCGATCTTGCCCTGGTCCAGCGTGCCGTTCCAGACCAGGATCCCGGTGCGCCCGTCGTCGTGCCGCGCGGCCAGCGCCTGGACCAGGCCGCCGGCCCCGTCACCGCGCAGGGCCACGCTCAGCCGGTGCCGCCCCAGCCCGGCGAGCAGCCGGAGCGCCCAGTAGCGAGGCTTGCGCAGGTTCCCCACCGACAGCAGCCCGAACCCCCCGTGGAACAGCTCCGGCGGCGCGCCGAGCTCCTCGAAATGATCCGAGGCGACCCAGTGCGACAGGGCTCCGACCCGGTCCAGCGCCGACGCCATGCCGCGGAGCAGGAACGCCGCGGCGAAGACGGTGTCGCCGACCGGGTTGAAGTGGGTCGGGGTAACGCCCCACTCGGTCCACCACACGGGGAGCTCCCCGGCCCGCAGGTCGAGCGGCACGTTGCCGTAGACGTGCGAGGACAGGAAGTCCACCGGCGCGCCCGAGGCGGCCGTGTGCGCCAGCAGCTCGCGTGTCCAGGCCGCCGCCGCCGACGCGGGCCCGCCGACCCGCAGCCCGGGGTGCACGGACTTCACCGCGCGCGCGGACACGTCGTACAGCCGGAAGTACTCCTGCTGGGTACCGGACCAGAACACGTCCAGGTTCGGCTCGTTCCATACCTCGAACGCCCAGCCGCTGGTGACCTCGTCCGCGCCGTACCGCTGGATCAGGTAGCTGGCCAGGGCGGCGCACAGGTCTCCCCAGCGGTCCCAGTCCGCCGGCGGGGAGATGACCGCCTGGTAGCTGAAGACCGTCCGGCCCGGGTCGCGGGCCAGGTCCCGGGGCATGAAGGAGAGCTCGACGACCGGCCGCAGGCCGAGGTTCATCAGCTCGTCGTAGACCCGGTCGACGCCGCTGAAGTCGGGCGGCCGGCCTTCCCGGTAGACGCCGAGGTCGTCGCAGAGGATGCCGTGCGCGCGGACGGCCCGCACGCCGAGCTCGTCCCGGGCGATCCGCAGCGCCTCGCGCAGCTCGGCGCCGATCGCCCGGCCGCCGGTCCGGTCCCGGCTCAGCAGGTAGCTCAGGTGCTCCGAACCGATCATCGGCTGCCATGGCCGGTCCAGCGGACCGGTTACCTCGCCGACCTCGACCGTCACCACGCCGCCCAGGCCAGGCAGCGGCGCCGCCGCGACCGGCGCGGACAGTGGCCCTGTCTCGCCGGCGACCGCCGCCACCGCGTACCAGGCCGCGCTGCCGTCGCCCGTGGTGTCGGCGTACGGGCCGGCCGGGACCGCGAGCACGTCACCGCCACCGTGGTCGAGCGGCTCGAACGGGCCCGCGGCCCGGGCCGCGCGGTGGACCAGGTAGCCGGCCGCGCCGGGCACCGGCTCCCAGTCCAGCGTCACGAGCCCCCGGCCGGGCGCCGCACGCAGGCCGCCCGGCGCCGCCAGATTTACCCCGAACGGTCCGGGGCGCGTGCCCCCGCTCACCTGTCAGCCGGCAATCGACATCGTCTCCATGGCGAGATACGTGTGCGCGGCCCAGGACACCGGGTCGCTGGCGAAGTCGCGCTGCAGCGCGCGGTCGCGGAGCGCGTTGTCCAGTGCCGCCATGATCATCGACTGGTCGAGCACGAGGTCCCGGTGCCCCACCGCCCCGGTGCCGGGGTTGACCGCGTCGAAGAAGCCGTCCGCCCCGTAGACGCCCGGGTACCGGGTGCGCAGCGCGGTGATGTTGGCGTAGGCCTGCTGCGGCGCGACGTCGAGCGCGAGGAAGGACGCGTGCGGCGTCACCACGTCCTCGGTGGCGCAGCCGTGGCACTGGGACAGTCCCTCGTTCGGGTGGCTCGCGTTCGCGCCGGTGCCGTAGTAAGGGAACGCCAGGCCTTCGACGCCATACCCGCCGTAGCCGCCGGTGTCATCCGGCGTGCTCGACGGGGACATGCCCCAGACCGGATCGTGCAGTTGCTGCGTCGCGTACGTGATCTGCACCTGGGCCGTGCGGGCGTCGGCGAGCCCGAAGCTGCGCGTCCCCCAGCTGGTCTCCGGCACGACCTCGTCCGGCATCAGCCCCTCGAACATCCCGCCGGCGAACGTCGGGATGAACGTCGGGCCCGAACCCGGGTAGGTGTAGTGCCCCTCCCACACCGGGAATTGCCGCCCGGACCGCGGGTCGGTGTAGGTCTGCCAGGAGCCGGCCATCGGCCACTGCCCCTGCCAGGAGAAGTCGGGGTCGCTGGCCTGGCAGTCGGCGAACGGCGCCGGCGGCGGCAGTTCCCGCCAGCTGCGCCACCACACGTTGCCCGGCATCTGGTGCAGGCCCATGCCGATGTAGGCGGAGATCCGCGGGTCGCTGTACAGCGCGCCGTTGTGATAGTAGTGCGTCCAGTTGTCGCCCTGATCCGGCGGCAGCCCGGCGTAGTACCCGCCGAACATCTGGCCGGTCGGCTGGTTCCCGGTGATCGCCGGGTTGACGTTGCAGTGAGTTTCGGCCCGGGCGTCGTAGAAGAGCCCGAAGTTCATCGGCGCGATCAGCCTGTTCACCAGGCCGGCCAGCGCGGGCATGGCCTGCCGGACCACGATCAGGCCCGAGGCGTACCAGCCGTTGTCCACGTTGGAGACGAAGAAGCAGTTGTCGAACGCCGGGGTCGTCTCGGCGCAGTCACCCTGTCCGGGGTTGGTCAGCACGTTGCCGTTGGTGGTGTCGTACCACTGGTACAGGAAGCCGTCGAACCGCTTCAGGTGCGACACCTCGGTGAGGGTGGCCTGGATCCTGGCCCGGGCCTGCGGCTCGCTGACCAGGCCGAGATCCCGGGCCGCGACCACGGCCCACAGGTACACCCCGATGTTGGCGGAGGAGGTGTACCGGCCGAAGCCGGTCGGGGTGGCCGAACCCCCGGCGAAGGTGATGTTGTCCATCGGCAGGCTGGTCGCCTGGTCGACGTCCGCGCCGTAGAACTTCCAGGTGTCCCGCGCGATGGCCAGCAGGTTCGCCCGCTGCGACGGGCTGAGCCCGCCGTACTGGCTCACCTGGTTCCCGCCCGCGCGGGCCGTACCGGGGGCCAGCAGCGCGACCACGACCACCATGACGACGGCCCACCAGTGTCTCCGGGCTCTCATCCGTTCCTCCTTGTCGCCCCCCTCCTTCTCCTATTCAGGGCAGCCGCAGCTGCCCCTGAGCTCGAGGCGGACGGGCAGCTCCACCGTCCTGCGCCGCCGGGCGGTGCCGCCGATGCGGTCCGTGAGCATCGTCACCGCGGTGTCGCCGAGCGCCGCCATCGGCTGCACCACGGTGGTGAGGCTGGGCCGCAGGTGACGGCCGAGCCGGATGCCGTCGAACCCGGTCACCGCCACGTCGCGGGGGACGCTCAGGCCCGCGTGCTGCAGCGCCGCCATGACCCCGATGGCCATCTGGTCGTTGGCGCACACCAGGGCACGCGGGATCCGTCCGGTGCTGAGGATCCGCTCGGCGACCCGCCGGCCGCCCGCGGTGGTGAAGTCGCCGTAGTAGATCAGCACGTCGTCGTGCTGGCTGACCAGCCCGGCGGTGGCCCGGCGGAAGCCGTCGAGCCGGCGGCCCGAGTCCGGCGAGTCGGGCGGGCCCGCGATGAAGCAGATGTCGGCGTACCCGTGCACGTCCGCCAGGTGCGCCGTCACCTGGTACGCCCCGGTCTCGTTGGCCACGGTCAGGAAGTCGATGGCCCGGTCCGCCGGGCTCCCGTCCGGGGCCTCCTCGGTGGCCAGCAGCACGACCGGGATGCGCGTCGCGATGTGCTCGATCATCGCCAGCGGGGCGGTACGGGCCAGCACCACCAGCCCGTCGCACCGTCCCGCGATGCTCAGCACCAGGCCGCTGTCGTCGCGGTGGTGGCTGGCCGCGATGAGCACCGCGTACCCGCGGCGCCGGGCGGCCCGTTCCATGCCCCGGATCACCTCGTCGTACCAGTACGCCGCGTCGCCCTGGTCCTCGTCCAGGTCAGGGAAGCACAGCCCGAGCACGCCGGTGCGCCGCGCGGCCAGATCCCTGGCCGCGCCGCTGGGTACGTAACCGAGCTCGGTGACCGCGGTGAGCACCTTGTCCCTGGTCCCGGGGAGCACCCGCTCGCGCCCGGCCAGCACCCGCGACACCGTGGCCGTCGACACCCCAGCGAGCCGTGCCACCTCGTAGACACTCGGCTTGTCCCGCACCGGGGAGTCCTCTCATGTATGCGCATACGTATGCGCATACACGATCATCATCCGACACCAGCCCGGGCGGAAGCCGCCCACACCTCTGTTATCAGTTTGTTATAAAACAGCGGCGCGGCGGCGCCGAACGGTTTGCGGCGGTTGCCGGGATAGATCGCCGCGGCCGGGGAAGACGCTTGCCAACGCGTTCGTCCCTGGGAGGCCGTGCATGACCGAGGTTGAAGGCAGTCGGCGTCTGGAACTCGTCCGGACCGCCCAGCAGCAGTGGATCGAGGCGCTGACCGATCTGGGCGGCCGGAACACGCTGCTGTACTACAAGGACAGGCGCGCGGGCACGCTCGACCTGGCGCACGCCGACCCGGAGGCCCTGGACCGCTTCGCCCAGAGCGGCTCCATCAGGCTGACCAGGCTGTTCAAGGACGCTGACCTGCGCGCCGACGCGATCAGGCGGGTCCAGGCCATCCACCGCAAGGCCCGCGAGCTGCTCGAGGAGCGCGGCATCAGGGCCGGCTACCTCGCCACCGGCATGGCCCGCTGGGACGAGTTGTTCCTCTCACCTGCCGCGCCCGTCCTGCTCCGCGGGCTCACGATCACGCCGACCCGGGCCAGATACGACGACTTTGAGCTGGTGCTGGACGACGAGGAAGAGGTCAACCCGGTGCTGGTGCACAAGCTCACCAGCGTGTTCGGGGCGGAGCTGGCCAGGCTGACCTCGCAGAACGCGTTCGACCAGCTGTACGCGGCCGCGGCGGCGGCCGAGGTGCCGGGGTTCGAGGTCACCGGCCGGCAGGTCATCGGCACCTTCACCTACGCCAAGCTGCCCATGGTCAGGGACATGGAGGCGGCGGGGGAACTGCTGGCGGAGAGCGACCTGGTGGCCGCGATCGCGGGCGACGCCGAGGCGCAGCGGCTGGTCGCGGCCGAGCACGCGGCCCGTGAGGATTCCGATTCGCCGGATGACGACTACTCGGTCCTGGACGCCGACTCCTCGCAGCGCCACGCCATCGATACCGTGCTGGCCGGGCAGAGCCTGGTGATCCACGGGCCGCCCGGCACCGGCAAGAGCCAGACGATCGCCAACCTGATCGCGGCGCTGGTCGCCCATGGCCGGAAGGTGCTGTTCGTCGCGGAGAAACGCGCCGCCATCGACGCCGTGCTCTCCCGGCTCAAGGGCGTGGAACTCGGCGACGTCGTGCTCGACATCCACGAGGGGACCAGGGACAGGCAGCGGATCGCCCGGGACCTCGGCGCCGCGCTCGACCTGGCCGGCCAGGCCGCCCCGCCGGACGTCGGGCGGCTGCGCCGCCGCCTGGTCGACCGGGTGCAGCGGCTCAGCAAGCACGTCAGCGCGCTGCACGATGTGCACGAACCGTGGGGCCTGACGCCGTTCGGGGTCCAGGCGGCGCTGCTCGGCATTCCGGCGGCGGCCAGGACGAAAGCCCGGCTGCCGGCCCCGGAGCGCCTGGATTCCGAAGCCGCCGAGGTCGTCCGCGACGAGTTCAGGGAGTTCGCTCACCTCGGCGGATTCACCCTGCGGCCGTACAGCACCCCGTGGTACGCCGCCCTGATCCGCACCGCCGCCGACGCGCACCAGGCGCGCGAACTGGCCGGCACGCTCGACTCCGAGACGCTGCCGCTGTTCGCCCACCGGCTGGAGGCAGCCCGGACCGAGAGCGGGCTGCGGCGGCGGCAGGACTACGCCGAGCAGGCCGGGCTGATGCGGCTCTACGCTGCCATCGGCCGGACGCTGCGGACCTTCGATCCCGCCGTGTACGCCGCGTCGCCGGAATCGCTCGCGACCGCGACCGGGGACGGCGGCGGCGGGCTCGGGCTGCTCGAACGGCGGCGGCTGCGCGCCCAGGCCAGGTCGCTGTGGCTCGCGGCGGACAAGCCGCCCTGGGCGGAGCTGAACGCGGCGCTCGAGGCGGCCGCGAGCCAGCTGGCGCAGTGGCGGCAGCTCGCTGAGGCCGAGCCTAGTGGCCCGCCCCGGCTGCCGTCGGGTTACGGGCCGCTGACCCAGGTGCACGCCGAGGCCGAACGCCAGCTGGCCGCGCTGCGCGCGTTCGTCCCGGCCCTTCCCGCCGCCGGGGCCGGTGTCGCCGGGGCCGGCGCCGCCGGGGCCGACGCCGCCCGGCCGGCCCGTTCCGTCGACGCCATGGTCCGGGCGCTGGCCGCCGACCAGGACACGCCGTGGAAGCTGCCCCGGCTGTACGAGCTGGCGCTGCGGTTCGACCGGATGGGGATGCGGCCGCTGCTGGACGAGCTGGCCCGCAAGGAAGCGGACGGGGACCTGGCCGCCGCGGCCTTCGATCACGCTTGGTACTCCTCGATCCTGGACCAGATAAGGGTCCGCGACCCGCGGTACGCGGCCGAGCGCGGCGGCGCGCTCGACGAGATCGCCGACGATTTCCGGCACCGGGACGTGGAGCACCTGGCCGCGAACCGGTCGCGGGTCCAGCGGACCTGGGCCGAGATGACGCGCGACGCCGAGGACCGGCATCCGCTGCAGGCCCGGGTGATCCGCAAGCAGGCCGCGCTGCGCCGCGGCCACCTGCCGCTGCGCCGCCTGCTTGACCAGGCGGGCGACGTGCTCTTCGCGGTCAAGCCGTGCTGGGCGATGTCGCCGCTGATGGTGAGCCAGGTGCTGCCCGCCGCCCGGCTGTTCGACGTGGTGATCTTCGACGAGGCCAGCCAGATCGTGCCCGCCGACGCGATCCCTTCGATCATCCGGGCGCACCAGGTGGTGGTGGCCGGGGACGACCACCAGCTGCCGCCCACCAGCTTCTTCCGCCAGTTCAGCGACGCCGTCGAGGACGAGGACGACGACGAGACGGTGTCGTTCGGGGCCGGGTTCGAGTCTGTGCTCGACGCGCTCCGGCCGCTGCTGCCGACGGCCCCGCTGAACTGGCACTACCGCAGCCGGGACGAACGCCTCGTGGCCTTCTCCAACGAGCGCATCTACGGCGGCGCGCTGACCACCTTCCCCGGCGTGCTCCGCGACGACTGCCTCCGGCACGTGGTGGTCAAGCAGGACGGGCGGCCGGGCCAGGAGACCTCCGTCGCCGCCGAGGTGGACAAGGTGGTGGCCCTGGTCCTGGAGCACGCCCGCATGAGGCCCGGGGAATCCCTGGGCGTGATCGCGCTGGGCATCAAGCACGCCGAGCGGATCGACCAGGCGCTGCGTGAGGCGCTGGCGTCTGCCGAGCCCGAGGTGGAGGAGTTCTTCGGGGACGATGTAGCCGAACCCTTCTTCGTCAAGAACCTCGAACGCGTGCAGGGGGACGAGCGGGACGCGATCATCTTGTCGATCGGCTACGGCAAGCACCCGGACGGCCGGATGCGGTACCAGTGGGGGCCGCTGCTGCGCGACGGCGGCGAGCGTCGCCTCAACGTCGCCGCCACCCGCGCCAAGCACCGGCTCACCGTGGTCAGCTCGTTCTCCAGCCACGATGTCGACCCGGACCGCCTGACCAAGGCGGGCGCCCGGCTGCTGGCCGAATACCTTGACTATGCGGGCTCCGGCGGGACCCCGATGGCCGCCGCGGGGGCCGAGGCCGCCGACCCGTTCGAGGCGTCGGTGCGTTCGCGGCTGGCGGAGTACGGCATCACCGTGGTCCCGCAGTACGGCGTCGGCGGCTATCGCGTCGACTTCGCGGCCGCGCATCCCGACGACCCGTCCCGGATGATCCTGGCCGTGGAGGCCGACGGGGCGTCCTACCGCGACTCGGGCAGCGTCCGCGACCGGGACCGGCTGCGCAAGGAGCACCTAGAGCGACTCGGCTGGAGCTTCCACCGGCTCTGGTCCACCAACTGGTTCCATGACCCCGACGCCGAGGTGGCCAAGCTCCGCGAGGCCTACGACCAGGCCGTCGCCTCCTCGCCCCCGGTCCAGCCCGAGCCCGCCGACACGTCCGCGTCCCCCGCCGACGCCCCCGTGCCCCCAGAGGCCCCTGAGACCCCTGTTCCCCCACAGGCCTCAGGGGTCGTCGCCACCAGGCCCTCCGCGTCTCCGGACAAGCTCTAAACACCAGATCGTGGATCGTTACACCCGCTATACCGGGTGTAACGATCCACGCTGATGACAGGCAGGCGGCCCGCGGTTACCGTGAATAGCGACTGACGTGCGATGGAGGTGGACACATGACAAACCGGGCGCTGCTCCTTGTGGACATGCAGAACGGCTTCTGCCATCCAGACGGCTCGTTCAGCCGCATCGGCCGGGGCCTGGAGGGCGCCGAAGCCGCCGTCCGCAACGCCGCCATCGCGGTCGCCCAGGCCCGCCAGGCCGCGATCCCCGTGGTGTTCACCCGGCACCTATACCGGCCGGGCCGCGCCGACGAGGGCGCGGAGCTGATCAGGAACAGTCCGGCCCTGGCGGGCATCAACGGCCTGGCGGCCGGTTTCTGGGACGCCGACGTGGTGGACGAGCTCGGCTGCGGGCCCGAGGACCTCGTGGTCGACAAGGTGCGCTTCGACGCCTTCCAGTGGACCTCGCTGGAGCCGCTGCTGCGCGGCCTCGGCGTCCGCGAGCTGGTCGTCTGCGGGGTGGTCACGAACCTGTGCGTGGAGACCACGATCCGGTCCGCGTTCATGCGCGACTACCCGGTGACCCTGCTCGCCGACTGCTGCGCGGCCAAGACGCGCCGCCTGCACGAGCTGTCCATCGAGGTGCTGACCAGCTACGAGCTCGCCGAGATCGCCCGCGTCAGCGAAGGCTTTGACGTCGGCCGAGCCCGGGCCCCGATCCGGGCCTGAGGCCGGCCCGGCTGGCGCCAAGCCGGGCCAGCAGCCGCCAGCCGAGCAGGAACAGGCCGAGAAACGCCAGCGCGACCAGGATGAACGCGAACGCGGTGCCCTGCCCTGACACCACCCGCAGCACCATGCCCAGGGCCACCGCGCCGAGCCACGCGCCGACCCCGGCCGGCCATAGCCCCAGCGGGCGCCGCCAGGCCCGCACCGCCAGCCAGCCGCCCGCCAGCCCGGCCAGGAACGGCCACGCCGTCGACGCGAGGCCGGCCAGGCTCTCGCCCTTGGTGTGGCTGGCCCGGCCGATGACCACGAACACGAGAACGCAGCAGCAGTCGAGGATCGCCGCCAGCCGTACCGTCCTCATCGCTGCGGCTCGACGATCGCCTTGAGCCCGGTGCGCCGGGCCGCGGCCCCGAACGCCTCCTGCACGTCGCCCAGGCCGGACCGGCTCGTCACCACCGAGGCGAGGTCCACCACGCCCCGCTCGGCCAGGCTGATCGCCCGCGGGTACACCTCGTTCATCCGCCGCACCATCGCGATCGTCAGCCCCTTGCGCCGCGCCAGCGAGGCCCCGAACCTGATGACGTCGTCGCCCGGGATGCCGGCCAGCACCACCCTCCCGCCCGGCCGCACCGAGGCCACGGCCAGGCCGACGCCCTCGTCGTTACCTGCCGCCTCGAACGCCACGTCCACCCCAGCCTCGTCCAGGACCGCGGCGGAATCGACGACCTGGTCCGCCCCCAGCCGGGCGGCCGCCTCGCGGCGGTGCGCCAGCGGCTCGACCGCCAGCACCGAGCTCGCGCCCGCCGCCTTCAGCACCGCGATGAGCAGCAGCCCGATCGGCCCGCAGCCGATCACCGAGGCCGTCCCGCCGAACGGCAGGTGCCCGAGGTCGGCGGAATGGATCGCCACCCCGAGCGGCTCGAGCATGGCGCCGTCCGCGTCGCTGATCCGGTCCGGCAGCGGGTACAGCGCCGACGCGGGCCACGCCATGACCTCGCGCAGCATGCCGTCGGTATCGCCGTGGCCGGAGAACTTGATCCGGTAACACAGGTTCCGGTAGCCGTCCCGGCAGGCCCGGCACGTCTCGCACGGGATCGCCGGGTCGATGGCCACCCGCTCGCCGCGCCGCGGCCCGTCGGCGAGCACCCCGGCGCCCTCGTGGCCGAGCACGAGCGGGTGCGTGAGCTTGGCGTCGCCGATCGCGCCCTCGTCCCACCAATGCAGGTCAGAGCCGCAGATGCCGACCGCGGTGACCCGGACCAGGCTCATCAGGGCCCCGGCGTCAGGAACCGGCTCGTCCGCCACCCGCAGGTCGCCAACCGCATGGAGTCTCGCTGCGCGCACCCGTTCTTCCTCTCGCCGGCGTCATGTTCATTTTTATCCCCGAACGGATGGGCTATATCAGTTCGGCGCCGGCTCGGGGCTTCCGGTGGTGAGACGCCCGGGCTGGTTGATAAGACGGCGACACCAGTGATCCCCGGGGGCGGCCGGGGATCACTGGCTTGGTGCCGGCTAGCGGTGCTAGCTAGCGCGGGGGCGGGGCAGCAGGGATGCCCGCCCCCCTACGCGGCGGGGCCGGTGGCCAGGGGCACGGTGGCGGTGTGCGACTGCCCGGACTGGTCCAGCCAGGTGATCGAGATGGAGTCGCCGGGGTGGTACTTGACCAGCGCGTGGGCCACGTCCGAGGCGGAGGAGACCGACTGGCCGCCGACCGAGGTGATCACGTCGCCGGCCGTCAGGCCGGCCTTGGCGGCCGGGGATCCGGACACGGCCTGGGCGATCGTCGCGCCGGAGCTGCCCCCCTGACCCCCGAAGCTGCCCTGCGCGGAGAAGCCCACGCCGAGGAAGGCGGTGGCGCCGATGTGCACGTTGGCCGAGGTGGTGCCGGCCTCGATCTGCTTGGCGATGGACACGGCCTCGTTGATGGGGATCGCGTAGGCCTGGGTCTGGCCGGACTGGGCCTGGAACTGGTACCCCGAGGACGCCGCGGTGTCGATGCCGATCACCTGGCCGTAGGAGTTCACCAGCGAGCCGCCCGAATCACCCGGCTGGATGTCCGCGTTGGTCTGGATGAGCCCGGTCAGCTGCTCGCTGGTCCCGGAAAGCTCGTCCGACGCGGTGATCGACTGGCCCAGGGCGGTGACCGTGCCGGTCGCGACCGACGGGGTGCCGCCCTTGCCGCCGGCGTTGCCGAGGGCGGTCACGCTGTCACCGGCCTGCACGGTGGCGGAGTCACCCAGGCTGGCCGTGGTGAGGCCGGACGCGTTCTGCAGCTGGATCACCGCGATGTCCTGCGCCGCGTCGTATCCCACCACCGTGGCCGTGTAGGTGTGGCCGTTGCCGACATCGGTCACCTTGATGGAGGTGGCGCCCTGGATGACGTGATTGTTCGTCAGGATCTCGCCGTTCGAGGTCAGCACGATGCCCGTGCCGGCCGAGGTCGCGCCCAGACGGCCGTCCGTGGACACGATGTCGACCAGCGCGGGATCAACCCGTGCCGCGATCTGGCTCGCGGATAGCACGGTCTTGGACGTGGCGGTGGCCGTGCTCGCCGGAACCCGGCTCGTGCCGCCGATCAGCCCGCCCGCCACGGCGCCCGCGGCCAGCGCGACCGCACCGGTCATGATCAACCCACGCTTGTGGCTGCGCCGCGGCGGTGGCGGCGGCTCGCTGGCAAAACCGGCACCAAGATAACCGCCGCCGGGGTAGCCGGCTCCGCCGCCCTGCCAGTGCTCCGGGTGGTTCGGGTCGTAGGTCTGGCTCATGGGTCTCGCCCCCAATTCGCTGCCGCGGTGCGGCTTGGTCCTTTCGTTACGCTTTGATCATCGGGTCCGGACCTTGAAGCGAGCCGAGGGTAACCCTCCGTAAAAGCCGCAAGTTTCCTGAAGGCCGGCTTAAGACGTTCAGGTTCACGGGCACCTGTCCCGCCCCTTCCTGGCGAGCGAGGGCCCACTCCTCCGCGCCGCCGCCTAGCCACTCGCGTACCGCCAGCCCCACCAGGGCCGGTACCAGGTCCCGTGACCGCCGGATCAGCCACCTGGTGCCCTTGGTGGCCATCCAGCCGGCTTCGGCCAGCCTGGTCGGCGGCGGGCTGGACGGCACGGGGTCGGGACCGGGACCGACCGGAAGCCCGGACGCGGCCAGCAGCGCGTGGAAGCGGCAGGCGATGAGGCGGTGGCCGCGCTCGTTCGGGTGCAGCCGGTCGACGCTCCAGTAACGGCGCTCGTAGGTGGCGGGATCCCGGGCCGCGTCCAGGTGCACGGTCCCGTGCCGCCGCGCCACCTCGTCCACGACCGCGTTCACCGCGCGCATCCGGCGGGCCAGCGGGCGGGCCAGCGCGCCAGGCAGCCCGAACATCTGCCCCGGGTCGGGCAGCCGCATGGTGAGCACCTCCGCGCCCGTCGCCCGCAGCGCAGCCACCGTACGGCCGACCGACGCGCCGGTCCGTTCGGGATCGAAGTCGCCGCGGAGCGTGTCGTTGACGCCTACCACGACGCTGGCCACCTCGGGCCGCAGGGCGATGGCGGCCGGCAGCTGGACGCGCTCCACGTCGGCGGCCAGCGCGCCCAGCGTGGCCAGGTTGTGCACCTCGGGCTGGGGCAGCGAGCCGGCCAGCAGCGCGGCCCAGCCGCGCCAGCCGCCGCCGGGCACCGGGTCGCCCATGCCCACCGTGATCGAGTCGCCCAGCGCCGCGAACCTCGTCATGGCACCCTCCGCCCGGTCCTGGCCCTGTCCTCCTGGTCGGCCCGGTCCTTCTGGCTGGCACCGTGCGCGGCGAGGAAGCCGCGCACGGCCGCGTCCCAGTCGTACTGCTCCGCCCGGGCCCGGGCGGCGGCCCGCCGGGCCGGTTCCGGCCGGGCCAGCACGGCGCGCACGCCGGCCGCGAGGTCCTCGCCCGGCACGCTGGCCCCGGCCTGGCCCACCACCTCGGGCAGCGCCGACTCCGCGCTCACCACCGCCGGGGTCCCGCAGGCCAGCGCCTCCAGCGCCGCCAGCCCGAAGGTCTCCGCCGGCCCGGGGGCGAGGACTACGTCGGCGCTGGCCAGCAGCGCGGCCAGGTCGGCGCGGCCGGGCAGGAAACCGGTGAAGGTGACCGGCAGGCCGGCCCGCGCGGCCCGGCGCAGCAGGCGCGACCGCAGCGGGCCGTCGCCCGCCACCACCAGCCGCACCGGCAGGCCCTCGGCGCGCAGGGTGGCCAGCGTGATCAGCGAGCGCTCCGGCTTCTTCTCGGCCGAGAGCCGGCCGCAGTGCACCAGCAGGATCTGCCCCTCGCCGACGTACCGCGCCCGGATGCCCCCGGCCCCAGGGCTGAACGTGGCCAAGTCCACGCCGAGCGGCACGCGGACCACGTTGCCCGCGCCGACCCGCTCGAACTCGGCCGCGGCCCAGCCGGTGGTGCAGATGACCCGGTCGTAGGCCCGGGCGGTGCGCCGGTTGACCCAGTCCGCGGCGGCGCGGCCCAGCGGCACCCCCGCAAGCAGGGCCGTGACGCACTCGTGGGACACCATGACGGCGGGCACGCCGTGCTCGCGCGCCCACGCCCCGGTCCAGAGCAGCGTGGTCCGGTCCGACACCTCGAGCGCGTCCGGCGCCAGCCGGGTCAGCAGCCGGGCCAGCCGCCGCCTGCGCCACAGCACCCGGTACCCGCCGGTGAACGGCACCCGGGGCCCGCGCAGCATGATCACCCGGCCCTGCGCGGTTGGCCCGTCGCTGTCCCGCTCACCCGGGATGACGAGCACTGGCTCGTGTCCCGCGGCCAGGTAGCCCGCACCCAGTTCGGCCAGCGAGGTGCGCAGCCCGCCGGAGTGCGGGGCGACGAAGTTGGCCAGCCGGACGATCCTCATGTCCTGACCCTGGCCGTCCTGACCTTGGCGCGCCTGATCCCCAGCACCGCGGCGTAGTGCCCGGCCAGCTCCTCGGTCAGCGCGGGCCAGCTGCGGCCAAGGACCCGGCGCCGCCCGGCGACGCCGAACGCCGCGCGCGCCGCCGGGTCGGCGGCCAGCCGGGCCACCGCGGCGGTGAACGCGTCCGGATCCGACGGCGGCACCAGGTACCCGGTCACCCCGTCCGCCACCAGGTCGAGCGGCCCCCCGGCGGCCGGCGC
>WNGR01000521.1_pt1 | contig 42314 bp, 26 predicted proteins | sample 5407581 | NCBI WGS metagenome assembly WNGR01 (sample SAMN13153383, study PRJNA577476) | soil metagenome | isolation source: 80 cm soil or saprolite under Garry oak tree replicate 2 | place: USA:California | collected 2016-06-15 | reverse complement strand
TAACAGCACAAAAAAACAGATGAAAAAACAGAAACAGGCGAAAAAACGCGAGGAGGACACGTATGGCATCCTTGACAATAGATGCCTTACTGGAATTGTGGTTGGCTGATTTACGAGCCAACGACCTTGCACCTGGAACGGTGCGACGGTATAAGAGCGCCATCGAGAGTTTTCTCGCCTGGTACGATAAAGAAGAACATCGGTGCCTCACCCTGGAACAGCTTTCGCCAATTACTCTAATTGGGTACCGCAATTTTCTGCAGCGCACTCAGCAGCGGGCCACGAGTACCGTGAACGGACATATCAGTGCATTGAGGACCTGGTGCGCCTGGCTGACCGTAGAGCGCTATCTCGAGACGAATCCAGCCAAACGCATCAAGCTGGTCGGGCGTCAAGAGGCGTCGTCGCGGGAGGGGCTGTCTCCCACCCAGGTCAACGCCCTACTGCGCCAGGTGCAGTCTTCTCGCGATGCCGTGCGGAACTATGCCGTCGTGCAGATCCTCCTGCAAACCGGAATGCGGCTGGATGAGTGTAGTCAACTCACACTGGCAGACATTGAGTTTGGTGAGCGCAGCGGACGGGTCACCATCCGATCCGGTAAGGGCAATAAGGCTCGCACGGTCCCGCTTAATGCCTCTGCCAGGACGGCGCTTGCCGAATACCTCGCGCCTCGTTTTGGCAGCGAGCCGACAGTCAAAGCCGTTGCCGCAGCTTGGCCGCGATTGCCATCGCAGGCGCGATCAACTCCTCTCTGGCGCAGCCAGAAGGGTGGAACCCTCACCACTTCAGCCATGCGTCAAATGCTGGATATCGTGGTGCGTCATGCAGCGGCTCGTGGGTTAGTGCCAGCCAGCACCAGCGCGCATACTCTGCGACATACCTTCGCGCGCAATTACCTAGCAGAGAATCCTGGAGACGTAGTTGGGCTCGCATCCCTCCTAGGACATACCTCTCTTGATACCACCAGGCTTTATAGCCAACCAACTCTTGAGCATCTCGCAATGCGGGTGGAGCAACTCAGTCAAAATGCCTATACGGGTGAGCCATCTTAACCTCAAAGCGGTATTTAAGTCCTAGCTTGTACGATTCTAGACCTAGTACTGCTTTGTTAGTTTCGATTCGGTCGGCTCTACAAAGCAGTCGGCAGAAACCGCTCTTTAGCGGTCAAGGCAAGAGCAATGAGCTTGCCATCAGGCTGGAGTGGAATCTGCTTCAGAGAACTAACAAAGCAGTACTAGTGGTGTTCAGCGATAATGATTGCTACCAGTGCTGCACTTGAGACTTGCCGATGATTGCACATAAGTCATCTCATTAATATTTACGAAAATATTTTGCCGCGGTGTCCATTTATCCACAACTTATCCATACTACTCATTTCAGACATACCCCTTCCTTAGTCCTTGGAACGAACTTTATCTATTACTGAACGGAGATGTGAGCGATTGGCACCTCGATATGTTAATTGAACTGCAATCCGGAAGGCTACGAGCATAAGGATAGATCTGGTCCCAGTGCTGGGGTCTGATTTTCAAGGAGGTCAGAGCAATTGACTTGCTCTTTATATGCCAGAAGTCCTACAAGCTTGCAACTATGATAGTGCAGGCGCATAATCACAGGTATCCTCTTGAGAGAAGAGCTATCACATAGCAACTACCAACAGCTTAAGGCGATGTAAGCAGGCTCAATGAGCATACCAGTATTGACTACCGAGATGACCATACTGACTACGAAGGAATGAGGGAGGAAACTCGGGCGGATGGCAAGTGCGAAAAGGGACGATGTCGAAGATGCGCTTGTGGGGCTCTCTGATACGGAATCTGGGCTGCCCACTCTTTCCCTGGCAACTAGTGCGCATCACGAGGAACTGAAGAAGCTCGCCTCTACCCGCGACATACTCCTATGCAAGCTAGGAGAGGCATTGCCTGATCCACTGCATCGTCGGCTTCTCAATGCGTATACCAGTACACACTCAACTTCTGCGAAAGAGTCGATAGAGCATGAGCTTGCATGTATCCTATTGGAGGTGCTTGACCGTGCGGATTGATCAGCTCAGTGTACAAGGCTTTCGTGGCTTCAATGATCGGCGAACGCTCACTTTTCATCTCCGACTCACGGTGATTTATGCCCCCAACAGCTACGGGAAAACGAGCATTTCTGAAGCGCTCGAATGGCTGCTCTATGGGACGACTTCGAAGCTGGACCATGCCGACTCAAAGGAGGAATATCGAGGCTCGTTGCGCAATCTGCATCTGCCCAATGAGCAGGTACCAGAGGTCGAAGCGGTCTTCCGCGAGGGAGAAGCGGCGGTTGTATACCATAGCGAACTAGCCCATGACGAGTCTTTTCGACGTATGGTCGATGGTAGGCCGATTGAATCCTGGCCAATACAAGACGAGATGGAAATCGCCGCTCGGCCTTTCATTCTGCAACACACGCTGAAGGAACTCCTGCTTGCGAAACCACATGAGCGCTTCGAGGGAATCGCCCGCCTCCTCGGGTTCACTCTCCTCGACCAGATTCACCGCGATCTTGTATCTTTTTGCACGAAGCCGGAAGTTCATCTCCCACCACGCGCTCAGGAATTACGCCGCTCAGTTTTCGAAATCGAGTCGCGACTTCAATCACGAGCCACTCTCGCTCGCATTACTAAGGCGTACCGGAAGGGATCTGCTGGCTGGACGACAACACTCAGCCTCATCTACCAGGAGGCACACAAACACGTTCCTCCAGGCACTACGGATGAGGAACTTTTAGCGCAGCTCCAGAAGCAACGTGAGGAAGCCGTCGGACGCATTGTCTCAGGGCGCCTCTTCCTCCGCGCTTACTCAGAGTCCGAACGCTTGCAACTGCTGGCTGAGAGCCACTACTTCTTAGGATGCCTCACCAGCGAATTTGTGACCTCCTATGCCCAGCTTATTGGCCTTGAGACGAACAAAGCGCTCAGTGAGCGCATGCAGTTCCTCGGCTTTGGTATTCAATTCCTAAGCATGACGCCGGAAACCTGCCCTCTTTGTGGACAGCCGGTTGCTGCTGAGCATCATCGGTCGCTACACGCCGCTCATGAGCAATTGCAGTCACAACAAATGGCCAACCAGGCGCTTCTGGCACAACGTGCGGAGGTTGCTCGCGAAGTGAAGGCTTTACGGGCGCGCCTTGAGCATGACCAGAGTAAACATATCGAACGCTTAGCCCCGCTGGCAGCGCTTACAGCAGGCGGGGATAGCCTGCGCGATCTGGCAAGGGTACTGGGTGATACCCGAGTATCAGATGTAGCCGCAGTCAGACAGGCTACTATAGATGTAGCAGAGGCTCGCGATCGTCTGTTGGCGGCATTCCTAAACGCGACAGCTGCATTGGATGCAGTTGAGACTTCTCTCAACGGGGAGCGGCGCGTCGAGGATATACTCATGACCGCATTGGGAGAGGCACTCGTTACATATGTTGCAACGGTTGAGAGCGTTATCCAGGTGGTGAACACACACGCAGCGCCAGTCAACCTGGCCGATCAGGTGCTCCAACATGTTCTCGACCAGCGCGCGGGTACCGCAGATGTGAGCGTCCTCATCGATCTGCTGACCCATCGTTCGACCATTGCGAAAAAGCTAGAGATTGACGCCGTGCTTGAGGGGCTCAAGGATTTTCGCAAAAGCGTTGACCAGTTTGTGAGCGCCGAGATGGAGAATGCAGTCGCACGAGCCTTGACTGCAGATGTATCAATTTGGTATGACAAGATCCGCACCAAAACGGATCCTGATGTACACTTTGGTGGTTTTGATCTTGAGCGCACCGCAAAAGGAGAGGCAAAAGCGCGACGAGTACGCATCAATGCCACCTCATACGGCAAGAATCTCGCAAGCGCAGTATCGTCACTCAGTGAATCGAAGCTCAATGCCCTCGGCATCTGCATTAGCATCGCGACGTACATGCGCCATCCGCAGCCGTTCGAGTTCCTCGTTATTGATGACCCGATCCAATCTCTGGATGCAGAGCATGAGGCACAATTCGTCGAGGTGATCCGCGAACTGGTGGAACAGGGGAAGCAGGTGATCCTCCTCTCACACAACAAACGCTGGGTGGATGCGGTACGTAACGGCTGTCGATCAATCAACGGCTGGATGTACGAAATTACTGGCTACGACCTCTCGGGACCCCATATTTCCGAAAAGGCCTGGGTGCCCCAGCAAGAACGATTTCAGGAAATCGACGCCATTCTCAACGACCAGATGGCAGATAGTGTTCGACTTCAGCATGCTGAGGAGGAGGTACGCATCCTGGTTTGCGAACTTACAGCGCAGATTGCGAAACGGGTGCTTGGAAAAACTATGAGTCCCCATGATCTCAATGCAAGTAAGGTACGTGCGCTGCTGATGACGTGTAATGTTGATCAGAAGCTAATCGATCGCATCGGGCAAACCTTCAGTACGACGGATTCAGCGCATCATGCTCCGATAGATTATGCTCCTCATCGGCATAGAATTCAGCAATACCGGGGATATCTCAATGAGTTAACCCAGGTACTCAAAAATGCCAAACCAGCGGTAGCTCTGGCTTCCCCCGCAACCAAGACACGCTCCATGCCACCAATGTATCCTGCGCAAGCAGACGTTCAAGATGATGCTTTAAACACGATGGCAGCACATACTATGAGCCCTCCCCCTCGCCATTAACTGAAGGAGGTTAGTTCAGAGGTAAGGTATACTATTGTTATCGGTGTAACATTTTCGGGATTCCGATCAGGAGGTAGATACGGTAGACATTCTGGAACGCAAGAAGACGCATTTCGTGTTGTGGCGGCCTAAGCCCGCCGCGGCACCGCCGGTTCTCGTCATTGGACAATTCCAATTCGGAAACCCACCATCAATGTTGGGACTACAGCGCTTTCCCTTGGCTCTAGCGAACGGCTTCGATGACCTGTTCGCACTCGAGGCAGCCACATGCAACCTGACTGAGGGCCAGGTGTATCATTATTGGTTCGAGGTTGAGGATACTTCGCCTTTTGGCAAGCCAGGAACACGTGTGCTGACTACCGACCCATTCGCGTGGACGGTGGATTGGCGGCTGCGGACCCCAATGTTATCGAGCCCTTATAGCGCAGACGATCGGCAGCCAGCGGCCGTGGTGAAGTGGAGCAGGAACCAACTGGTAGCCAGTGATCCTGGCGGCGAGGCGATTGATCTCACCGACGATCCAAGTCCTTCAACTCTCCCCGCCAATAACCACCTGGTGATCTACGAATTGCCCACTGCATGGTCGCGGCCAGCCGCACCGGGCGATCTGGGTATTGGTGTGGGAACATTTCGTGATGTGCTGGCGCTGGTAGACACAAAGGTCGGCGGAGCGAATTTCGATGATATCGCTCTCACGCAACTAGGCCGCTCGTATCTGACGGAATTGGGCATCAACGCGCTGGAGCTTCTGCCTCCGGCTGATAGCTTCTACAAGCGCGATTGGGGGTACGACACTTCGCACTATTTGGCACCGGACGCAGAGCTTGGGTTTCCCGAAGAATTCTCCTCGTCGACAGCAAACTACGATCTGGCCGTGCTGATAAAAGCATGTCACGCCAATGGGATTCGTTTTTTCGTCGATGCGGTGATGGCATTCGCGACATACGAGCCATATCAGACTATTAACTTCGATGATTTTTACATTGCCGATCCCAAGGCCACCCCTGACGATCCGGATGCGCGCAATTCCCGTCCGGATCATGGCTTCCGCGATGGCTTCGGAAGCATCTTGTGGCGCTACGCGAAACCGGTCCATGCGTACGACCCGATTTCGGGTGCGACGCGTGATGGTGTCTATCCGGCTAGGCAGTTCATGCTGACCTACATCACACGCTGGATGAAGGATTTCCACGTAGATGGGGTCCGCATGGACAGCCTGGAGAACGTGGCCAACTGGGACTTCATCCAGGCATTCAAGGACTGCGCACGGCAGTTGTTTGCCGCCCGTTGGGCAGAGGCCGGTTTAGGCACCAGCGCAGATGCGCAGATGCTCGTTGTTGGCGAGGAATTGTCAGACCCGCTGGAACTGATTACCGAGAGCCGTGTGGATGGGTTGTGGAACTACCACTTCAGTGGGCTGGTGCGATCGGCAGTTTTGGGTAGAGGCGATAGTTTCGAAAGTGCCGTACGCCAGATGATCGATTGCCGCAATCTTCGCTTCACCGATGGAACACAAGCGGTCAACTACATCACAAGCCACGATGTAGAGGGGGACTGGAACATCCGGCTGTACAACTTCTTACTGAAGCAAGGAGTCGCGGTGGAAGATCTGGAGAAGCGGATCAAGCTGGCGTTTGTCTGCCTGTTAACGGCAGTTGGGATTCCGATGATTCTCGCTGGGGAAGAATTTGCTGATGAGCACTACCGATTCGACAAAAACGGCATGGTGGACCAGAATGGCGGCAAACAGGTGGATCCGGTCAATTTTACCCGTGCGACTGAGCCGATGCGGGCGAGGATACTGGCCTACGTCAGCCAGTTAGTGAAGCTGCGCACCTCGCATCCTGCGTTGGGAATGAACGACACGGAGTTCCTGCAAGTCGATCTCAATGAAGGCAAACGAGTGTTTGCATGGCAACGAGGCAATGTTGAGAATCCAGTGATTGTGGTTGCGAACTTTTCGGCGTGGGGAACGGCCAATCCCCTTGAACCGGGAGCGGAGTATATCGTTCCAAACTGGCCTCCAACACCAACGGGGCGTCAGTGGCGCGAGGTAACACAGGGTAGGGCAGCGCCGGATGCCGGGCGCGAACCACTCTTCCCTTGGGAAGCAAAGGTCTACCAGTTAACTTAAGCGTCGAGATGGAGCAGTGTTGCTCCTGCGCGCAGTCTGCGACTGGTCAGCGACAATAATTCCTACTGATCCTGTTGAGGGTTGTAGACACATGTAACATGTCGCCTGGGTGAGAATGATTTTGCTGAACTTCCTCGTCACCTCAGTGCTGATATCTCCCCTTATCGGCACCGCAGTAGATTTCCTGGAAAACGCTGCCGATAAGACGTTAGCGATTAAGCATTTCTCTGCCATTTGGCAATGCCGATAACCTCTACGCCAGCAGTCTCTTTTCGTCGGTATTGACAGTGAGAAGCATAACGGGAATGGCGTTGTGAATATCTTACAGCCGCCGCAAAAAGGCAATACACATCCCGTATGGCTTATCGCCGGAAAGTTCTATTCGCATGGATAGATTGTTCTGATTGGCGTTAGACACTGCCGACTGCGCAACCTCAACACGCACCCGCGCATGCGACACTCCATTTCTCTCTTGAGCACGAAACCCCAGATGAACACTCACAAGAGGAGTGGGCGGTGGTCAAGCCGCTCCCGTTACCCAAACGACGACACAAGAAGTATGAAAAGAGTCGGCCACGAAAAGAAAAGTCGCTCCGCGTGAGCTGCTCTTGCAAAGACGAGAAGAGTACGAAGCCTTGCACACAGTCAAACGGCGACAAACCACTGAGGCTTTTCGAGAGGAGTATGCGCTGCGCACAGGGATTGAGTCCACTCACGCACAAGGGGTACGCCGCAGGTCCCTGCGGCGAACACGCTACATCGGACTGGCGAGAACGCGCTTGCAGCATATTTTCACGGCCATTGCTCTCGACCTGGTACGAACAGTGGAGTGGCTCACGGAACCTTCACCCGACGAAACGTCATCGATCAAGACTCGTCAATCTCACTTCGCCGCTTTGGAGAAAGCTATTGCATGAGGTTGACTGTCTCCAACGAATTCGGCAACAGAGTCAATGTATGGATTCGGCCTTGTACCTTTGTCGGATTTTACCCAATGTTCCGCAGCTTCTTCGTGTAATTGGATAGCACAGCGGAAATTGAGAGGTTGTGGACATCAACGAGTTCCTGGATATGTACAGATGAAAGATCGTGAAAATTCTGTGTCTCAAATGATTTATAGAACATCCGAACCACCTGCACAAGGCGCTTCAGTTCTCTCTCTCTCATGACTTCAACATCGTGAGTAAACGCTGTGGCACTTGGAACATAGTTAGATGGATGCACAAGAATATTTTTCACCGAACTACCTGTGTAATATTTCCCAAACCAAGCGCATGAGCTGTTCATCTGTGCAGCCTCATTTTTGTTAATCTCTGCGCGGGCCAGATCAACTTCACTTTTGCACTCCCAGAGAATATACTGTGTATCGTCCACTGCCCAAAGGTTATCTGGCCCTTCCTTCCATACCTTATCAGGTCGCTCGCCGACGAATCCTAAAGCACGACTCAATTCGTCGAGTGCTTGCTCAAATTTATCAGCTTTAGTTCCAAACACAAGCCGTCCAAGAATGTCGGACAACGCAATGTCGAGATCTTGATAACTGGCATATTGACCTATCCACTCGATGATGCGTTCCATCCGACCCTGGCTTACCGTTGTGATTTTGGCTACCGTCACTCCTAAAGGAGGACGAAGAAGCAGATGATTGCTGTTATATGCGGAAATCTGTAGTTTTTGAGATTCTGGGCGACGAAATCGATAATTGTATCGGGCCATCTCCTGTAGATACCAGCCTCGATCAGCAGGGTTAGCCAGTCCCTCATCCAAGAGCGATTGCAACTTTGATACTGCATCTGAATAATCGCCGAGAAGATATTTCTGTTCGGCAGCAAGTTCTGCTGCATATAGTTGAAGTACACGCTCATTCGCGCCTGAAGGTTTTACTGTTTCCATTTGTTGTGCATAGAAAGCTTTCCAATCGGGATCACGGTTCAGGCACTGATTAATAAGACCATTGAACACTTCCTCTGGTGTTTCCTCAGCTTTGATATCCTGACAAGCCATCTCTGCGATCTCGATCCCAATTTCGATTTGCGTTGACATCTGGTTGGAAAGATACTTTCTTGAACTTCTAGTGTAGATCAAGCGAGTTAGGTCGGTTCCAGTGATTACTATGACGGAATAATCCTTCTCACCACGAACACTTCGCCCTAAGCCTTGCTCGATAGTACGGACTATGCGCATGAAGGTTGCTTCGCTGTCTGGTCGGCACGCCTCTTGGTACAAATCGATCAGACTTTCTGAGTAGGGCTTCGTATCGAGAATCAGAATTCGGCAAGTGTCGTCTGGAAGGTCGATACCATCATATCGGTTTACCAAAACTACAGTCTGCGCAAAAATTCCCTCCTGGAGTTTTTCCAGCACTTTTCCCACAGTATCTTTTTTAGCAATGATCGCACCATGCGCTTCCCAATCCTTAGTACCATTGAAACTGGGTACCAACGCTACGACACCATACTTTCGCTCAAGGTCCGGTCTCCCGAACAGAGAAACAACCTTAGTCCTATCTAGTTCCTCACGAATGAGTGAAGGAATGAGAATCATCTTCTCGCCAGACCAACTCTCCTTCTCATAGGTTAGTGGATTCTTAATAGTCTCTGGTGAAAGCTGCATTCCTTTCACCAAGAAAGCGTCGTCGGTGACCGTTGCAGACATGAAGATTCGATGTTGCGCATCCCAGTAGGTACCGAACGCATTCAATGGCGGAATATAAGGTTCAATTTCAACTACTTCACCTGACAGTATGCACTGACAGTGCCCAAGTATGTCCTTCAGGATGGGCCATGCGAATTTGATGGCAGTTCTAGCACTTCCATCTGACAGTATCTGGGCAACTTCAGACTCACGCTCCATCCATGCCCAGTAGGGGGCAGGCAGGAAAGCATCATACTTGTTGTTGACAATGTCGGCATAGGTTCCCACACCTTGCTGCTCTACATCTGCCGCAAAAAGCGTCTTCAACGCATTGTACGCTGGATCATCTTTTGTAATCCGGAGCCGGCAGGCTTCACGAATGATATCCGAGCAAGCGTGCGCATCGTCCATAAGAATCGTTCCGACCGGAATGGATTTTCGGTTCAATCCGAACTTTGTCAGGCCATTAAAAAGCTTCTGAATGGAGGTAACAAGAATTTTCTTGCCGTTGAGAAAATCTTCCGGTAGATCTGGCTCCGCAATACACGTGGCTATACCGAACTGCTTGGCTTGTTCACAGGTCTGCCTGATAAGGAAGTTGTTTGGACACAAGTACAGAGTAGGTCCCTGTTTCTCATTGAGACGAGATTGCAGCATCAACAACCCAATAAGCGTTTTTCCCTGACCAGTATGTAGCTTGACAATAACATCCCTCTCTTTACGGCGTGAGCTAAACCACTCATCAAGCACGGCAATTTGGGCAGGCCGTAAGGGACCTTTGTCATGTGCACGGTCAAGTGTGTCGTACAGCTTTACCGGATCAATGACCGCTTCAACCTTTTTGTTTGATAGGCGTTTCCTAAAATCGACCATTTGTCGTCCCCTTATGCAAATTTCGGAATTAAATGGCTCATCCACGCACTCTTTGATAGTGAGTAAAACCCCTTCAATTGCGAAAAACTGATTGGCTCCAGTCCCCAAGATATCTCTTCAGTTTAAACCCATCATTTCTAGAATCAGCGAGCTGGCGCATGGGCCCGCGCCAGGACTGGCACAACGGGCACCTGACGCCTGCTCTATTCCTACGGAGATGTTTTCACCGCCATATAACAGAACAGAGATCCTGTGCGAAGAAATCTGGGCTCATGAGCAAGAAAATGAGATCAGCTTGCCAGAGATGGGATTGCGCCGTTTGTTCCACATCACAGCCCGCAGTGATCTCAAGCCACTGCATGTATCCTTCCCGTTATCACAACTCAGGTGGGTTTGCAGTTCGCGGTAAAATGACTCGTCGTCTTGCGTGTATACGTACACCATCGTATTGGGTGACGGTTCGTTGCTGGTCATGCTGCTAGCGTCCCTGCTCTCGATGGCGCGCTACTGTTTGCCTCAATAACTCGATCTTTGCTCAAGTATACTGCACAATCGTTGTGAGAGCAAGCAGGAAAGACGTTGGTTAACGGAACGATTAGCCAGATACTGGTATGCTCTGCAAGAAATCACAGAGAACAGGCTACGATCCACACGTTGCATTCTTCCTCCGTAAAAGGCGGTCTGAAAAACGCGACTCCCTGATCATGCTCTTGAAGGTGTTGCTGCCAGAAGTTCAACAACTCCTGTGGGTTCCATTCCTTCCGCTCGGTTTTCAGAGGGGTGATTCGTGGCTGCATCGGTCTCTCTTACTCTCGAAAAATATTTCCTGCTGTTCTTTTTGGCACTTACGTTGGGTCATCTCGACTCTGTTTGAGCGCAGTGTCCCCATGCAATATAGCAGAGAAGAGCGGGAAAAAGGCATTTCCCGCTCTTCCTTGCTGTGAATCGAGCAATGTCAGACTCCAACACTCATTTATACATTGGATCAGTGAGCCAGACACAATGCTATCATGTAAGATATTTTTCACGATATATGGCCAGCCTGTATGTCGAATGACATAAGCACCAGCCGTGCGCGTCTCGCGCATACTGGAAAAGACCTCCCGCTGGAATGCCGAGAAGCTGGTGCTGATAGGAGTTGCTCACACAGTACGGCTGCAACTCGGGAACCGACTGTTTGATCATTTCCGCGAGCAAGAGAACTCCGGCAAATGCCGATACAAAAGCGGTCGTCACCAGTACCGAAGATGCTCCACTAACCTGTACCGGCGCCTCACTATAGGCGACACGGTTCCAGAATGATAGTAACGGTTGGCCGAGGAACGAGTCGAGCGAAGACAGGTACTCGTCAGATACGATATGGCGCGCCCTGATCGTGTCCAAATCTTGTTGCGTCATTGCCTCGTTCCGCTGAATGAGTTGATGGACACGCGCAGGTGAAAGTCCTGTCCTTGCTGCAATCGGCCCTGCATTCCATGCTTCCAGCGCGACTTGCATACTCAAGCAGGCCAGGCAAGGCCCTTGCCCGAAACCGTGGGTCGACACCTGAGCCAATGTCCCATCAATACCTGCATTGAGAATGCGCTCCGGGAGCGTATCTTGAATTTCCAATCGAGCGTCAGGCGTGTCCACTGCCGAAAGCGCGAGCGGGATGGTGTAGCCGTGAGGTAGGCTGGCAACATATGATTCCGCCGTTCCTAGAAAGGACCGCGCAGTCAATCGGTCAGGAGCATACCTTTGTATTTGCTGCTGAGTCCAAGCCGCTTTATAGGGTCCCTGTTGAGCCGTTGACCAGTCGAGTAACGCATACTTGTACGGATTCTTCGTGTCGAAGCGACCGTTATCAACGATGGTCAGCACCCCATGAAGTTGTGGCGTAAAAAGCGCTCCTAATAAAAAACCGCACCCGATCGATCCCGAACCGAATAGCGTTGCGTCTACGCCGATGCACTCGGGAATCGCCGGTTCAGATCCAGCGACCTCGCGGTAGTCCAGCAGAGACAAGGTATAGCTCGTGGCATTGACCACGCCGCGAAGCTTCCCGCCAAAGACGTACTTGAAGACTTCGCTAGCCCCAAGAGTTCCGGCCGTGAGAGCACCGATGGGATTTGTGGTATCGGATACACCCTGTGGTTCGATCTGGGAGAAGAGAGCCGCCCAGGCGGTTGCGCCGAGGAAGAGCTGCCCTTGCACTAACGCATCCCGTCCTACCACCACGTTGACTATCCTGGGACTCTCCGCCATCGGCGATAGCGGGCGCAGCTTTCCTAACAGGAGACGCAACGCCGGCAAGAAAGGCCCGGAGAGGAGCGTCATGTGCGGGTGGCACAGATCGGCTTCTTCACCGCAGATCTCAACGCGGTCGAACAGCCGTGCCGTAAGCGTCGCAAGCTGATACGTGAGGACTTGACCCGCAAAAGTCTTACCGGCATCGTTGCCCAACAGAATACGGATGGTTGTACCGCTGATCAACTCGCTCAGCGCATGCTCATCATCGGCCGTCACGCTGCGCAGAAAGTTGAAACGCGAATCGCTCATGGCACCACCTCGAAAACCTTCGCAACGTCCCCTATGTTCAGACGCAGCCACCCACGCCCGTGTTCCAGACGGTAGATGGCGCACTGCGTGAGGTCGATGGGATCGACGGCAAAGTTGGGCACGACAATAGAGAGCGCTCCCTTATGCGTGATGATCTCGTTTGCATCGTCGCGCTTCGAATGGAATGCTTCCCGTGGGTGCGAATGAATGCGCGCATAAAATCGCTCGCCCGGCTCGAGTGTATCGGTCAAAGTGTAGTGCGCTCTTTCCGTCAGATCAACGCCGATGCCGTAAGCCGTTTTGATACAGACCTGTTCGGGAATAAACAGGCGCGTCAGGAGGACTTCGCTTCCAGCAGGTCGTCCAATCCAGAGCGCAGTTCCTTCGCATCCCTCAAGGCCTCGCTGGTAGAAGAAGTCTCGGCTCTCGTCGAGAAGACGCCGGGGCACATAATGCAAAACATCTTTTACTGCCATAGTTACTCCCACTCTCCTGCAGCAAATTTCTGCTTAATAACCCCTATCAGGTCGCGGATTTTGAATTCGGATCGCCACTTCTCCCAGCGCTCACCCGTGATCTCGGGTTTGTGGCTATCATGCGTATAGTAGTCGCGGGTTCCTTGAAGGCACAGGAATGGAGCGCCATCTTGCATTCCATGCCCGGGGAAAGCCCCTCCGTTCCGCAACATCCAGGCGCCTGGGGCCAGGGATTCCCTGGTGAGAGGATGAACCGGTTCTATCGCAATCGCCTGGAAATCATAGTTGGTGCATTCAAAGTGGATGAGCCGTACCTGGTCATGTTTATTAAGGAAGCGGGTGTAGAGATGCGGGTATTCGGCCCCATTTAACTGCACCCGATCTGAAAAGAGACCCTCTGCGCTGAGGGCCTCCTGCAGTTGGGCGATGACCAGGCGTTTACAGAACTCTGGGTGCATCGCCATCTCCCGGAATGCTTTTTGACCGTACGTTCAGAACGTCGCCGGGTCTGACTCCTGCAGCTTCGAGGGTCAGTTGGTCTTCAAGCGGAGTGGCATTGAGTACGAGGATGTATGGCTTTGATGGGTCGAGCTGCCCCTCCCTACCGAATTCCCTCACTGCCTGCTCGAGGAGCTTGCCGACGGTTTCATGAGCGTGGTAACGCTCGGTCAATGTAGCACCACTGGGTGCCTTCAAAGTAATGTCATCTGTACGCTGCACTGTTGTACGTACTCCTTAAACTACAAAAAATGGTCGGAACCGACCGACCAGCTAACCTACTGGCTGAAGGGAGTATACTCTAATCACAGCCGGAAGTCAAGTCCAAAAAATAGGTTTATATTATTGACGTTCCTCAGTTTGTCTTATTGACTTTTTCTGAGATTGACATAGTTTCCTTAATTGTGCATACTGTACAATATGCAAGTAAACGAAATCGTCCTCTATAATCTGATAGGCGAGCGTGTCAGGCGGCAGCGCGTACAAGTGGGCATGACACAAGCGCAGCTCGCCGATACGGTAGGCGTACTGCGCACCTCCATCGCCAATATTGAGGCGGGTCGCCAGAAGCCGCCCTTGCATCTGCTTTATAAGCTGTGTATGGAGCTGGGAGTGGAAGTAGCGGATATCTTGCCGAGTAATATTGTGATCTCTCAGCCGACCACAGTAACCATTGAGGGCACGCCGAAAGAAGGGTTTCCGAAGACGGCGGAGTTTCTCAAACAGTTACTGGAGGAGTAAACGAAAGAGGAGAACCCCATGGTAAACAAACCAATAGAAGTAGCACGGCAGCTCCTCGAACGCTTCGGAGAGCATCTGCCAACTGACGTTGAGGCTATTGTAAAAGCGCTTGGTATCACAATTCGCGCTCAGGAACTGGAAGATTCTGTTTCAGGAATGTTGGTAATTAAGGATGGCCGCACAACTATCGGTGTCAATGAGAATCATCACCCTAATCGGCAGCGTTTTACTCTCGCCCATGAACTAGGGCACTTTTTACTCCATAGTAACACATCAAGCATTTTTATTGATGCTTCAATAATATTTTTCCGAGATGGCACATCCTCAGATGGGAGTAAAGCTCAAGAAATTGAAGCGAATGCCTTTGCGGCGGAACTGCTGATGCCAGAGAAGCAACTTAGGGAATTTATTAACAACCAGCCGCTTGACGCATTTGATGAGGGAGCAGTTCGGCGGCTAGCAACTCAGTTTGGTGTAAGCGCACAGGCTCTTACTATACGATTAACAAGATTGGAATTAATCAATGCATAGCCTTGCCAGAGAAAGCTTATTAAGTGTGCATCTGTCAAACTGAACAGACATCTATACAGGCTTTCCCATTCTAAAAAACGGAGCACTGACCAATGAGGATCAGTTGGATGACTTGCTCCACTTCTGCATCGAAGTAACGAGCTTGTCGGGCCACATTGCAAACGCCAAGGCTGTCCATCAGGTTTAAAACCATGCTCTTGAGCCGAGCCAAGAAGTTTGGAACGACTCCGGTACGTTTTTGGCAAGCATTTTCTTCCAGGGTCACATCTCTGCGCCAATGAAGACGATTTTAATGATAGAGAAGGTACAATTATGGGAAGACAGAAAATCGGCCGTAATGCCCCTTGTCCGTGTGGTAGCAAGAAAAAATATAAGAATTGTTGTCTTTCAAAGGGCGCCTCTACCAAACAATCTATTAATGCGTCCTCTTTAGATCAAGAGGTCAACGAAGCTGCAAATTTATCATTGAATGATAACGAACAAGATATTATCAATGCAATTGAGAAATTGAAGGAGTTTCTAACTTCTCCTAATTTAGGCGTGGCTCAAAAGCAAAATATTCAACTGCAGCTCGCACAAGCATATCAAAGGCGTGGTGAGCATTCTGCAGCACTAGAAACTTTGAAGCTAATTAAAATAGATGCTCAGCATCAGAATAGTCAAATAGTATTTGGTATTAAATTCTGTGCTGCTATTTCTTATTGTGCGCTTGGCTTTTATCAAGAATCTTGTGATATTTTTGATGGAGTTCTCAGGGAGTTAGCTCTGATAGATATAAATCCGAGCGTGAAAGGAAGTATCTTTCTCGAAGCAGGAAAGGCTTTTTTCAGCAATCACAATAATGAACGAGCTCAAGAGTGTTGGGAAGAGGCGATCAAGTTTTTTGAAGGTAGTGAAGATGATCTTGATCAATACATCCGTGCGAAAGCAAATCTAGGTTTTACCCTTCTCAGAAATCCCAACGGGGCGGAGCAAGAGGAGGGAGTCAGAATAATAGAAGAATGCTCTATCCTCAAAGAAAATCTTGGTGATATCCAGGGACTAGCCAATAATTATAGCCAACTTGGTCGCTATTATTGGAGGAAGAAGAGATATGAACGCGCCATAGCTTGCACTAGAAAAGATCTACACCTGAGCCGCAGAATCGGAAATCTGCGGGAAATAGCTTCTACTTTATGCAATTTGGCAGAAATATATATAGATTTAAAGCAACTCAGTTCGGCCCGACAGCGGATTAAAGAAGCTAAGCAGATTGCTGAAATTTTAAAAGACCAAGTGCTAATTTTGTATGTAGATAAACTATCTGCTAAAGCTTCTGAAGTTGGAAGAGAAGCAGGACAAAAAGGGGAGAAGATTGGACCAGCTGCTTACTGCGGATGTGGGAGTAACTTGAAGTACCAGGAATGTTGTGGTCAAGCAGATTTCGAACCAATTGATAATCCTCTTCAATTCGCTGGTTTCTCAGAGGACTTAATACAGAACGTGAAAGAGATGAAAATTGCAGGCATAGAGCCTTCACGTTTAGATCTGATACTGCGCCACTCTGATGAAGCAAAAAAACGTCTGGCTTGGCAGCGTGTTGAAGGGCGTGATGGCTGGATTAAAATAAGTGAGCTTCCCGATATGGCAAATTATCATCTAAGTTCTGCCAAAATCTTAGCAGAGGAAATACGATCCGAGTCTAACGATTCTATTGCCAAGCCTCTCTCTTGTGTGATACTTTCTGTCTGCGCACTCGAGGCTTTTATCAACCATGTTTCCTTCTTTTTAAATGAAATAATGGCTTTTTCGGATACTAAGTTCACTTATGCTATTCCATCTGAAATAACTACAAATGTGTTGGAATTTCAAAGGCGAACAGAACTAACTCAAAAATGGGATATTCTAGGCAAGGAGCTTTGCGGAGAAGGTTGGCCACCTCCTGATTCTCTTTGGACCAATTTTCGGAATCTTATTTATGTACGCAATGAGCTGGTCCACTTTAAGTCTGGAGAATACGAACAGGTTGATCCGATGCCGAAGCAACCGCACGATGTTATGATACATGTGCCTAATTCTGTGGAAACGAGAAAAATACCTCATAGTTGGCCTGCTCGACTTCTAACCGCTTCATATGCGACCCACTGCATAAATGTCGCCGAGTCAATGATTGAATATTTCAAGAAAAGCTATAGGGAAGCTCGATTACTTCCAGCAAAGAACAATTAAAATCATAGCAAAACTTCAGGAGGGAGGGTTTCATCTTTTTTTTATAACCTTAGCAGCTGTCAAAAGCCAATTTGGAAAGCCCACCAGGGCGAAATACGCGCACAAATGTTGAATGTTAACCATTTCAACCACTGGTGCTATCGAGACTTGCCGATTTTTACATCTGAGGCAATTTGGGAAATTCCTTCTCTCTACTAACATAGGCGGGTTCTGGTGCCATTATATGGCGCGTCAAGCGCATGATTGACACCGTTGTTGTGTCTTTTCCCTCCCAACATGAGTGTTTGATCCGAAAGGTCTGAGCATGCTATGAACATCACGCCGATCATCCCAGATGGCTACAATGGTCCGATTAAACAATTGACGTGCCACATCTGCAAGCACCTGTTCTACATCACACAGGACGACTATCGCCGCCTCCAGGAGGTGCGCTACTGTCACGAGTGCAGCCTCATCCTTCTAGAAGAGCTTCAGCACAACCGGGGAGCCGCTGCTCCAAGCGCACCAACGGCGACCAAAACGGCGCCAGTCAACTCTCCACCGCCACGCCTCCCTCTTCAGCCTTCACCTCCTGTTCGCCTGCCTACGCCGCGCACGCTTGACCGGGAAAAGATGACGGTCGAGCAGGTGCTCGCCGAAGCCGAGATGTTCGAGAAAACCTGGCGCTACCGGGAAGCCTTGCGTTCGTATGAAGAGGCGCTCCAACGGGACCCTCGCTGCATCGCGGCGCTTCATGGACGTGCCAGAATGCTCTCGGTACTCCATCGCCCACGGGAGGCGCTGGCGGTATACGAGGAGCTGCTCCATCTCGAACCCGCCAGCGCACAAACCCTGAGCAGAAAGGGATGGGCACTGGGGAGCTTGAAGCGCTATGAAGAGGCGTTCGCCGCCTTTGACGCTGCTCTGCAGCTGGATCCTTCTGATGGGGAAGCCTCCAGCGGCAAATGGTTTTTCTTGACGCACTTAGACCGCGATGAGGAGGCAAAGCTCCTGCGTCAGTCGAAGATGGAACGTACTCCTCGGCATGAGGATGTCACTGGGCCATGCTCCACCGCAGACAACTACTATCAACGAGGGCTCGCGCTCTCGGCTTTAGGGCGTGACGAAGAGGCCATTGGTGCCTATGAGGAGTGTCTGCGTCTCGACCCACTCCATCTCGATGTGTATGAACGCATCCATTTCATGCACCTTGGCAAAGGCCGCTGTAACTTTAGGATCTGCATTGCAGCAATTTGCAAAACGTGGGCCTTTGGAGTGCAGCACTGAAATCTGTGCAATGCAGCATGTTCTATTTTGCTATCAGCACAACGAAATGAGGGTCCCGAGGGGCTGCTGTAATATACCGCCACAGCAAGCAAACATCCCCTTCAGCCTGCATCCCCCTGAGTGAAACTCCCATTCAGATGTGAGGTGATCGCGAGATGTTCGCTGTTCTGAGAAATAGTTGAGGCGCCTGTCCAGTCGTGCTATACTACATACCCAGAACGATAGGAGCATTCGCGGAGGAGTCCGATGGCCAGGATTTACCCAGAAGCACTCTCGAATCAGGTGCGTAACGATCTAGGCAAACGAGCTGAAGTCAAACTGTATGACGCCCTTTGCCAGCAGTTGGGCGATGGCTGGGTCATTTTCTATCACGTGGCGTGGCTGGGGCGTACCGCAATGGCTGGCGCGCCGCGCGATGGCGAAACCGATTTCATCCTGGCGCACCCGGACTCTGGCATCCTCCTCGTCGAAGTCAAGGGCGGCACCATCAGCTACCAGGGATCGCAGCAGCAGTGGCTCACCCGTGATCGCGGGGGCAACGAACACCGGATTGACCCTTTCACTCAGGTCATGCAGTGCAAGTACGCGCTGCTGCAGAAGATCAAGTCGCTTCCCGGCTGGTCCGCGCGCTGGATCACCATTGGCCATGCCGTCGCTTTTCCGGACTCAAGCATCGCGCATATCCCGCTGCCGCCCGACGCCCCCCCGGAGATCATCATAGACGGGCGACAGCTCTCGCGCCTGGCAGAACGTGTCGAGGAGATCATGCGCTACTGGCACAACCAGGACCGGGCCGCCTCTCCACTCGGCGCGCGTCTTCTCGCCGACCTGGAACGGCTGCTTGCCCCGACGATGACGCTCCCCAATCCGCTGGCCATCCAGGTGGAGGAGGAAGAGCAAGAAATCCTGCGCCTCACCGAGGAACAGTTTCGCATGCTCGATTTGCTCCAGCGCTCGCGCCGGGCCGCTATCTATGGCTGCGCGGGATCGGGCAAGACCACGCTGGCGGTTGAGAAGGCCCGCCGCCTCGCCAACGAGGGCTTCCGCACGCTGCTCACCTGTTACAATAAAGCGCTGGGCGCCCACCTGGGTGAGGTCGCCGGCAGGACGGAGAACCTGACGGTCTCCACCTTTCACCAGCTCTGCTACCGTCTGGCGCGGGTGGCGCAGATCGAGCTTCCCGCACCGGAGGGGATCAACCAGCAGCGCGTCTTCGACGTGGACTATCCCGACGCGCTCACTGCCGCGATGAGCGCACGGCCAGACCTTGCCTTCGATGCCATCGTTGTCGATGAGGGGCAGGATTTCCAGGATACCTGGTGGACTGCCCTGGAAGCCTGCCTGCGCGAGGGCAGCGCCGGCATCTTCTACGTCTTCTACGACGACAACCAGCGCGTCTACCGGGAGCGGGGCGCGATCCCGGCTGACCTGCAGGCATACCCGCTCCTGGAAAACGTCCGCAATACGCGCAATATCCACCGGGCGCTCGTGGCGTACTACCAGGGGGAGCACGCCTCACGGCCACGCGGACCGGTGGGGCGGAGCGTCGATATCTACCACTATAACTCTTCCGCGGAATTGCGCCGGCTCCTTCACCAGATCTTGCAGGAGCTCACGGCCATCGAGCAGCTCGCGCCGAAGGACCTGGTGATTCTCACGCCCAAAGCGCTCAACCGTTCCCAGCTGCGCGGATTGGAGCTGGGCGGCGGTCTCAGGCTCGTCGAGCAGCCCACGGGACGGGCTCGCGAGATCCTCTGCGCCACCGTTCACAGCTTCAAAGGCCTGGAGCGGCGCGTCGTCATCGTGATCGAACTTGATGAAGAGCTGCTCGGGTCTGCTGCCTCGCGCGATGCCCTCTGCTACGTGGCGTTCTCCCGCCCGCGGAACCACCTGATCTTGTTGGGGAAGAGAGATGTCATCCTTGAAGTCCTGCCCCGGGGTGACTAGTGGAAGCGAGCGTGGCGCATGAGCATTTTTAAGGGAATCCCTGCGGACGAGGCCTACACGACGATCGGGGCTGCGGCGGCGCGCATCGCACGAGCGGCCGAGGCGCTGGGATTAGGGGCGTCGGCCTGGTCGTTGGCGGAGCTGCGACCGGACCAGGAGGATTACGCCTGGCTCTGTGACTGGATGCGCCACCTCAGTTCCGGTGTGGCCGCTCGCTGCCTGCAGGAGGGACAATGGCGCAAATTCACGCAGGACGAGCTGATCTTCTCCTATAGCGCCGGGTTTGGCACGCTGCTCCTCATGTCCGCAGTGGAGGTCGCGCGTCGGCAGGCGACCCTGGGCTCCCTGTGGGCGGCTGTCCGCCAGGGGCCGTTCCCTGAGACCACCCGCGCGCTGCTCTTTGTGCAGGGCTACCCCACCGGCGCCTACAAGGATGCCATCGAGCAGGCGGCGCGCTGGCTCCATCTCCGGCATGTCTTTGGGATCGAGGGGGTGCAGAACTGGTACGACTCGGTCTACCTGCAATTCGGCTTCTCCCATCCGGGTTTGGTGCGCCGGCTCCCCGAATGGCTCGTCGGCCAGGGCCAGACCCAGTCGATCCAGCAGCTCCTCTCCGGGCCGATGCGCAGTGAGACCTTCCGCGCGCTTTGGGAGGCGCTGCGCTATTTCCGCTACAACAACTGGATGGAAGTACAGCTCCGCGCGCTGCTGCGTGTGAATCCCTGGGTCCTGCCGGAGTGGGCTGACGACCTGGCCAGAGGGGCCAGGGCCAAACCATACCTTGGCGATGGGGGCGGGGCCATCACAGCACCCGCGGGCGAGGACATCCAGGAACCCTTCCTTGGCCCGCCCCGGCTGCGCTGGGACCTTGCCCATCCGCCGCGCTTCGTCTGCGCGGTGACCAACCCGGCTTCGCTGGACCTGCTGGAGGGCTCGTATGATATCGTGATCGCTGGTCAGGTCTGCGGGCATCTCCACAGAGCAGCCGAAGGGAGCTACCTGGCCTCCGCGCGTGACATCGAGCTGCCCGGCACCGCGCCGCTGCTCGCCGCAAGCCTTGTCGCCCCCGATGGGCAGGCAGTGCAGAGCCTCACGCTCGAACTCTGGGATGCAAACGAAGACGTGACGGCGTTTTCCGCGCGCAGCGGAGAGCGGTTCGACCCCTGGAAGCAGGTCATGCGCCCGCAGGCCGACGTGTTTCTCCTGCTCGCCGCAGATCTCTCGCTCGAGCCGGAAGTTCGCGCCTGGCATGTCTTCTCCGAGCCTGCAAGAAAACTGTACTACCTCGCGCCTGGCTGGTCACCCAGAACGCGCGTCCTGCTGGAGGGCCAGGTGCTCTGGCAGCCCTATCTCACTGGGCCGCCGGTCAAGGGTCCCGAGCAGACGCTCTCTCCTGCCATTCGCGTGCAACTCCATGAACCCGCAGATCACCTCTTCTTCGGGGAGCGCGTCCGGCTGGCTATTACCCTCCCGGAGGGCCTCAGCCTCGCATTTGCGCGTGCCTGTGGCCAGCCGCTCGCCTTCGAGTGGCTCAGCTCCGACCAGGCGCTCACGGAACCACTTGCCGTCACGCCAGAGATCTTCAACCTGGACGAGGTCTGCAGGATCGAGCTGCTCCTGGGGGTGAAGACCGGGTCAACCACGACCCTCCTACATCACTTCGTCGATCTGCACATTACTGGCGCAGCGGTCCTGACGGCGCAGGGCTGGACCGCATTACGAGGAAGCGATGCGCTCGATCGAGAAGAGATACGGAGGCAGCCCGTCAAGGTGTTCGTGATGGATATCGAGCGGTGGGCCTTGCTGGAAGGCGACCTCTGGGTCGGGCGCCTGTGGAAAGCACCCCGTCCGCTGAGCGGACTGAGCGGCTTCGGCGCGCCGCTTCAACTCTGCGAGGGTGCCTACAATCACTATCAAGAACCCCGCGTCCTCGCAAGCGAGGTCACCGACCACGGCATCCTCACATCGGTAGAGGTCGATGCCATCTCTCACCCTACGCGCACCGTTGCGCTCCAGCTCTCGCGTTCCATCGAGGCGGATGCGCAGTATAGCATCCAGTGGTGGGACCAGAACGGTACGTTCCAGACGCTCGCCCCCGAGTGCTGCGAGCGGCAAGGGCAAGCGATGTGGTGGCTGGCTAGTGTCGGGGCGGGCCTCACAGAACCTCTGGCCGTTGCCCTTGCCTACAACGGCCTCAGACTGGGCAGCTGGTGGAGCACGCACTGGCACACGCATCTGCGCCAGCCGATGCGCCAGCCGCCTCAAACCGTCGCCGCGCTGCTGCGCTGGTTCCATCTCCCCCTCCTGGGCCACACCTTTCAGGAGGCTGTCCACCGCTTTGCCTTCACCTACCCGGGTGAAACACTGGCGGCCTGGGTAAGCGAGAGCGGGCTCCCGCGCCCGCTCCTGTGGAGCGAGGTCGATGATGGCTGGCTCTCAGCAGTACGCGCGATCTTCTGGCCAGGGCCTCCGGCAACCGCCCCCATTGGTCAGATCATCGCGCCCTTGCTGCCTGAAGATGGTGGACAGAATCCGCAGGAGTTTCTCCCAGCGCTCGCCTGGAAGCTGTTGCGGGTGAGCCCCCTGCTCATGGGGCTGGTCGTGAAGCGCTGGGTGGGGGAGGAGGGCATCCCCCGCTGGGGTGCCAGCAATGTCCGTGCGCTGCTCCACCAGCTCAGGGACGATATGGCTGAGGCGACGAGCAGCTTCCATTTGCCTGGCGACCGGGCGAGGCTGCTGGATCAGGTGGCGGTCACGATGAGCGTGGACCCCGCCTTCGTTGAAAGAGCGCTCATCAAGCGCGCGCTCTCCCTGTTCCAAGGGCAGGCGACGAGCCACCTGGATCAAGAGAACCTCGCGGTCGCCATGAACATCGAGCCCTTTCGCCGCCTTTTGGGCGTGAGAGTGCTTGAAGTGATCGAAGACCTGTTCGGGGAGAGGAGAGAACGATGAATTCGCAACTCGACGCCATTGCGCTGGCGCATGCCGTGAAAGGACGCCTGGTTGACTTTGCCTCAGATGACCATTTCGTGCAAGATACCCGCTTGATGGAGGCGTGCCGCGCGCTCTGGTCGGGGCCGGGGGAGGAGGGCGGGCTGCTCAGCGACCTGTGGGTGGAGGGCGCTTTCCCGGCCAGGAGCGCCGGCGAGTCCCTCCAGGACCTGGTCAAGGCAGGGCTCTTTGACGAGTGGCTCTGCCAGCACCTCGATGCGCGAGGCGCCGTGCCGGCGGACCGCCCCCTCTATCTCCACCAGCGCGAGGCGATCAGATTAGCCCAGGCGAGCTATCCGCGCGAGGTCAAACCGGCCCTGGTGATTACGGCCGGGACCGGCACGGGCAAAACCGAGAGCTTCCTCCTGCCCATCCTCAATGACCTGGTGCAGCATCCCGAGCGCGGGGCCTTGGGCATGAAATGCCTCATTCTCTACCCGATGAACGCGCTGGTCAATGATCAGGTGGATCGCCTCTACGACTGGCTCAAGGGACAGAGCGCCCTCACGCTGTTTCACTTCACGAGCGAAACCCCGGAGGACCGGGCGCAGGCCGACCGCGACGGGGTGCCCCAGTGGGAGCCCTGCCGCATGCGCACGCGCAACGAGGCGCGCGGGCTGGAGGCGCACGGCGGGCGGAGGATCAACCTCGTGGAGGCCCCGCGCGGCCCCATCCCCGATATCCTCATCACCAACTACTCGATGCTCGAGTACATGCTCAGCCGACCACAAGACGCGGTCTTTTTCGGCAAAGGTTTGCGCGCCCTCGTCCTGGATGAAGCCCACCTGTACACCGGCACGCTGGCCGCCGAAATTACCCTGCTCTTACGCCGCCTGCTGGAACGCTGCGAGCGCTCATCCGAGCAGGTGCTCCAGATCGCGACGTCTGCCACCATAGGCACGAACACCCCTGGCGAACTCGAAGCCTTCGCCACGCAGCTGTTCACCAAAGGCGAGGAAGCCGTCTCGGTGATTCGCGGAGAGATGGCGCGCATCCCCCTGTCGGCAGCGGCTCCCCCCGGGTCCGAGCCGGTGGCCGCCGCGCTCGCGGCCCGGAGCTGGTTGGAGACGCCGACCATTACCCTCGATGCCGAGAACGAACCCGAACTCGCAGTGGACGGCGCGCTCTGCCAGGCGCTTGCCGAGGGCCTGCCCCTGCTGGTTGACGTAGCGGTGGTGCGCGAAGCTCGCCTCCAGGACGGCGATCTCCCGGCCCACCTGCTGCACGCAACCCTGGGTCGCTCGCCGCTCATGCAGCGCATCGAAGCGATCCTCTGGGAGCGCAAGCACCTCTCGCTGCGCGAGTTGGTGCGCGCGCTGTGGAGCGTCGACGACGATACCGCGACCCGCGCCACGATGCTGCTCCTGCAGATGGGCGCATCCGCGCGCACCGCCGTCGGGGAGTATCCCGTCCTGCCCAGCCGCATCCACCTGCTGGCTCGTCCCACCGATGGGATCGCCGTCTGCCTGAACACAGAGTGCCGCGGGCCCCAGGAGCGCCGGTTGGATGGGTTAGGAGCCGTCTCTGAGGGACTCCAGGATCACTGCCACTACTGCGGCGGTGCCACGCTCTCCCTGTACCGCTGCGGCAACTGCGGCACCTGGGTGCTCGCCGGAGTCCCGGCCGAGGCAGCGGGCCAGTTCAAGCCGGTGCCCGCCGGACATCCTGCCGAGCAGATCCGGCGCTTCAGTCTCCAGGCCGCCCCAGGCGCTGAGCAGGTCGTGCTTGACAGCCAGGTGGGTCAGCGGAGAGGCAATGGCTCGGTCCTGGTGTATCAGGTCGGGCAGTGTCCGCGCTGCGGAACAGAGGATGCCGACGACTGGCAGCCCTTTGCGGCGTCCGTTCCCCTGACGCTCTCCATCCTGGCCGAGAGCGTGCTCTCCGCCCTGCCCGAATATCCCGCCGGGTACAATCTCTGGCTGCCGGCGCGCGGGCGGCGCATGCTGGTCTTCAGCGATAGCCGCCAGGCCGCGGCCAGGCTGGGGCCGCGCCTCACCCGCCAGCACGAGATCCAGCTGGTGCGCGCGGCCATCATCCAATGCCTGCGAGCCTACCCGGTGGCCGACGAGGCGGTCATCCAGGATCACCGGGACACGATCGCGCGCCTGGAACACGACCTCTTGCCAGGGCAGGGAAATCTCTCGCCAGCCCTGCGCCAGCTCAAACAGCGACAGCTCGAGCAGGCTCGCCAGGAGCTCATCAATGCTCAGGTGGGCGGCACCATGCAGGAGTGGACAAGTGCGCTCGGCAACGTCGAAGTCGTGCAGGAGTTGATCGATATGGAGACGGCTGCCGAACACGAGGCGCCGCTCTGGCTGGAGGATGCCCAGGGTTCCTGGCATGCCAACGTCAGCCGCGTCCGCAGCCGCCTGAAAGCGCTGCTGGCGAACGAATTTGCGCGCCCCACGCGCCGCCAGGTCTCCCTGGAAACGCTGGGGCTGGCCGAGGTGACTTACCCTGGACTGGACGGCCTGGCCGCCCCGGACGCATTGCTGGGCCGGCTTCCCACGCAGCTGGCGCGTGAGCGCGTGCAGGGCTCGTGGGGGGCATTCCTCTCGGCGCTGTGCGATACCCTGCGCACCGATGGCGTCATCACCCTGGGCAGTGAGAGTGAGGACCAAGCCTACCAGTTCAGCACGCTCATCGGCCGCTGGTGTGCAGAGAATGCTGAACAGGGGAACCTCCTGGTACGCTTCGTGGGTGTACAGGCGCGTCAAAGGCGCCGCAAGTTCGCGGCGGATGTCCTGCTCAAGTGTGGTATCGTCGGGACCGAGGTCGACGGCTATGCCGAGGAGATGCTGCGGGCAGCCTTCCACCAACTGCAGCGTTCTGCCGGAAACGTGTTGACATGGCTCGAGACCGGGCAGCAGCAGTCCTATACCCAGGGAGCCGTCTGGGCGATCCGGCTCAAGTTCGCCGAGCTGGGTCTGCGCCGACCAGAGATCCTCTATCGCAGTCCGTCGACCTTGCATATCTGGCCCCGCGAGGTGCTCGGATGCGCGCCCGAGCCCGGCTGCGTCGATCTGGAGCGGGTGGACGAACAGACGCTCGACCAGGACCCGAGGGTCAAGCGCCAGCGCCGCGAGTACTCCTCGACCGCCGTCTTCACCACCGGCCTGTGGGCGGAAGAGCACAGCGCCCAGCTGTCGCCCAAAGAGAACCGGCGCTTGCAGGACCTGTTCAAGGCCGGGATTCGCAACATCCTCAGTTCGACCACGACGATGGAGCTCGGTATTGATATTGGCGGCCTCAATGCCGTGCTCATGAGCAACGTCCCGCCCGGAAAGGCCAACTACCTCCAGCGAGCGGGCCGTGCCGGTCGCCGGGCGGACGGCTCCTCGGTCGTGGTCACGTTCTGCCACCCGCGCCCGTTTGATCGCGAGGTCTTCGGCCATTTCGACCACTACCTGGACCGCCCGCTGCGCAGCCCCCGCGTGTTCCTGGACCGCACGCGCATCGTCGTCCGACACGCGCACGCCTTTCTGCTCGGCAACTTCTTCCGCCTGATCTACCCGCCCGCGCTGCACGTGGGGGCCATGCGGGCCTTCGGCAACATGGGGGAGTTCTGCGGCGTGCTGCTCCCGCCCTACTGGGAGCGCATGACCAACAAGCCCGCGCTCCAGCTCTTCCAGCCGGACTGGCAGATCCCCCGGCATCTGCCCTGGTGGAACCCGTCCTACCACGAACCCGGTCTGGAGGGGCATTTCCTCTCCTACCTGTACTGGATACGGGACTGGGGCGAGAAAGAGGTGCGCCCGGCCCTCGAGCGCCTCCTCCAGTTGACAGGGGCCAGGTCCGATCTCGATGACTGGAACGCCTTCCTGCAGGGCATCATCAATAACTTTGCCGCTGGCGTACAGAGCTGGCGCGCGGAATACGATGCACTGCTCCAATCCTGGCTCTTTGTCGATGCCCAGACGGTGCCCCATGCCTCCGCCCAGGCCAACGCGCTGCGCTACCAGATGCGCGCGCTCTATGAAACGACGGTCATCGAGGCCCTGGCCGACCGGCAGTTCCTGCCGCGCTACGGCTTCCCGATCGGCAACCAGCGGCTGCGGGTGATCGTGCCGGACGAACGGCGTCCGGGGAGAGTGCGCGAAGAGGACCAGTATCGCCTGGAACGCAGCGGGCTCGTGGCGATCGGCGAATACGTTCCGGGCTCGCAGCTGCTGGTGGGAGGGAAGCTCGTCACCTCCCACGGCCTGCTCAAACACTGGACCGGGGCCAACATCGACAACTACCTGGGGCTGCGCGGGCAGTATACCCTGTGCGTCAACGGGCATTTCTACTACAAGATCGCCGCCCGTTCCCTCGGCTGCTGCCCGATCTGTGGCGGGGAACCACAGAGCGCTCCCAGGGAGTTCCTCTTGCCCATGCATGGGTTCAGCAGCGCCGCCTCGGACCCCCCGAAATTCAGCACCGACGTCGAGCGCGTCGGCCGCACCGAGCGGGCCACGATCACGTTCGCCCTGCGCGAAGGCGCGGACATCGCCGAACAAAACGATTTCGCTGGCATCGACGGGCTGCGCGCGCTCTACCGGGAGGACGGGGAATTGCTGGTCTCTAACGCCGGCGAGCACGGCAAAGGCTTCGCCATTTGCCTGAAATGCGGCTACGCCGAGAGCGAGAAGCACGTCGGAGAAGGCCAGATGAAGCTCCCGACCTCCTTCAGGCGCCACCCTCCGCTCCTCTCACCCAAAGCGTTTACGCCCTGCTGGAGCAGTGGCGAGACCCCTGGAACGCTGCGCAACCAGGCGCTTGCCGCGAAGCAAACCACCGATGTCCTGATGCTGGACTTCTCCGCTTGCCTGGGCCACGAAGCAAATGACCTCACCCTCCTCTGGACATTGACCCAGGCGCTGCAGATCAGCGGAGCGAAGCTGCTGGAACTCGATGGGCGCGAGTTGGGAGCCCTGGTGACGCCAGCCGGAATAGAAGGCCGGGGACTGGGCGCCGTGCTCTATGACAATGTGCCGGGAGGTGCAGGCCACGTCCGGGAACTGATGTCCCTGGGCCGAGAATGGCTCAAAGAGGCATACTGGACGATGTACGTGAGCGAGCAGCACGACGCGACATGCGAGACCGCCTGCCTCGACTGCCTGCTGACCTTCGATGCCCAGGAACCCATGCGGCTCGGTCTGCTGAACCGCCGCCAGGCCATGCGGATTCTGGGCATCTTGCTGGGTGAAAGCGCCATTTCGCTTCCAACGAATCCCGAACAAGGGGACGAGGGTGATCCCGGAACACCTCTCCCACGAACAGAACCCCGTGATGCGACGCGAACAGTGCCAAAGCAAACGAGTGAGGAGCGATTGCGACGCGGACAGCGACGCCTGAAGGACCGGCAAAAACGTTCGTAGCAGTTGGAGACTCCCTCACATCTGAAATTTCGATGGAAGGTGCATGGCGCTCTTGCTCTCCTGACGCGAGGTCCTTGTCCCGAAGATGAGTGGGGAGTGCCCAAACTCGACCAAAACGAGCCTCGCGTTTCTCTCTGCCCAACTCATTTGCCATTGATCTGTGCCCGTGATGCATTGAACAAACTTGATAAGTGGATAGGCTATAGTGTAGTGCTGTAAAATACCAGCCGCCCACGCTGCACTGCAAAGTCAGAAGTTACAGCCGCCATGAGCAGTCATTAGCCACCTTCACGCGGGCCGTGCAGGCTTTTCCCGAGTGCGCCAGGCTTCACATCTGGCGCGCAGAAGCCCTCGGCCGTCTCAAGCACTATCAGGAGGCGTCGGAGGCCTGTCGGCGAGCAATCCAGCTCGATAGTGCCTCCCCAGAAGCCTATGCGGAGAAAAGCAGGCATCTTGTCCATTTGGAACGATATGCCGAGGCGTTAGAAGCCATCGAGCAGGCCATTGCGCTCAACCCCGACGGTGACCACTACTACGGGCAGAAAGCGCAGATCCTTGCCAGTCTGAGGCGCTATGACGAAGCGCTGGCCACCTACGATCAGGCGACTGACCTCGATCCCGATTACTTCTTCTCCTACCGGGAAAAGGTGGAGCTGCTGGCGCAGTTGCAGCGCGATGAAGATGCCCTGGTGACCTGCGATCGGTTTCTTGATCGCAACCCGTTGATTTTCGAGGGGTACCAATGGAAGTTGTACTTCCTCTCACGGCGCAAGCGCTACGCCGATGGGTTGGCAACCTGCGACCGCTGCCTGGCGCACAATCCGCAGCAGGTCCGGGCGCTTGAGCAGAGAGCCCGGATGCTCTCCTTGCTGAAGCGCTACGAAGAAGCCCTCCTCTCCTACGAGGAGGCGATTCGCCTCCAACCGGGTGATGAGAATCTCCACATCGCCAAGGCAGAGACGCTGACGGAACTGAAAAGGCACGAGGAGGCGCTGAGTTCCCTGGATCAAGCGCTCCAACTGGCGCCCGGAAAGGCCTCCACCCATCAAAAGAAGGGCGAGCTCCTGGTCACGCTGAAACACTACGAGGAGGCGCTCTCCCCCCTGAAGAGCGCAGCGCGCCTCGACACCAAGAACGCCTTCCTGCAGGATAAACTCGGGGATGTGTACAGCGAACTTGGGCGCTATGAGGAAGCAGTGGGCGCCTACGATCGGGCTATTCGACTGGATCGGGGGTTCGCCTTGGCCTATCGATCAAAGGCCGCCGCGCTGGAGAAACAGGGGCGGCAGCAGGAGGCGCTGGCTGCCTACGGGGAAGCTTTGGCTGCCTTCGACAAGGCGCTCGTGTCCAGGCCGGAAGACTTCTTTTTGCACTTCTTCAGGGCCGATGTCCTCACGCATTTGGACCGCTACGACGAGGCAAACGAGACTTTTGACCGGGCACAACGCCTGGCCCCTCATCCGCTTGTGGCAGTTCAATGTATCTTTGCGCGGGGGATGGTCAGGACGCGAGCAGAGGCGAAAGCGCGACTGCAAGCGGCTGGCAAGGAGATCAGCGAGAAGACGATCGCAGCTGAGATAGAGCTGATGCACAAAGAGAAGAAGCTAGAGCCGTTGAGGTCCTCTACGCTCTTTGGGCCAATCTGCCAGTTGATGCAAGAGCAGCAGGAGTGGAGTGGCACGCCAAAGCAGTTCAAGGAGGTCCTCTGCCAACACTTCCCCGATGCCTTCGCGGACTGGTATCGGTCGCCTCGGAAGTATGTTGAGGAGCTCGAGAAAATTGCGCTGGCACTACGCGAAGAAGGCATTGAGGTCGGGGTCCCTCCGCATACCACGCTTGTTACCCTTACCTGGACGACCGCAGCAGGACATCCATCAGAAGATCGCAGCTCATGCTGATGCCTCGGGGCTTGGCCGCGTGATTTGTACATTTTTCGAGAGGAAAGGTGGGAGTTCTCTGTCACGATCATAGACAAAATCCTGTAGAAGAGCCTGTAGAGCCTTTTGACAGGGATTGTACAATAGTTTCGACTCTTCCGCATTGGCTTCTTGGTCGGCAGCACAATTGATGAGCACGACTAATGCGCAAGAGCCCAAAACATGGGTCCAGCTTTCTATGCGCTTAGTGTTCCTGGACCGCCTCAAACTTGTGAGGTCGTATATATGTGGTTTCCCGAAAGGGGAACGGGGACCATGAAAGGGATGAGTCTGTCATGAACGTCACACCTCTTATCCCAGATGGCTATAACGGCCCGATTAAACAACTGACCTGCCGCATCTGCAAGCACGTGTTTTATCTCACTCAGGATGACTACCATCGCCTCCCGGAGGTCCGCTTTTGTCACGAGTGCAGCCTCATTCTGCTCGAAGAGCTTCAAGGCCTCCAGGGAGTCCATACTTCGCCGCCAGCGATAGTGCCCAGGGAGCAGTCGGTTGTCGCTCCACCAACGCGTGCGGCTGTTCAGCCCTCTCCACCTCTTCGCGTTCCACAGCCGCGCACGATTGACCGGGAGAAAATGACCGTCGAGCAGTTGCTCGAAGAAGCAGCCATGCTGCGCAAGACGTGGCGCTCCAAAGAAGCGCTCGCCTCCTACGAGCAGGCCCTCCAGAGGGATCCGGATTGTATCGCTGCACATCAAGGCCGATGCGCCATGCTCAAAGAACTGGGCCGTCGGCAGGAGGCCCTGCTTGCCTATGATGAACTCGTGCGCCTTGATCCGCAGTCCGCGAAAATCTGGATGGGCAAAGGCTGGGCCCTTGTGCATCTGAATCGGTACGAGGAAGCGTTGGCTGCGTTCGATCACGCGCTCCAGCTCGCCCCGTCCCTCAGCACAGCCGTGACCGGCAAGCGCTTTATCCTCGAGCACCTGCACCGCGACGACGAGGCAGAGGTGCTCACCGAACCCGACACCACACGAATGGAGCGACAGCCCCTTGCTGAACAGCGATGCTCCACTGCCGACGACTACTTTAGTCGTGGAGAGGCCCTGTTGTCTTTAGGCCAGGATGACGAGGCTATTCACGCATTTGAAGCGTGCCTGCGGCTTGACCCGTTGTATCTGGATGCCTATGAGCGGATCAGTCGAGTGCACTTTCGCAGAGATGAGCATCAGCGAAAGCTCGCGATCTGGAACCGGGCACTACAGCTCGTGCCGGAGAACGCCAGGCTGCACTATCAGCAGGCCGCGGCACTGGTCCGACTGGAGCGGTACCGGGAAGCGCTGGACGCCTGCAACCGGTCCATCCAGCTCGACGGCACCTACGCCATAGCCTTTGTGGAAAGGGGCGAGGTCCTCACGCACCTCGGCGAGTACCAACAAGCCCTCCAGGCGCTCGATCAGGCCATCGCTTTGGCCCCTGATTATGAATCTCCCTATATGGACAAAGCAGAGGTGTTTGCCAAATTGAGGCGATACGAGGATGCCCTCTCCGCCTATGACCAACTCATTCGCCTTGACCCTGACCACTACTTTCCCTATTGGCAGAAAGCGAATTTTCTGGGGAGCATCGGGCGGGAGGAAGATGCCCTGGCTACCTATGACCAGTTCATCGAGCGCAGGCCGCACATCTTCGAGGGCTACCAGTGGAAGCTCTTTTTCCTGACGGAACGTGGCCGCTACGCTGACGGGTTAGCGACCTGTGAGCGCTGCCTGGCGCACAACCCGCAGCTGGCCAGGGCGCACGAGTGGAAGGGGCGGATGTTAGACCACCTGGAGCGCTATGAGGAAGCGCTTGCCTGCTATGAGGAAGCGCTGCGCTGCGACCCTAGGGATGCAGAGACCATGCTCTCCCAGGCCAGAACGCTTTCTAACCTGGAGCGATTGGATGAGGCGCTCTCGGCCTGCGAACACGCGCTGGCCCTGGCCCCGAAGAACCCCTCGGCCTACAAAGAGAAGGGCGACATCCTCACCAAACAGAAGCGGTATGCGGACGCGCTCCTGGCCTATGAGCAGGTGGTTCAGCTCAAACCCGATGACGCCTATGCCTACGATCAAGTAGGCGACGCCCTCGGCAGGCTCGAGCGCTATGCCGATGCCGTCAAGACCTATAACCAGGCGATCCGACTCAGCCCCGACTTCACCGGAGCGCACAGTTCGAAGGCCCATGCCTTAGAGCAGCTGGGACACTATGAACAAGCGCTGGCGGCCTACACCAAAGCGCTTGGGCTGAGCCCGAAGCATTTTTCGCTGCTGTTCGCCAGGGCCGGTGTGCTGAAAAAGCTGCTGAGATATAAGGAGGCCAACGCGGAGTATGACCGCGCGAAGCTAGTCGCGCCCAACCCGTGGTTTGCTGCCTGTTGCATCATAGCGAGCGTCGATCTCGAGAGTGCCGCAGAAGCGAAGGCGCGACTGGAGGCGACAGGGAAAGCGGTCAGCCATGAGGCGATCGAGGCTGAAATCGACGTAATGTACCAAGAACGAAAGCTAGCCAGGTTGAAATCCTCTCCGCTCTTCCAGCCGGTCTGCCAGCTGATGCGCGAGCGGCAGGAGTGGAGCGGGACTGCCAAACAGTTCAAGGAGATCCTGTGCCAGCACTCCCCTGAGGCGTTCGCGACCTGGCACCGCTCACCTCGCAGGTTTGTTGAGGAACTCAAGGAGATCGCACCCGCGCTCCGGGACGCAGGAATTGCCGCCAGCACCCCTCCTGATACCGCTCTGGTGACTCTGGGCAAGGTTGACGAGGAACGGAAGTAGGAGAGGTTCGTGGCGCGTTGCTCGCTTGAGAGATCGCCCAAATGCCATTTCGCTATCTGCAGCAGGGGAAACGCCACCTTCCTGTTTTCGAGGACATCTCGCGTTGAACGAGTATTCCAAGGGAGCAAGAGCCCGCTCTCCCCACCAGGTGATAAGATAGCGTAGGAAGCAAGAGTAAAACCAGCATCTCTCTGTGAGCGATGCGAGTGGAAAGAGTGTCATACAGAAGAGAACCGTGCCGATTACGGCCCCTCATCAGGGAATCCTGGTCTCCATCGAGGTCAACGTCGATGACGCAGTGCAGCGCGGGCAGCGCGTCGCCGTCATGGAAGCCATGAAAATGGAGTTCATCGTGGAAGCGAGCTGCGATGGTGTGGTGCGTGAGATCGCGGCGTCTGTCGAAGAAGCCGTCTCGGCAGGGCAACCGCTGCTGTTCATTGAACCGGTCGAGGTGACCAGCGAGCGTGTGGAGCAGGGACAGCCCCTGGATCTCGACGCCATCCGCCCCGACCTGCAGGAGGTGCGGGAGCGTCATGCCGCGGGGCTGGATGAGTCCCGACCGGAGGCCGTGGCGCGCCGCCGCAGAAGCGGACAGCGCACCGTGCGCGAAAACATCGCCGATTTGTGCGACGCTGACAGCTTCATCGAGTATGGCGCGTTGACACTCGCCGGTCAGCGCCGGCGGCGTCCCCTGGAGGAACTGATCGCGCTGAGTCCGGCAGATGGCCTGGTGGCGGGTATCGGGAAGGTCAACGGCGCCATGTTCTCCGATGAGCGGGCGCGCTGCATGGTGCTGGGGTACGACTACACAGTACTCGCCGGCACACAGGGCGTCATGAATCACAAGAAGACCGACCGGCTCTTGCGCCTCGCCCATCAATGGAAGCTGCCTATCATCCTTTTCGCCGAGGGCGGCGGCGGGCGTCCGGGTGATACGGACTGGCCGGGTGTGGCGGGGCTGGACAACACGACTTTCCTCAACTTCGCGCGGTTGAGCGGACTGGTGCCGCTGGTAGGGATCGTCTCTGGGCGCTGTTTCGCCGGCAACGCGGCCCTGCTGGGCTGCTGCGATGTGATCATCGCCGCGCAAGATGCGACCATCGGGATGGGAGGCCCGGCCATGATCGAGGGTGGCGGCCTGGGCGTCTTCGCGCCGGAGGAGGTCGGCCCGGTCAGCATGCAGGCCCCCAATGGTGCCATCGACGTGCTAGTGGCCGACGAAGCCGAAGCGGTGCGCGCCGCTAAACGCTACCTGGCGTACTTTCAGGGCAGCACGGCCAACTGGGCCTGCGCTGATCAGCGTCTGCTGCGCCAGCTTCTCCCTGAGAATCGCCTGCGCGTCTACGATATGCACACGGTGATCGAGACGCTGGCCGACCAGGATTCGGGGCTGGAATTGCGCCGCCAGTTCGGGGCTGGCATCATCACGGCCTTGATCAGAATTGAGGGGCGACCCCTGGGCGTGATCGCCAACAACCCGCTGCATCTGGGCGGAGCAATCGACGCGAACGCTGCCGACAAAGCGGCGCGCTTCATGCAGTTGTGCGACGCTTTCGGCCTGCCCATCCTTTCCTTATGTGACACCCCCGGTTTCATGGTCGGGCCGGAGGCGGAGCGGACTGCGCTCGTCCGGCACGTCTCTCGTATGTTTGTGACGGCGGGCAGCATCAGCGTGCCATTCCTCTCCGTCATCGTACGCAAAGGGTACGGATTGGGCGCGCAGGCGATGACCGGCGGTAGCTTCCATGCTCCCCTCTTCACCGTCGCCTGGCCCGGCGGAGAGTTTGGCGGGATGGGTCTGGAAGGAGCCGTGCGGCTGGGCTACCGCAAAGAACTCGCGGCGATCAGCGACCCGCAGGAGCGCCAGGCCGCCTTTGAAAAGATGGTCGCCGCCGCCTACCAGCAGGGGAAGGCGATCAATATGGCGTCCGCGATGGAAATCGACGAAGTCATTGACCCGCTGGACACACGGCGCTGGATTATCCAGGGCTTGCGCTCCGTCCCCACCTCTTCTCCTAGAGATGGTCGGCGGCGTCCATTCATTGACACCTGGTAAATGGCGCCCTCACTCATCGGTTTTGGCTGTTGCACGATGATCAGGCCGCATCTCTACTGCTACTGGTAAACCAGAGGAGCAACTTCCTCCTGGAGGAGACTGCTCATCACGCCTTCCGATTTTCTCTTGCCATGGCTGAGATCGTCTGCGTTGGTTCGAAACCCGGGACTTCAACACGATCCCCTGCTCTACACGAACACCCTTCTCCACATGTTGAAAGGTCGTGAGGCGACCGTGAAAATGAAATACGCACCTGTGAATTGCGGTAAGAAAGAGATGAGGGTCCTCTGTTACCATTACCCGTAGTGCCGACCACACTCAGGGCCGGAATAAGAAGCGCTTACATAGACGAGCGGGGAAGTCAAAGAGCGTAGCAACTTTCTTCTTGACGGAAATCTAAGTTGCAAAAACATATCAAATATGATATATTTTGAAAAGGGTAGGTGATGAGGAGCGAGCAGCCAGCGTATAAAAGGCAGTGGCGCGACTATCAGACCGAGAGCGGAGCACGACCCATAAAAGATTTCCTTCTGGGGTTACCAGATGAAGACCGAGCTGCTGTCCTGGAGGAAATGGAGTATGTGCGCGCACATGGGACATCCGTAGCACGCCATGTGCGTCAAGACATCTATGAGGTTCGTGCTTTCTACAACACCAAGGCCTATCGTATCCTTTTTGCGTGCGAAGGCCGTTTTCACCACATACTCCTGGCGTTAGAAGGCTTTCAGAAAAAGACGCAGCAAACTCCCAAGGCTTACCCGAAGCTCGCAGAACAACGACTGGCAGATTGGCGACGGCGAGGCAAAGCAAAGCGAGCTGGTCAGGAGAAGTGAAGGAGAGACCAATGCAACAGGATTTTCTCGACGAGATGATCGACGAATCAACGAGGAAGAACTCCGAATTCCCCTCGTTGATGGAGGAAGCGCGCCAGCGTCGCGCACTGCTGGACGCACTGGCTGCTGTTCGTAGTCGCTCTCGCATTTCACAAAGCGCCATCGCCAAACGGATAAAGACTTCTCAGTCCGCTATTGCACGATTAGAAGCCGGCATTGTCGATCCTCGTCTCTCGACGGTACAACGCTATGCGGCTAGCGTCGGCAAGCGCATTCAGTGGACGCTCGTCGATGCCTAAAATCCCTCTCCCCCATTACTGCACCGGCTGCAGATGTATCCTTACAGCAGAGCTAGGACAAGCCCTTCACTGATAACCAGGATTGGAAGCGACGATAGAAATGAGTAAAACCAGCGGGCCCTCCAATGAGATTGACGGCTACATTGCTGCTTTCTCTCATGAAGAGCGTCAAGAATATGCCGCCGCGGAAACGGCCCTGGATGTAGCTACCATGCTCTACTGCATCAGGCAGGAACAGGGACCAGGGGAGCAACACGATGCGGAGCGAGACGGTGTAAAGCGGCGAGCCATCGGCCGCCTACAGAAAGCAGTGTCCCCCGCGCAGATGAGAACGCTCCAACCCTATCTGGACGCTTTAGGATTTGACCATGAAGCCGGAAACTGAGAGGCTGCTGCACCAATGCCATTCGGCCCTCTTGCAGCAGAGCAATGAACAACTCCATACGCTGTTCGTGTCATGGTTCGAGCGCTTGGTCGGAGAAGAGTCCATCGAAGAAACGCTCGATGACCTCTGCCTGCTGCTGGGCTATGGCATACGCTCAGTGGAGTCACAGATCCTGTACGCCACCTCTACCGCCTGGTGGGAAGTCGAGGGCTGCGCCGACCTAGACGGCGAATTTGAGTGTGTGGAGGTGTCAGCTCTGCAGCATCGCCTGATCGCGATGCCGATCAAGCAGTTTGCTCTGCTCGCCGACCTGGCCTATCATGTTTGCGTGCTGGAAGCTGAGGTGGAAGGGCAACCCTACCCTCCGACCGGTCAGGAGTGGCTGCGCACCCTGGCTGCCTGGCTCAGTACTGGTGCGCGGGAACCCTTCCACAGTCAGAGCTGGCGCAATGAGACATATCCCCCTTCACACGCCGCCCAATCCCAACTCACCCGCAAGCAGCGCAGAGCCCAGCAGCAGAAGCTTGTCGAGCAGGCGTGGCAGCGTGGCTATCTACTGCTGGGCCCAGAAGTCGGCGCGCAAGTGCCGATCCTGGTCCAGAGCAGGTGCAGAAAGAATCGTCGCCCGTATATCAGCGTGCAGCAGGAGGACGAGCAGTTTGCCAGTATTCGGATCGATGTCCTCACGGTTCGTAGGGCTTTTGAGAGGGAAGGGAAGCTCTTCACCGGAGCGCCCCTTCCTACTTTCACGCCGACCAACGAGTTACGGCAGCACCTGACCCGATTGGCAGTCCAATACAGCCCCGGGCCACAGACAGCCCGCCAGGAAGCCTATGAGCTCTCCCCGCAGGGAGATATCTTTGAACTGAAACAGGTCTTGCAGACAGACGTTCCCAGGGTGGTTGCCGATTTCATGACGCTCTGGCCGAACATTCTGACGCAGTATGAGGCCCAGCTCGAGACCAGCCGGATTGCTTACATAGAGCGGCAGCGCGAGTTGGAGGAAGCCAGAAAGCCCAGGTGGATTAAAGCCCTGGCGGCTTTGATCGCCCAGGAGCAGGGAGCGACCTGCCCCCAGCTCGATGAAAAAGTAGTCCTGCCAGATGGGTGGGCGACCCTGCTCTCTAAAGAGCAGCTGGGGGCCTTTCTCAAGTTGTCCGCCAGCTCACGGGAGATCAAGGCCAATCTGGTGCAGCACCTCTTGACGCGCCTGGAGGCCGACAGCGTCGCCAAAGCGCAGTTTTTCGAGGTCTTTGCCTTCGAATTGGCTGTGCCGCCCTGGGAGCTCGAAACGCTGCTCGGCTGCACGACGACCGAGCGCAAGCGCTGGACGGAGGAGGAGAAGCTTCCCGTCATCGGCTACGGCAGCTTCCGCAAGGCGGGCAGCGACCACGCCTACCCGTTCTACGATCGGCGAGTAATCCTGGCCCTGAGGAGCAGTGAGATCGAGGCATGGCGCAGCGAACAGCAGACCTGCGTGCGAGAGCGGCGCCAGGCTGCTCTGGCGGCGGCAGCCAGTAGAAAAGCCAGGCGAAGTGAGGGGCAAATGGCGCACGAGGTCTAGCTCTCTACTGCGTTTGCGCGCACTCTATCTCCCAGAGTGACAACTTAATTCCGCGCCTACAGCTTCCCTTGAAAAAATACCGCGCATAAGCAGGTCTGCATTTGCCAACTCCATCGCCGCCAAACTTGAAGAAGTGGCAGTTTATTCATAATAACTGACAGTATCCATTAAAACTGACAGGAAGGATAACGGACGACCAGTGTAGTTGACCGTTATCCTTCCTGTTGGTTATTTACCTCTATCGAGAAAATTCGAAAAGTGAGGTGTGGTAATGCATTCCCACTCTTTTTCTAAATTGATGCTCATATTTCTGGTACTGATTGTCTTTGCAAATTGTGCAACTCTTGGTGTGATTAATCATGCGGCTATCGCGAGCGTCACGGCCATTTCATCCTCTCCAGGAGTAGTATTTAACGCTGTGGATGCAAATTTTACCAATCAACTCTGGGAAACGAACGGTACCGCTGAAGGCACAAAAGAGTAAACGAATATCACCTATTACTATAATAGTCTTAATCCTACGAACATCACTGCATTCGGCAATTCAGCAGTATTCGAGGGTCTAAATGGAAGTGGTGTTGACGGCCTGTGGGTGACAGATGGTACTCAAACGGGTACGCATGAGCTGCAAAATATACCGAATGCTGCGAGCGCGGGTATTTCGCCGAGCGATATCACGGCATTTGGTCACCGAGCATTATTCGATGGCGATGATGCGGGTGGCAACAACGAAATCTGGAGTACCGATGGCACTGCCGCAAACATAAAAGAGCTAACCAGCATACCGAATGCCAACAATTTCGAAGCCTCTTTCGGCGATATCACTCCCTTTGGCAACCAGGCGTTATTTACTGGCATAGACGCAAAGGGAAACGCCGGAATATGGGTAACGAATGGCACGGCTGTCGGCACTCGGCAACTGTCGGTAATGACCAAGAACGGCCTTGCTTATCCTGCCGGTAACGACCTCACAGCTTTCGGCAAAAAAGCGCTCTTCAATGGAACAATAGATGGTCTCACAACAGAACTCTGGGTAACGGATGGCACACCCGCCGGTACTCAGCAATTAACCGCTTCCGAAGCATTCGATATTGCACCGTTCGGCAATCAGGCCCTTATTGCCACGTTGGATGGTAGCCTGTGGATCACGGACGGGACGCCAGGGGGTACGCGCAGGCTGACATTCAACTCCTATGATTTGTCACCAACCGACATTACAGCCTTCGGCAACCAGGCTCTTTTCGTCGGCACAGATGCTAGCGGCAACAATTCTATCTGGGTAACGAACGGCACGCTCCTGGGTACCCAGGAGCTGATTACGATAGGATTCAATTACTCCACTTACACCAACGATATCACCGCCTTCGGTAATCAGGCAGTATTCTCTGCTGTGGACGCCAATGGCTTCGGGGAGCTCTGGATCACCAATGGTACAAAGACCGGAACGAAAGAACTGACCAGCATCGGCAGTAATTTCCACAACGGTCTTCAGCCCTACGACATTACTGTTTTTGGCAACCAGTTGCTCTTTAATGGCTATGATGCCAGCGGAAATAACGCGTTCTGGGAGATGAACGATATAATTACAGGCTCCCAGGAGCAGCAAAACGTACCAGGCTCCGACACTGCAAACTTTTATCCATCCAACATGACGGTGTTGGCACCAAATAGGAACCCGCTGCCAACAGGAAAATGGCTATCACCTCTGAATGGATTCAGCATTCAGCAAGGGAATACCATTCCACTGTCTATTCAGGCTGATCCCGGCTTTAGCGGGCCTCCGATCACTTCTGTATCAATCAGCGCGACGTGGGGGAAGAACAACACTGTCTCCTGCAATCTGACGCAACCGGATCAAGGAACCAGCGGCGAATATAGCTGCGTATGGAACTTTCAGTATCAGCAGGGCAAGTATATAGACGGAGGTCCGGTGACGTTTCATGCAACCATCATGGACCAGGCGGGCAACAGGGTGGACGACCCTGATGGGACAATACCAGGGACATTTGTTGAACACGACACTGTTCCAAGCAGATTTTGGGGCGGATATGGAGCTTATTCGCCAGATAGTTCCCAACTCTACAGCTACGTTGGAGGTGCATGGACAGTCCCGGCAGTGAAGCAGTGCGCACCAGGGGAGACTTCAACCTCATCAGCCTGGGTAGGTCTGGGTGGCAGAGGTCCGCTAAAAACTCCTCTCGAACAGATAGGCATGGATAGCGGCTGTGAGAATGGCAAACCAGTATATCAGGCATGGTATGAAATATACCCCGATGATCCGCTATTCTTTGTAAACATCAATCCAGGGGATAGCATTGACGCAACAGTCGAGTACATTGGCAATAGCCAGTATACGCTCTCTATGATCATCAATGGCACAGTATATAGCTTTACGCTGGCGGGTCAGAACAGGATCGTGGCTCTCAATGCCGCGGAATGTATTCAAGAGGACCCCGTGACAGGCGATGCCATCGACCTCCTGGCCGATTTTGGATCAATCACGTTTGACCACTGCTATCTGGTGCAGACCAGTTTATCTGGAACCCAGACAGAGTTGCCGATCGATAGTGGACCGGTTCTTGTTACTTCTAATCTTGAATCCTCGAATGGATACCCGCTCGAAACAGTCGGCCCTCTGAATTCCCACGAATTGCGCAACGAGTTATAGGGGTGGCGTAAGAGCAGAAAAATAAGCCTTCTTATGAGGGAAACCGCTGACATTCCCTTGTTAAGGAGGCTCAATGACTAGTATCACCAATTCTGCTGTCAGCATCCAGACCTCTTCCCAATCCGTGCCCTCGACGCCCTGCTGGTTTGGGGAAGTGGCTGTGATCGCGCACCACTTACAACGCCAGGGCGTGCTTGAGGCCATCTGTGAGCAGGTGCGCTTTGCCCGTCGTCGCTTCGGCTACTATGAAGTGATCGACTTTCTCGCAGTGCTTATTGGCTATGCCATCAGTGGGGAGCGCACGCTCGAAATCTTCTACGAGCGCCTGCAACCCTTCGCCGCTGCCTTCATGGCGCTCTTCGGACGCGACCGCTTACCAGCCCGCTCAACGCTCTCGCGCTTTTTGAGCGCTTTGACCCCGGAACCGGTCGAAGCCCTGCGCACGCTCTTTCTTGAGGACCTGCTGGCCCGTCCGCTAGGGAAAGAGAAGCAAACAGGAGCCCTGGTGGATCGAGCAGGCAAAGAGCGGGTAGTCTTCGACATTGATGGCACGCGAGAGGCAGCCCGCCAGCGCGCCTTGCCAAAGACAGAGGATCGGCCTGTGCTCCAGCGTCGCCTGAGGGAGTTGTGCGCCCCTGGCTATACCGGGCGTAAACGTGGAGAAGTCGTTCGTACGCGCACCACCGTCTTGCAGGCGCATACCTCTCAGTGGCTCGGCTCCTTCGGCAATCCTGGCAACGGAGCGTACCGCAAGGAACTGCGTCAGGCGGTCTGTGCCATCCAGAGCTACCTCTCTGCGCATGGGCTCCTCCAGGAATGTGCCCTGCTGCGGCTCGATGGGCAGTATGGCACGGGGACCGTCCTCTCGGATCTAGCAGGTCTCCCCTTCGTGATGCGCGGCAAAGACTATGCCTTGCTGGATCGGCCTGAGGTCCAGGCGCGCTTGCACCTG